>MDTG01115253.1_pt1 | contig 16013 bp, 16 predicted proteins | sample 811421 | NCBI WGS metagenome assembly MDTG01 (sample SAMN05326645, study PRJNA326480) | marine metagenome | isolation source: seawater | place: Pacific Ocean: South East | collected 2011 | reverse complement strand
TACTATTGCCTCAAATGTCGGCATATAGCGCAGCTTGGTAGCGCACTGTCATGGGGTGTCAGGGGTCGCAGGTTCAAATCCTGCTATGCCGACCATTTTCCTCCCCCACTGTATCTCTAATCGCTTTCTTTATTGCGTTGCAGTTTAAACTCAGTGAATATTTGGTTCACATCTACTTTTGCGCCTAACTTTGCAGCGATTAAAAACAACCCAGCTAACTTCCTGTGAACGAATAGTGCGTCAACTGGTGGTGCATGCCAGTATTGCGATGCAGTGCTCATTTCAAGACCGAGTTCTTTGATGCGTTTTGGTAAATCGCTTTTAGCGAAATCGTACTCGCCTTGACAGCTAAGTGGCTCACACGCGAGTAGAAAAATATCGACAACGTTATCAATGTATTCTTGCGCTAGTTCTTGCCCAAAATACCCGATACGCTTGGCTGCTGCTGCAACTTCTGCCCTGTCATTTTTGGCGGCTGCTGATAATAATTGCAAATAACCATTGCTTATATGTTGAGGTAATTCACGTGTTGCGCCAAAGTCTAATAACACTAAACGCTGCTGCTCCATTTGATACTGATAGTTGGCAAAGTTAGGGTCTGTTTGTATCAGCTTAAAGGTAAATAGCTCATTTAAAAACAAACGCAGTAACTGTTCTACCGCTTTGTTTCTTAACGCTTGCTGTGCATCTACAAGTGCCTCTATCTCTTGCCCTTCAACAAAATGCATGACTAGTATCTGCTTTGAGCTGAGCTCATCAACCACTTTTGGAATAACGTAGTTTTCATCATCGGCTAAGCAAGCGCGATAACGTGTTAGGTATCGTGCTTCAAGTTCGTAGTCTGCTTCATTTATCAATTGCTGCTTAGCTTCATCAATAAGGGGTTGCAGGTCCACATTTTTTGGGAGCAGTCCACTTATTTTGAGTAGATAAGCAAGGTTATCAACATCACTGGCGATCCCTTTTGCAATGCCTGGGTATTGAACTTTCACCGCCAGTTTTTTCCCCATTTCAGTGTAGGAAATATGCACTTGCCCTATCGACGCAGCAGCGAACGGCCGTAATTCAAAGTGCGATAAGTGCTCTAGCCACGCATCCCCCCAATGGTTGCGCATCACCTGTACGAGCTGTTTGTGTGGCATAGGTGTCGCCTCAGCACGTAACCGAGCGAGAATAGCCGACAATTCGGGCGTAAGTAACTCACCACTGTCCATCGACAACAGTTGGCCTAATTTCATTGCTGCACCACGTAAATGGGCAAGCTGCTCGGTAAGACGCTGAATATTCTTAGGCTGTAATAATAATTCTTGACGAGAGGTTTCCTTGCCAGCGACCCATGCTTTTGCGCTTGAAAACAGCATATTTCCCGCCACTTTCGAGACTAAAGCACCAAGGCTTGCAGCCCTTGAAAACCTTGATGTAGGCACCGCACTTTGTTTAATAGTCATAGGGTGTCACGTATTTTATGTATCATGTTTTAAATACGTAAGTAAAAGAACTTTAGATCCCCTTTGTATTGAGCTTTAACAATGTATGTAATTTTAAACGCGACACAATACACGCTATAAAAATCAATTAACTTGTAGTGAAGATAAAAAGTGATTTCGTCATTTATCACTCAAACTACGTCATTTTAAGCCATAAATTGAGGCGAAAATTGGAAAATTTCTAAGTATCGACAATACTTTATTATTATAAATCACTCATTTCTCAGCTCTGGCCTCTCAATGTCTCTTAGAACACAATTAATATTATTATTGAGCACTTTGTTTATTGTCGTTTTGATAAACACTTTTATTGTCTTTATTCTCGACAGAGAAGGCCGTTTAAAATTTGATGTACTTAATCATACTCATGAGATTATTGATCAATCTGAACGACTCTATAACCATATTATTAATGCTGAAACGGGCCAAAGAGGTTATCTTTTAACAGAGAACCTCAATTATCTTGATCCCTACTACCGTGGTTTAGAAAAAACGAAAGAACAATTCCTAATACTCAATAAGCTGACTCTGAATGACAAAAAACAGCAACAAAACCTTGCACAACTCGATGCATTGATTGAGAAAAAATTCGCCGAACTGAACTTAACGATTAATTTAATAAAACAAAATACGCCTCATGCAGCCGAAGAGGCAAAAAGCATTGTTTACACCAACGAAGGTAAAGCGTTAATGGAGCAAATTGAGGCGTTAATAAAACAATTTCAAAATGTTGAGCGTACAAGGTTGGCTGAGCGAAACGCAGATTTCCAGAATAACCGGTTACTTATTACGCAAGTCGTATCTGTGCAAATTCCGTTATTTATTTTCCTATCCATTTTTTGTGCTTTTTACATTAACAATAAGCTGTTTAAACCGCTAAAGAGATTACTTAAAAATACCGAAAAGCTAGAAAAAGGCGAAATACCTGATCGTATTGAAAAATGTGACACCAATGAAATTGGCTATTTACTTCGACGTTTTCATCGTATGAGCAACATTATTTACAGGCGCACCAACAAGTTAAGTTTTTTGGTAAGTCATGACCACCTTACAGGTGTGTTGAACCGAACAGAGCTTGACCGTCAATTAAAATTCGCCATTAGTGCAAGCTCAAAGAACAATAAGATGGCTGTTATATTTATCGATATTAATCAGTTTAAACAATTAAACGATCAATACGGTCATGTCGTTGGTGATAAAGTGCTTGTTGAAGCTGCTAAAAGAATAACTGGCGCTGTGCGTGCTGATGATGATGTATATCGTTATGGCGGTGATGAATTTATTATTGTGGCTCACCACCTCAGAAAACTAAGTTATATTGATGTGATGATCAAGCACTTGCTCGATAAGTTCAACAGCCCCTTTGAGGTAGAGCAGCATAACTTAAAAGTCACTTTAAGTATTGGTATTGCTGTCTCACCCGATCACACAACTGACCATACACAATTATTAAAATTTGCTGATCAGGCAATGTACGAAGCCAAGCAAAGCCAGTTACACACATATAAAATTTTTCAAGGAATTGAGGGAGATAACTGAACTTATTCAATGCTAATTACGTACAAATTTGCAAAAAGCTCAGTCGCTATGTATAAAAAACATACACTCATTTAATTAAGGTGCCCTATGCATATTTTATTAACAGGTGGAACAGGCCTCATTGGAAAGCATTTGTGCCCATTTCTTTTAAACCATCACAAAGTCACAGTACTGAGCCGAAATCCTATTCAAGCCAATGTATTACTGACTCATCAAGTGCATGCTGTAAAGTCGTTGGATGAGGTTGATTTTGAAGATATAGATGCAGTGATAAATTTGGCTGGCGAGCCTATTGTTAACAAACGTTGGAGCGAGTCACAAAAACGCCGTTTGCTCGACAGTCGAATAAACCTAACATTGCAAATATCTAAAGCGATTAGCCGGTGTGAAACGCCTCCTCATACCTTTATTTCTGGTAGCGCCATTGGTTTTTATGGTCGTCAAGGCGACAAACATATAGATGAGGAATTTAATGATATATACCCAGAATTCAGTCATGTTCTCTGTCGAGATTGGGAGCATGCAGCCACCAAAGCGCAATCAAGCAAAACCCGTGTTTGCTTGCTGAGAACGGGTGTTGTTCTTGCCAAACAAGGTGGCGCACTGAGTAAAATGTTACCTGCATTCAAGTTTGGTTTTGGTGGGCCTTTAGGGCATGGTCACCAAGGTATGTCTTGGATCCATATTGACGATATGATTCAGCTGATATTATTTGTACTGACCCACGACGACTTGCATGGGCCAATTAATGCCACAGCTCCAAACCCAGTTGACAATAATGAGTTTAGCCAAACATTAGGGACGGTACTTTCACGCCCCGCCATGCTCAGAATGCCTAGTTGGTTACTTAAGCTGATGATGGGTGAAATGTCAGACTTACTTATCCATGGTCAGTTCGTCATGCCGAATAAATTACTCGCGCACAACTATCGCTTTCATTACCCTGAGCTAAAACCAGCGCTGGAAAGTTTAAAACTGTAATACATTGATAAGTAAAATTAAATTTTTATAAACCTTTACTGTGTACTGTTATGCAGTAAAGGTTTTCTAACTATCATGGCAAACCAGTGACGTACCAAAATATACATGTAGCTACGTCTTCATGGTTAAACTGTGGTTTAGCGTATGAAGCTCATTTGTAACCCACTCTTTGTCTAAGCACTGTTCTAAATTAAGTTCTGCAAATCTTAAAAAATTACGTGCAGCATGAGACAAATGCCGATCTGTCCGAACAACAAAATACCAATGACTTGCCAGCTGAACATCAACAACATTAAGCATACAAAAGCTTTTATCGTGTGCTGGCAATACATGACGAGACACAACACCTAATCCCATTCCAGAACCGACGGCAACCCTAATAGCCTCATTACTTGCCATTTGCACGGTGTCACTAAGTACAAAGCCACGGCTTTGTAACTCACTTTCGAATAACATGCGTGTCGCCGAACCAGGCTCACGCAGTAAAAAGCGCTCAGTCATTAAATCATGCAGTGTTACGTGTGAATATTTAGCCAGTGGGTGATTCATCGGGGCGATAAACACTAAGGGATTTTGTAAAAAACGCCCTGCTTTCGCGTGCTCAAGCGACGGTGGATGACTAAATACATAAATATCATCTTCACCTCTTTCAAACCGAGCCAATACTTCGGCCCTGTTTCCTATTTCTAACGGAAGCTCTACATGCGGGTGTAAATTACTGTATGGCCCTAATAGTTTTGGCAGGATGTATTGCGCTGTATTTACAATCGCTATTTTGCAACGTCCCCGCTCACCGCCTCTCAATTCCACCAAATAATCTTGATAATCGTCAAAATGACCAAACACTTGCTGACAAGTTTGAAATAAAGCAAACCCAGCTTCGGTAATATGAATACGCTGCTGGTTAACCACAATGAGAGGCTCGTTTACAGTTTCTTGCAGTCGCTTTATTTGCTGCGATACTGTTGGCTGCGTTAAATGTAATTGCCTTGCCGTTTCACTAATTGAACGTGTTTTAACTACACACATAAACACTTCTAATAGCCGAAAAGAAATATGTCGTAAGTCCACAACCCCACCTCATAGATAAAAACCTATATGATGGTAGCATTCATTTAATTATTTACTATGTGTTTTTTTATTTAGAATAGCGGCGCTTTTAACTAAGAGGAGAAAAAAGTGCCTGATATTGTTGTCATGTTTTTTGTTTTAGGGTTAGCCGCAGGTTTATTACGATCTGATCTAAAAATTCCGCAAGCAACTTATGAAACTCTCAGCCTATTGTTAATGCTAACAATTGGTTTAAAAGGTGGCATGGTGCTACACGGAAATATACATTGGCAATTATTACCTGAAATGGGATCAGTATTGTTACTCGGAGCGTGTATCCCTCTTCTACTTTACCCCGTACTCAAACGCTTACTTAATTTATCGGTCGCAAACAGTGCAAGTATTGCAGCACATTATGGCTCGGTGAGCGCAGGTACATTTGCTGTTGCTTTGGCGTACGCCGAATCAAATTCACTTGTGGTAGGTGCCGAAGTAACCCTGTATCTCGTCATGCTTGAGCTGCCGGCCATTATTGTTGGCTTATTGCTTTATCGCCGACTAGGAAATAAAGCTTCTGCAGGTAACTTATCGCTCAAGGCGCTGTGGCATGAAACCTTAACAAACAAAAGTGTTATTCTGCTTGTAGGTGGCGTTATTATCGGCATGATGTATGGCACACAACAAGGCAGCCAAGTTACGAGCTTACTAACCAATAGTTTTAAAGTTGTATTAGCCTTGTTTTTACTTGAAATGGGTCTTATGGCAGCACAAACATTACGCCCTATTCCATGGCATCATTGGCGCTTAGCGTTGTTTGCACTTATTACACCCAACTTATTAGGTGCGATTGGTGTTGGGGTTGGCACCGCATTGCAGCTTGAGCTTGGCTCAATCGTAATTTTAGGAAGCTTAGTTGCTAGCGCATCTTACATTGCAGCACCTGCAGCGATTAAAGCAGCAATCCCCGATGCAGATATTGGCTTAGCCATGTTAAGCTCGCTTGGGATAACCTTTCCGTTTAATGTATTAGTCGGTATAGGTTTGTATCATCATATGGCATTACTAATCTCATAAAAAAGTGAATTTAAACATCACTTTATGAATGCGATTTGGACTAAAGTCGTTTAATATAAAGAAAAAATGTGCAAGGACTTGCTATATGTTTGATCAATCTCTCAGCACAGAGCAACAGCATGTGAGTAACATTTTTAAGCGCTTATGTGCTGAATACAATGTGCAAAATAATGCAGAACTTGAGCACCATTTATCATTACAAAGCGGATTTAGTGAGCACTGTATTTTCAGTGCCACCATCCCTTATTCATTAATTGATAAAACGAGTAAAGCAACACACGTGAGTTTTGACTATTTACTTAATGGTCAAAATCAACACACGGTGCAATTAAGTAATGACCAATTAAAAGCGATTAAGAACGGCATTATCAAAAGTATCAAAAAAATGTCTATGGCTGGCTTAATTAAGGGTGAAAATCACAATCAAGAAACACTGGGTGAGCTGGCAGAAATTCATGTAGAACAGATTGAAAACGAGTTAAAAATACAAAGCCAAGTTAAATAACTTGGCTTTTTTTAATTCTTGCCTTTGTACAACTCATTATAGATATCGGCAATATTATTTTGTTTATCATAGTAGCGCTGCAATTCGCCCAGCGATAAATCTTTTAACGTTTCATCAGTAAAATCGATTGGTTCGGCAAATTTAAAGTTGGCTACATTTGGCGACTCGCCTAGTAAAGCCGCAATTTCACTTTTTAAAGCTTCGGCTTTATTAAATAATTTGAGCGCTTTATTTATATCGGTTTCATTTTCAGCCTGAATGGTACACCAAACGACTTCAACCGATTTGCTTCTTATTTGATCTTCAAATATGTTTTTACGCGCAATTAGCCATGTACTCGCTATAAGCAAGATAGCTAAAACGGCAATTGCACTGTAAATTAGTTCAAGCATCACGTTCCCTCGGTAAACTAAATGTTACTATACACCCAAACTTGGTTCGTAATACATCAGGAAAAAGCATTATAAATGATAGTACGAGGCTGATATATAAGACAATAAAGCTGTAAACGTAATGTAATTGAGAAAATTCTTGCTGTAAATCGAGTACAACAAACTTTACCCAAATAATGAAATGTGCAATTGTTAAGATAACAAAAAGTTTAACAACCTTAAAAAACAACTCTGTAAATTTATAACTAAACAAAGTATGAATTTTATACATCAAGAGAACCATAAAAAAATTTGCGATAACAAACCCGAGATAAACATTTTGGGCGCTCGCTGCAGAATTATGATGCTTTACATACTCAAGTGCATATTCCATTAATAGCGCTGTTAGTAAATAGTTTACACATACACTCGCTATTGTTATGAAATTGCTGAAAAGCTCTTTGTTCTTTAATGCTCTTAGTAGTGAGTTAAGTAAGGCAATTAAATACCCCGTAGCAATAACTGCTTGAAATGAAAATATGTCTGTATATGGCTTGATAACTAACCACTTATTATAAAGCTCTTGTAAGAACTCCACTGGCAGTAACTCTTTTTTCTTTTATATTAAAGTGTTAGATATAAAAAAACCAGCTATTAGCTGGCTTTCTTTCTTAATTTTCTTTCTTTTTTGGATTTAGAATAATAATCCCACCCGAATTATTCAAATTCTCTTGTTTCTTCTTAGGGTTTAGGATGATGATTCCACCTGAATTTTGTAATGGCTCAACTTTCAGAGTTGTTGCTGGTGCTGCGTCGAATGCTAAAGTAGATAGTAATAGGGCTGATAAAGTCATTTTTTTGTTCCTTCATTGTTAAATATGCTGTTTCTTAGCAAGTACTGCGCCACTTATATTGCTATTTTAGTAACACAACACTCTTAATCTCTATATAAGCATAAAAAACAATCAATAGGCTATTTTTTGTTCCACCCTTGTTGGTAAAATAGACATTCCCTAACACCTTTACGCTTTGCTCTATAAACTAATAAGGCTCTATGCCATAATTCTGTTAACTAATAAATTTAATGGTAAGCGCACATACGCTTAGCAAGGTTTAATGCATGGCATATCAAGAACAACAGCAACCAACAATTTACTGGCATGACTACGAGACCTTTGGCGCCAGTCCGCAAAAAGACCGCCCGAGTCAATTTGCTGGCATACGTACCGATCTTGATTTAAATATTATTGGTGAGCCGCTCATTGAATATTGTAAGCCCGCGGCAGACTATTTACCGCACCCAGAGGCGTGTTTAATAACCGGCATTACACCACAAATAGCCATGCAAAAAGGACTGCCTGAAGCCGAATTTATGGCAAAAATTCATGCCGAGTTTAGTCAGCCTAACACCTGTGTAGCTGGCTATAACAGTATTCGCTTTGACGATGAAGTAACACGTTACAGTCTATATCGTAATTTTTATGACCCTTACGAGCGAGAGTATAAAAACAATAATAGCCGTTGGGATATTATTGACCTTGTTCGTGCTTGTTATGCGTTGCGACCAGAAGGTATTGAGTGGCCATTAAAAGATGATGGCACACCCAGCTTTAAACTTGAGCATTTAACTGTTGCTAACGGCATAGAACATGCCGCAGCTCACGACGCGTTAAGTGATGTTACTGCAACCATTGCGCTTGCAAAGCTTATAAAAGAAAAACAACCCAAGCTGTATCAATTCTTTTTTGGTTTACGCTCTAAAAAAGCGCTGGCTGATTTAGTTGATGTGTTCAACATGACACCGCTGGTACATACTTCATCACGCATACCGGCAAGCCAAGGCTGTACTAGCTGGATAGCGCCAATGAGTTTTCATCCAGTCAACAAAAACGCCATCATCTGCTTTAATTTAACAGATGATCCGCAGGTGTTATTAGATTTATCGGTTGAAGAGTTACGGACACGCCTTTACACCAAACACACCGACCTTGGCGAAAACGAGGCCCCTGTCGGCTTAAAGCTAGTTCACTTAAATAAGTGCCCTATTCTTGCGCCCGCTAAAACACTATTACCAGAAAATGCCGCACGCCTAGGGATAGACCGCGAAAAGTGTTTGCAAAACCTTGCTATTTTAAAAGCCAATACTGAACTTCGCGACAAAGTAACCGAAGTATTTAACGAACAACGTGACTACGGTGAAACACATAACCCTGACTATCAACTTTATGATGGCTTTACGAGCCATGCCGATAAAGCCAAATTTGCCATTATTCGCGATGCAAGCCCTGAGCAACTGGCCACAATGCTGTTAGATTTTGAGGACAAAAAGTTTAATACCTTGTTGTTTAGATACCGTGCTCGCAACTGGCCACACACCTTAAGCCAAGACGAACTTGCACAGTGGCGTATGTATTGCCAAAATAAATTAATGCACGGCGATGACAGTCCTTCTATTAGCGCACACGATTTTATGATTACGCTCGAAAATTTAGCTCATGAGCACGACGATAATGAAAAAAATCTGCACATTTTAAAAGCACTGTATAACTACGCACAAAGTATGTAATATAACCATCAATTACCATGCTTTTTGTAAAAATGGCACCTTATAAGATTAAACCGTTTATACAAAAAGCAATGCTCTAACATTATATAAATAAAGGAATATTTATGAAAAAAAGTATGCATTTCACCCTATTTGTCATTTTATTCATTGGCATAAGCCATGCCTACTCTTTTGAATCCAAAATGGATTTCGAAACTTACATACGCGCTTGTATATATAAACCTGATGCTAGCTATATGGGTCAGTGTAATGAGATGGGAGTAGATTACGAGAAGATTGATACAACACTTTATTCTGAAAATAATGATTCAATCTCATTTTCTACAAATGTCATTAAATCTAGGTCAGTTATATTTAAACAGTTCCACCATGACTTTATAATTAATTGTAATGTTTGCTCAGCACCAACAAGTGTTTCTGATACTTTCAGTGCCTTCACTCGCTTTAAAAAAGCTTTTGAATCAAGTGCATTACATAGCGCATTTACTTCCACAGTTGTAACCAGAAATAACCGCAATACCTCAGAGCCAAGTGTGCAAAACAATGGAACAAGTTTCAGTGAAGACTTCAAAAACTTTGCAAGCGGAACTATAGATTTCAAAGATGTATTTGCATCCTTGTTTGATAGTGGAGACCAAAATATCGTCTTAGTAAAAGACAGTCGCGGCGAACCTTTTGCACTAATAGAGATAAAAAATGGCAAATATAGCTTAGTCGCAGATTTAACGAAAACAGTTAAGAACTCAGATGGTTCAACACTCTTCAATGCAAACCTAAGTACCAGTAATACACAGCCTTTTGTAGATATTGTCTATGGGGGCTCACTTAATATAGGCACTCATTGTAAAATTGCCTTTACGAGAGCTGAAAATGAGCAAAGATTAGTCTCGCAAGTTAGCTGCTATTAAAATAGTTTTTATAAGAGTTCACATGTGCCTAGCAATGCTAGGCACTATTTATGACCAATACCCCATTACTTTTTATGCAACGCCTCAATACGTGCTAATAAACTAGAGGTATCGTATCGGCCGCCGCCTAAGGCTTGTACATCGGCATAATACTGGTCAACTGTTGCCGTCATAGGCAACGTTGCGCCGTTTGCTTTTGCCTCATCAAGAGCAATGCCTAAATCTTTACGCATCCAATCGACTGCAAAGCCAAATTCGTACTCACCTGCCCACATTGTTTTGTAGCGGTTTTCCATTTGCCATGAACCTGCGGCACCTTTAGAAATTGTTTCAATTACTTTTTCACCATCAAGACCAGCTTGTTTAGCAAAGTGAAGTCCTTCTGCTAAGCCCTGTACTACCCCGGCAATACAAATTTGGTTCACCATTTTGCAAAGCTGACCTGAACCTACTTCACCTAATAGTTGGCTAAAACGACTAAAAGCAGCCATGACAGGTTGTACAACACCAAAGTCAGCCTCTGAGCCACCCACCATCACCGTGAGAACACCATTCTCTGCACCAGCCTGACCACCAGACACAGGGGCATCTAAAAACGCAATACCTTGTTGCTTAGCTTTAGCGCCCACTTCACGAGCGACTTCTGCTGAGGTCGTTGTATGGTCAACTAAATAGCTACCGGCTTGCATGCTAGCCAGTACACCATTTTCGCTGTACACCACTGAGCGTAAATCATCGTCGTTACCAACACACATAAACACAATGTCAGCGTCTTTTGCCGCTTCTTTTGGCGTTTCGCTGTAGTGACCTTGATATTCTGATACCCACTTTTGTGCTTTTGCTGTTGTGCGGTTATAAACAGTCACGTGATGACCTGCGTTAGCAAGATGACCCGCCATAGGGTAACCCATGACACCTAATCCGATGAAGGCGACTTTCATTGACATAAAACTGACCTATTTGAGTGATAAATTAGTAACAATTTCATTATCTCAATCGAATAACTAAAAAGCGAATGAAAAAGCGTTCATTAATTTTAAGTAAGTTAAAAACACACAGGTAAAACATGGATAGTATATATCGTTTTAATGCCCAGCTTGCGTCTGGTGAAAATTTTAGCCTTGCGTCGCTACAAGGCAAAACAGCTCTTATTGTTAACATTGCCAGTAAATGTAATTTTTCGATGCAAATGGCAAGTCTCGAAAAACTCTACAACACATATAAAGACCATAATTTTACTGTGCTGGGTTTTGCCTGTAACCAATTTGGTCATAATGAGCCACTCGAAGGTGGAGAATTATTAGCGTATTACCAGCAACACTTTAATGTAAGCTTTCCTCTTTTTAATAAAGTGCTCGTTAATGGGCCTGAGGCGCATCCGTTATTTAATTATTTAAAATGCCATACACGTGGAATTGCGCAAAACCGCGCAATTAAATGGAATTTCACCAAATTTCTTATAAACTCAGAAGGTCAACTCATTGCACGGTACGCCCCGCGTACCAAACCAGAAACCCTCAAAATGGTGATAGAGAGTAATTTAAATGATAAAGCTGGCCTTATTCAGTGCGCAAAAATATGAGAAACCCTTCTTTGACAATAACTCAACTAATTACAGTGAGTCTGTTTCTCTGAGCTTCATTGAGCAATCACTGAATATAACAACCGCACCATTAAGCAAAGGTTTTGATGCTGTATGCGTGTTTGTTAACGATACCGTTGATAAACACGTCATTTCTGCTTTAGCGAACGATGGTGTTAAAGCCATTTTATTACGCTGTGCTGGCTTTAATAATGTTGACCTTGAAGCCGCCAAAGAGCATGGAATAAAAGTTTGCCGCGTACCCGCTTACAGCCCAGAAGCAGTTGCAGAGCATTGTATTGCGCTCATGTTGACACTAAATCGCAAAACACATAAAGCATTTAATCGCGTTCGCGAAGGCAACTTTGATTTAAATGGCTTACTCGGCTTTAACCTATTTAAAAAAACCATTGGCATTATTGGCTGTGGTAAAATTGGCTTAGCACTGGTAAATATTTTAAATGGTTTTGGCGCTAACGTTTTAGTGTGTGATCCTAATGTAAAAGCAGGGCCATTTACGCTATGTGACTTAGATACCCTACTCACGCAAAGTGATGTCATTTCTTTGCACTGTCCACTAAATGAGCATACCCATCACTTAATTAATGAAGCTGCATTTGAGAAAATGAAAGAAGGTGTCATGTTAATCAACACCTCACGCGGTGCGCTACTAGACAGTAAAGCCTGTATCAATGCGCTAAAATCAAAAAAAATTGGCTATCTGGGGCTTGATGTTTACGAACAAGAATCAGAACTGTTCTTTAAAGATCACCGTGAAGAAATTATGCAGGATGACATTTTTTCTCGCTTAGTCAGTTTCCCAAACGTACTTGTTACAGGCCACCAAGGTTTTTTCACTCAAGAAGCCCTTAACGAAATAGCTTGCACGACACTGCAAAGTGCTAATGAGTTAAGCCAAGGCTTGCCACTGACTAATGAAGTTATTTAAATGCGCTTAAAATAACTCTATGCACTTAAACAATAAGGCGTAAGGTTTGCGCCCTACGCCTTTTAAACAAGTGACTCTCGAATTAGAGCTGATCGTTTTATTTCAACAGCGCCACATTCACGAACACTGCGGTCATCAGTAACGGACACACAAAACGAATGTACTGAGCGAACCAATAATGTGGGCCACTCGACACTTGGTGTAATTTGTTACCACGTTTCCATAACCAACCTACAGTAATGAAATAAAACAGCCCCATCAGCGGTAATTGGTATTGTGTTAATACCATAATCACTAAGCCAAATAACCAATCAAAGTTAAGAATGATCAAAGATGAAGCAACAAACACAACTAAGGTCACAAATAACGTGGCTTGTTTACGCTCAATGCTGTGATTTTCAACTAAAAATGCGACAGGGATTTCAGTTGATGAAATAGTTGAGGTCACCGATGCAATCGACATCAACACAAAAAACAACAAGCCAACCAGTAAGCCTACTTGCCCCATAGTGCTAAAAAGCTCAGGTAATATTGCAAAAATTAATTGCCCCTCACCGACTAGCTTACCATTACTGAATACCTCAACTCCGTTGTGCTGAGCAACAAAAATGGCAGGAATAATTAATAACCCTGCTAAAAATGCCACACCCGTATCAAGCAATGCAACCGTGCCTGTTAGTTTTGGTAAGTTGGCGTCTGGCTTTAAATATGAGCCATATACCATCATACACCCCACACCTAACGACAATGAAAAGAACGCTTGTCCCATCGCGGCAATAATTAAGTTTGCATCGAAAATTTGACTAAAATCAGGCACTAAATAAGCAGCAAAGCCATCCATTGCGCCATCAAGGGTGGCAATATAAGCAATTAAAGCCACCAGCAACACTAACAATAGTGGCATTAAGCGGCGTGACCAGGTCTCGATACCCGATTTAACCCCTTTTAAAATAATACTGGCTGTTAAGATAAGCATGAGTGGCGTAAACACAAAATTGCGCGCCATTGAGTCACTGTGTAAAAAGTCACTGAGCTTAGCTAAACCAAAAAAGCTAGCGATTGGTTCAAGCGCATATGCAAGCATCCAACCTGCAACAATCGAATAAAAACTTAGCATCACAATGGCGCCAAATAGGCCTATGTAACCCGCTGCGGCACCGACTTTTGGCGAGGTATCTTGCCATGCACTTGATAACGCTTTAACAGGATTTGCTTGCGCTTGATGACCTAAATACAGTTCGGTGTACAAGGCTGGAAGCGCTAATAAGAAAATAACAATAAAATAAACAAGTAAAAATGCACCGCCGCCATGGTTTGCCGCTTGCGTTGGGAAACCCCAAATATTACCTAAACCTACTGCCGCACCAGAAGCGGCGAGAACAAAACCAATACGACTTTGGAAGCCGTCACGAACTTGTGCCATACATCTACATTTCTGTTATTATTTTTCCTCATTAAACCATAATTACAGTCAACTGCGTAAACAATTTGCGTTTGTGTGTGCCTGCAACCGTGCATTTGCTGTAAAAATAAACAAATCTTATTCTGAGTATATGCGAAAGCCGCAAACCATGAGCAGTCACTATTTTTCTAACACTTTAAAAATTGATTCAGCAGTTAGTTCAGCTGATAAACAAATCGTACTTGTGGATGCTTCACATATCGATATTAGTGCCCTGCCGGTTAGTAAATTACTCAGCCAGTTTGAGCAAAGCGTACTTGCAAAGCGCAAAGTACAAGCAGCAAAACAAGAGTACATTGCCACACGGTTAACACTTAAGTATTTATTAAAACTCAGCGTTCCAGCATTTAAAAACACACCTCTTTGCGACATTTCAAGCCAATTTGATGACGCAGACAGCAAGCTTAAACTACACACGCCTGAGGGTGAGCCCATTTGGGCCTGTTTATCGCATTCGCGTGGTTTTATCGGCGCAGCACTCAACCCTGAGCAACATAAATTTGGTTTCGATATTGAACACTGCACAAAAACACGCCCCTTTGTAAAACTTGCCAAACACTTTTATCACCAAGAGGAAGTCAACCTAATTAGCGCCTTTAACGATATAAACGAGCAAGCTGGGTGTTTTTTTAGAATTTGGACACTCAAAGAAGCGTTGGCCAAAGCAACTGCACAGCCTATCGCTAAGCTCTTGAGCCCAAATGTGTTTGAGGAAATTGAAAAACATAGCTTGACCGCATCAAGCCGAACCGTAAATGATTTTGATATTAGCGTGGTGGCACAAAAAAGCACTGACTGGCAGTGCTCTTTTATGACATTTGACGACTTACGCCGCGTTTTGGCTTTCTAATAAACGACTATGAATAGCTTGAACAACAAGGTCAGACTCACTCTGCTCAACTAAAAAGCACAGGTTATGTTTACTTGCACCATGGCAGATTAAGCGAATATTAAAATCACTCAATACCTGCATTAAGTTAGTTTCTTGCTGACGTAATTGAATTTCTGAACCAATTAATGCCACCAGCGTTAAGTTATTCTCAACCGATACATGACAAAACTCAGAGAGTTTATCTAAACAGGCTTGATCAAGCTCTGGGCGTGATGCGTTAGGTGCGTTATCTAAGGTAATTGCCACACTGATTTCAGAGGTTGTTACTAAATCAACCGAGATATTAAACTCACTTAAAATAGTAAAAACACGCGCTAAGAAACCACTGGCTAAAAGCATTTCTGGGCTTTTAACCGTTAAAAGAATTTGGTTTTTACGCTGTGTGACTGCTCGAATACCTGGCTGCTCTGACTTTTCTTTTTCAATCCATGTGCCCCCTAATTGCGGTTCACGGCTTGAGCCAACAAACACGCTAATATGGCTGCGACTTGCCGGTAAAATAGTCGCGGGGTGCAATACTTTGGCCCCAAATGTTGCCATTTCAGCTGCTTCGTCAAAGCTTAATCGAGCAATAGGCGTAGCTTTTACACATAAACGCGGATCAGTACTGAAAATACCCACTACATCAGTCCAAATATGCGCACTTT
>MDTG01103541.1_pt1 | contig 16013 bp, 15 predicted proteins | sample 811421 | NCBI WGS metagenome assembly MDTG01 (sample SAMN05326645, study PRJNA326480) | marine metagenome | isolation source: seawater | place: Pacific Ocean: South East | collected 2011 | reverse complement strand
GACCCCCACCCGGCCCGGCGGCGCGCGCCGCAGCTGCGCGACATCGACCCCATCTCCCCGGAGCGCCCGAGCCTCTCCGGGCCCCTCGGCACGTCGAACGCGCCCCAGTTCCCCGACCCCCATCGCCGCCGCTCCTTCGAAGCTCGGCTGTCGCGCGACCTCTGCCCCCATCTCCGCGGAGCGCCGGACCCCCACCCGGCCCCGGCGGCGCGCAACGCGCGCCGCTCGCCGATTCTTCTTGCGGAAGCCGCGCGCCCTGCACATACTCCCGCTCCCTTTGGCGCCGATGTAGCTCAGGTGGCTAGAGCGGGCGTTTCATACGCGCTAGGTCGCTGGTTCGACTCCAGCCATCGGCACCGTCGCCGCCGTCCTCTTCGGAGGGCGGCGGATTTCTTTGTCCGTCCCGCGATTCGCGCTCCGGCGCGCGCTCCCTGCGCGAGAGCCGTCCCGGCGCGGCCTCGCTCCCGCGCTCAGCGGCGGGCGTACTCCTCGACGAGCTCGCGCACCTGCCCGAGGTCGAAGGGCTTGTCGAGGACCGGCCGCTCGGAGGCGTCGAGGAAGCGGCGCGCCTGGGAGCCGAAGGCGCCGCCGGTCATGAAGACGAAGCGCTTCGCGAGCGCCGGGTCGTGCGCGAGCACCGCGCGGTAGACGTCGATGCCGCTGGTGCCGGGCATCATCACGTCGCAGAGGATGATGTCGAGCTCGGGCGCCGCCGTCCCCGTGAGCCGCTCGATCGCCGCCGCGCCCGCCTGCAGGACCTCGACCTCGTGCTTCATCAGGGCCCGCGCCAGCGAGCGCCCGACGAGCTCCTCGTCGTCGATCACCAGCACGCGCGCCTTGGACTTCTCTTCGCGCCGCGGGGGCGCGACCTCGACCGCGGGCCGCGCGGGGCGGCGCTCCGCCGGAGGCAGGCGCACGGTGAAGGTCGAGCCGCGCCCGGGGGTGCTCTCGGCGGCCAGCTCGCCCCCGGCGGCCAGCACGATGTCGTGGCAGATGGCGAGGCCCAGGCCCGTCCCCTCGGCCTTCCGCGAGAAGAAGGGCTCGAAGATCTGCGCCATGTCCTCCGGCGCGATCCCTTTGCCCGTGTCGCGAACCGTCACCAGCGCCCAGCCCTCGGCGTCGGTCTCCGTGCGCACCTCGATCTCGCCGCCGCCCTCGAGCGCCTCCGCCGCGTTCATGAGCAGGTTCAGGAACACCTGCCCCATGCGCGACTCCGTGATGTCGACGGGCGGGACCTCGCCGAAGCGTCGCTCGAGCGTCCCCTGATGCCGGATGGCGTTCCAGCAGAGATGGATCGACGAACGGAGCACGCCCTGGAGGTCGGCTGCCCGCGGCCCCTCGACGTCCTCCTCGCGCACCGTGAAGGTGCGGAGGTCGCGCAGGATGTCCCGCATGCGCCGCCCGCCCTCGGCGGCCTCATCGAGCTGCGCGCGGACCAAGCGGAGGCGCGCGTCGGTCGGCGCCCGCTCCAGCTCCTCCCGGCTCAGGCCGATGTTCGAGAGCACGTAGGCGAGCGGGTTGTTCAGCTCGTGCGCGATCGCCGCCGCCAACGTGCCGACGCTCGCCAGCCGGTCCGCCGCCATCAGCCGCGACTGCGTCGCGCGCCGCTGCGTGAGGTCGCGCATCAGCAGGGCCACCGAGGGCTCGCCGCGGAAGCGCATGGCCACGGCGGCCACCTCGATCGTGCGCACGGTGCCGTCCCGGTGGAGCAGGCGGAGGGTGGCATCGTCCTCCAGCGGGAGCTCCCCGAGCAGGCCGTGATCGTCGGGGAGCACGAGGCTCGCGAGGCGCGCGCCGACGACGCTCTCCGTGGCCCGATCGAGAAAGCGCAGGAGCGCGCGGTTGGCGTAGACCACCTCGCCGCGGCGGTGAACGAGGATCGCGTCCGGCGCGGCGTCGACGAGCTGCTCGAAGGCGCGCTCGGCCTCCTCCAGCGCGCGCCGGTCGGCCCGGGCGCGCTGCGTGCGCTCCGCGTGGCGCCGCGCGATGAGCAGGCGGCGCTGGAGCTGCTCGGGGTCGACGGGCTTGGCCAGGTAGTCGCTCGCGCCGGCGTCCAGGACCGCCCCGAGATCGTCCGGCTCCCGCCGGCCCGTCACCACGAGGATGACCGGCACGTCCCCGTCGGGGCGCGCGCGGATCAGGCGCGTGAGCTCGAGGCCGGACATGCCGGGCAGCGTCCAGTCCACGAGGAGGAGCTCGGCCGGGCGGTGCGCGAGCAGGGCGAGCGCCTCCTCGGCGCTGCCGACGGACTCCACGTCGAAGTCGAGCTCCCGGAGCTCCTCTTCCAGCAGGCGGCGCATGGACGAGGAGTCGTCCACGACGAGCGCACGGAGAGCGGCCACGCGCCGAGCATACCCCAGCGCCGATGCCTCCGCCGCTTGGGCGTGGGGCCCGTCGGCGGTAGCCTCGCGCGGTGCGAGTCGTCGTCGCAGCCGCCACCCACACGCTCGCCGAGGCGCTCGCGAAGCCGCTCCGGAGCGCCGGGCACGAGGTGCTGCGCGCCCGGGATCGGGCGGCCCTCGACGCGGCCCTCGAGGACGGCGCCCCGCCCGCCGCGGCCTTCGTCGCGCGGCGCCTGCCCGGCGGCGACGCCCTCGACGAGGCGCCCCCGATCCCCAGCGTGCTCGTCTCCCTCGACGAGGCCGATCGAGAGGCCGCCCGTGCCGCCCGCCTCGCCGGCTTCCTCCCCGTGCCCTTCCAGGCCGGCGACGTGCTCGGCGCGCTGGGCGTCTCCACGCGCTCGACCCGCGTCGTGCTCCTCGCCGACGACAGCGATCTCGTGCACCGGCACGTCACGCCCATCCTCGAAGACGCCGGCTACGAGGTCGTCCACGCCTACGACGGAGACCAGGCCCTCGCCCTGGTGCCCGAGGCGCGCCCGGACCTCGTCATCACCGACGTCGAGATGCCCGGCCAGGACGGCTACGAAGTCTGCCACGCGCTCAAGACGCACCCGGACACGGCGCATCTGCCGGTCCTGATCTGCTCGAGCCTCGGCGAGGCGGCGGATCTCGAGCGCGGCTTCGACGTGGGCGCCGACGACTACCTGGTCAAGCCCGTCGTGCCCGAGGACCTGCTCATGCGGGTGCGCGACCTGATCGCCGAGAAGGCCCTCGGGGGGCGCGAGCGCGTGCTCGTCGTCGACGACTCGCCGGCCATCCGTCACCTCGTCGCCGACGCGCTGACGCGGCAGGGCTTCGAGGTGACGACGGCGCGGGACGGGCGCGAGGCCCTCGACGCGCTGAAGATCGACGCGGCCGATCCCTTCGAGCTCGTCGTCACGGACTACGACATGCCGCGCATGACCGGCTTCGAGCTCGTGCACGCCCTCAAGCGCGACGAGCGCCTCGGCGAGCTCCCGGTGCTCATGCTCACGGCGCGCGACACCAAGCGCGACCGGGCCCAGATGCGCGCCGCCGGGCTCACGGCCTACCTGGTCAAGCCCTTCAGCGCCGACAAGTGCGTGGCCATGGTCGAGCGCATGCTCGCCGAGCGGCGGCTGCAGGCCTACAAGGAGGCCTCGCGCCTCTACATCAGCCAGGCGGCGGCGAAGGCGGCCGAGGCGCAGGCGGCCGGGGAGATGTTCTCGTACCGCGCGAAGGAGGGGACCATGAGCATCCTCTTCAGCGACCTGGCGGGCTTCACGGCCATGAGCGCGCAGATGGACGCGGGCGCCGTCGTCGAGCGGCTCAACGGCTACTTCGACGCGATGTGCCCGGTCATCCAGGCGCGCGGCGGTGACATCGACAAGTTCATCGGCGACGCGATCATGGCGGTGTTCGAGGACGCGCCCGAGCTCGAGGAGGACCACGCGCTGCGGGCGGCGAAGGCGGCCTGGGAGATGCAGCGGGCCCTCGACGTGTACAACGCGATCCACGAGGGGCCGCCGCTGAAGATGCGCATCGGCGTCAACAGCGGGCCTTGTGTGCGCGGCGACCTCGGGAGCCGCTTCGTGCGGCGCGACTACACGGTCATCGGCGACACGGTGAATCGAGCGCAGCGCCACGAGTCGAAGGCGCCGAAGGGCGGCGTGCTCCTGAGCGCCGACACCTGGGCGCGGGTGAAGGAGCACGTGAAGGTGGAGCCCCTCGAGGGGCTCGAGCTGAAGGGCATCGCCGAGCCGGTGACGGGCTACGTGCTCGTCGGGCTCGTCGAGGACGACGATGACGACGATTGGTGAGCGGGCGAGCGGAGCGCGGGTCGGTGCCCCGGTCGGGCGGGACGCGCGGATGGGGAGGAGTGGCGAGCGATGAGTGATTCGAAGGTCCGCGTGCTGGTCGTGGACGACAGCGCCTTCATGCGCATCGCCGTGAAGCGCACGCTCGAGAGCCACCCGAAGATCGAGGTCGTCGGACAGGCGAAGGACGGCGCCGAGGCCGTGCAGAAGGTGAAGGAGCTCCGGCCCGACGTCGTGACGATGGACTTCAACATGCCGCGCATGAACGGCGTCGAGGCCATCCGGGCGATCTTCGCGGACGAGCCCGTGCCCATCCTCATGCTCTCGGCGCACACGCAGGAGGGCGCGCAGGAGACGCTCGACGCGCTGGCCGCCGGGGCCGTGGACTTCATCCCGAAGCCCGACGGCGAGGTCTCGACCGATCTCAGCGGCGTGAAGGAGGAGCTCTTCCGGAAGATCCGCGCGGCGTCGCGCTCGAAGCCGGCCGTGGCCAAGGCGCTGGCGAGCGGGCCGACGCGGGAGCGGGCGCCGGCGCCGACCCAGCGCGCCACGCCGCGACCGAGCGCCCGGGGCGACTTCCCGGTGGTGGTGATCGCCGTCTCGACCGGCGGCCCGGCGGCCCTCGAGCGGGTGGTGCCGCGGCTCCCGGCCGACTTCCCGGGCGCGGTCCTCGTCGTGCAGCACATGCCGAAGGCCTTCACGCGCGCGCTCGCGAAGCGCCTCGACGGCATCAGCGGGCTCGAGGTGCGCGAGGCGGTGGCCGGCGACGCGCTCGAGCCGGGGACCGTCTACGTCGCGCCGGGCGATCGGCACCTGGTCTTCGACGCGGCGGGGCGCATCAAGCTCACGGAGACGCCGCCCGTGCACGGCTGCCGCCCGAGCGCGGACGTGACCCTGCAGGCGGCGGCGCGGGGGCTCGGCAAGCGCATCACGGTCGTCGTGATGACCGGCATGGGCAAAGACGGCGCGCTCGGCTCGCAGGCGATCAAGGCGGCCGGCGGCAAGGTGCTCGCGCAGGATCAGGCGAGCTCGGTCGTCTACGGCATGCCGAAGGCCGTCGTGGACCTCGGCCTCGCGGACGCGGTGGTGCCCCTCGAGGGGCTCGCGGCGAAGATCGTGGAGACGGCGGGGTAGGTCGGGGTGGGGCGGCGCGCCGCCTCGCCGCTCCGTGGCAGACGATCGCCGTTTCGGTCGCCGCCCTCGATCCGCGCGCCGGGCGCCGCTCGAACCGGCGTCGTGAGGCGTCGCGCGGCGTCGCTCAGCCGAGCTCGACGAGCAGGGCCAGCCGCTCGTCCGGGTCGAGGGCGGCGAAGGCCACGCGCTCGATGACGGTGCGCGCCAGTCGCTTGGTCGACATCCCACACGTCCCCCACGGCCCGCCGCGCGCGGCAGGCCTTCGAGCCTTCGCGTTACCGGGCGCGCGGGGGGTCGAGGGCGGAGCCGAGGGCTCAGCGGGGGGCGAGGGTGTAGCGGCGGGCGGCGACGCAGGCGTCGAGGGTGTCGGCGCGGGCGCGGGCGGCGTCGTCGCAGGGGCCGGGGGTGCGCTCGTGGTGGATGGCGCGCGTGTAGCGGAGCTCGCCGCCCTCTCCGCGGTCGAGCGTCGCGGCGAAGCGGAAGAGCAGGCACCCGGTGCGCGTCGGGCGCACCTGGCCTCGGTCGGCGACGAGCGGCGCGTCGTCGCCCTCGGCTTGCATGGGCAACGGCAGCGCGAGGGAAGGGCGCCAGTCGACCTCCTCCGGGGCGGGCGTCGCGCAGCTCGCGCAGGCGCCGTCGGCCAGGAGGAGCTCGAGGGGGATGCCGCTCGCGCCGGTGCCGAGGCGCGGGTTCGCCAGCCGCTGGCTGCAGGCGAGCTCGGTCGGGCAGGGGTAGGCGATGGGGCCGACGACCGGCGGGGCGCCGCGGTGGATCGCCATGAAGGGCTCGCTCGGCACGACCACCTCCTGGCCGGGGCAGCCGGCCGTCGCTTCCGTCACGCGCCAGGTGCCGACGACGGGCTCGCCGCGGAGCGTCGGGTCGGGCCGAGGCTCGGGGCCACGGCCGAAGAGGAGCCAGGCCACGAAGAGCACCAGCACCAGCATGCCCCCGCCGATGAAGGCGAGGCGCAGGGTGCTCGTCGAGGGGAGCGGCCGCCCCCGCGCGTCGACCGTCTCCTCCTCGCGCTCGGCCTTCACGCCGGCGTCACCGCCAGCGGAGCGTCTCGGCGCCGCCCGGGATCACCAGGTTCTGGTTGGCGCCCTCGGGGTTCGACACGAAGATGCCGCCGCGGTTCGACCAGAAGGCGACCATGCGGCAGTCGGGCGAGAAGGCCGGGTCCTTGTTGGTCCCCTGCGCCTGCGTGAGCCGCGTGTACTCCTGCGTCGCGATGTTCACCGTGAACACGTCGAGGCCGCCGCTCCGCCCGGTGAAGGCGATCATCGGCTGGTCGCCGCGCATGCACCAGCTCGGCGTCTGGTTGTGCGAGCCGCGGAAGGTCACGCGCCGCACGCCCGAGCCGTTGCCGTTCATCACGAAGATCTGCGGGCTGCCGTGGCGCGTCGACACGAAGGCGAGGCGCCCGCCGGGGCCGCAGCTCGGGCTCACGTCGATGGCCGGGTGGCGGGTGATGCGCCGCACGTTCGAGCCGTCCGTGTCGGCCGAGTAGATCTCGCTGTTCCCGTCGCGCGTGGACGTGAAGTAGACCTTCCCGTTGCAGATCGTGGGGCCCATGTTGAGCCCGTCGCCGTCGATGATGCGCCGGCCGTTCGCGTTGGAGTGGGTGATGAACATCCCCATGTCCGTGAGCCGGCTGTACCAGATGCCGCCGGGGCCGAAGCTCGGGAGCATGTTCACGCCGTCGCCGCCGGCCACGCGGCCGACGCTGTGGCCGTCCCAGTGCGCGACGTAGACGTCCTTGCGCCCCGGGCCGAGGCGCCGGCCGAAGAGGATGCGGCTGTCGAAGGCGCCCGCCTCGCCCGTGAGCACGCGGAGCACCTCGTTGGCGAAGTCGTGCATGAAGCCCCGGAGCTCGCCCGGGCTGCCGCGGTAGACCTTGGTGAGCGTCGCCGAGTCCCCCCGGCTCAGCTCGTAGAGGCGCATCTCCACCTCGATGGAGCCGCCGCGCTGCCGGATCTCGCCCTTCACGACGCCCTGCGCGCCGACGGCGCTCCAGCTCGCCGGCGTGATGCCCAGCCCCTCGGCGTCGAGGTCGGCGATGAAGGAGCGCGAGTCGAGCACCTGGAAGAGGCTGACCAGCGTCAGATCGTTGCGGACCACGTCGGCGCCCGCGCTGCCCATGGTCGCCGAGCCGCGGAGGTTCGGGATGGCGATCTTGTAGAGGGAGCGCTCGGGCGAGTCGATCTCGATGACGACGCCGCGCTCGGGCAGCGGCTCGTCCTCGCCCGGGGTCTCTTGCGAGTGGCCCGGGAGGGCGACGAAGACGAGGGCGGCGCTGGCGACGAGCGCGGCGATCAGGGCGGGGAGGCGGCGACGGTTCATGGGGCGTCCTGGCTGTCGGGAGGATCGCACCCGCGGCGCGGCGGGTCCAACCGGAGAGTTGGACGCGGGGGGCGGCGGGGGCTTCATCGGACCCGGATTCGTCCCCGGTCGACGCGCCCTCGCCCGATCCCTCGGCCCCGCCGCGGGCTCTCGCTTCGCCGACATCCGGCCCGTACTCCTCCGCGAAAGCCCACTGCGAACCCGAACCTCGCACGATCATCACGCCGCGTGGGGACTCATCCAGGCCAAGCGCCTGGAAGGGGCGCGGCATTCCGGGCGGGCGGCGCTCCGCGCGGGGCGGCGCCGGGCTCAGCGACCGGCGTGGCGACCGCGGAAGCGGAGCGTGAAGGGCGCGCCGACGTACTGGGGGCGGACCAGGATCGGCGGCTCGGGGATGGTCGCGTCCGAGGCGTTCAGGCGCTCGAGCTGGGCGACGACGCTCTGGTCGAAGTCTGGGTTGCCGCTCTCGCCGCGCAGGCGAAAGCGCACGATCTCGAGGTCCTCGCCGACCTCGATGGTCACCTCGACGCTGAGATCCTGGAGGGCCTGGTCACCGATGGTCTCCGGGACGCTCCAGCCGCGGCGGAAGAAGCCGTAGATGCGCCCGGCGTAGACGTTGCCCTCGGTCGCCTCGGTCTCCGTGCCCTCCTCGATGCCGTCCGGGCTGCCCTCGCGCTCCTGCTCCTCGGCGATCTCCGCGAAGAGGTCGGCGCGGTTCACGAGGCGCTGGAGCGGGTCCTCCATCGGGTCCGGCGGGCGCGGGCCCGCGTCCGGCATCTCCTGGCGCTCGCGCGGGTTCTCGCTGATCGCGGTCGTGTCCGGCGGCGCCGTCGAGCGGAGCGGCACGTTCCGGTTCGGGAGCTCCTCGCGGAATTCGCGGCCGAGCTGCACGAAGCGCGCGGCGACGACCTCCTCCTCCTCGATGAGCGGCGCCGCCTGCTCGTCGTCCGGCAGGATCTCCACGCCCATGGCGTAGAGGGCGAGGGCGATGCCGAGGGCCAGCGCGAGCGTGCCGCTCAGCCCGAGCCCCCCGATCCAGGCCGCGCCCGTCATCCAGGCCACGCGCAGCACCGAGGGCGGGCGCCAATCGCCCTCCTCGACGTGCATGCGCTTGGGCTGTTCCCGGTACATCTCGCTGGGCCTACTCGTCCGGCTGCCCCTGGGGCGCGGGCGCCGCGCCGCCGGCCGGGTCGGTGACCAGACCCAGCTTCTCCACGCCAGCTTGGCGGATGATCGTGAAGACCCGCAGGACGAAGCCGTATTCCACGCTCGCGTCGGCGCGGACGTAGATCTCGTCGTCCTCCTGCACGCGCGCGTTGTTGAGGAGGGCCTCCTCGAGCCGCTCCGGCGGGACCTCGGCCTCGCCGAGGAAGACCCGGCGCTCCTCGTCGATGGTCAGGACGAGCTTCTCCTCGTCCATCTCCATGCGCGGCGCGCGGGTCTGCGGGAGGTCGACCTCGACGCCAGTCGAGAGCATCGGCGCGGCGACCATGAAGATGATCAGCAGCACGAGCATCACGTCGACGAGCGGCGTGACGTTGATCTCTCCGAGGGGGGCGCGCCCTTTGCCGCGGCCGCCGCCCCCGCCGCCCGACATGCCCATCTCAGGTCCTCAGGAAGTGGCGCCGCACGATGTTCAGGTAGTCGCTCGAGAAGGCGTCCAGCTCGCTCTCGAGGACCTGAATCTTCCGCACGAAGAAGTTGTACATGACGACCGCCGGGATGGCGGCGACGAGGCCGATGGCGGTCGCGATGAGCGCCTCGGCGATGCCCGGGGCGACGACGTCGAGGCTCGCGCTCGCCTGGGCGCCGATGCTCAGGAAGGAGTCCATGATGCCCCAGACGGTCCCGAAGAGGCCGATGAAGGGGGCCGTCGAGCCGGTCGTCGCGAGGAAGGGGAGCATGGCCTCCATGGCCGTGAGCTCGGTGGTGGCCGAGCGCCGCAGGGCGCGCTCGATGTTGTCGATGTCGCCCTGGTCCGTGGGCGTGCTCGAGCCCATGACGCGGGCGAGCTCGACGTAGCCGGCGCGGAAGACCTGGGCGACCGGCGAGGCGTCGTAGGCGCGGACCTGGGCGTAGAGCTCCTCGAGGCGCTCGGTGGTCCAGTCGGGCCCCTCGCCCTGCCAGAAGAGATCGAGGAAGCGCCGGCTCTTGCCCGTCGCCTGCATGAGGCGGACGAGCTTGGCGCCGGTGATGAAGCTGCTCACGAGGAACATGAGCAGCAGCAGGATCATCACCGCCTTCACGATCGGGGAGGCCTCGAGGATGAGCTCCCAGGGGTCGAGGGCTTGGTGCTCTCCGCCAGCGCCGGCGCCGCCCGTGGCGGCGTCCTGGAGGCTGACGAGGCTCGCGAAGAAGACGTGCTTCATGGCCGTGCCGCGTTGAAGCACGCGGGGTGGCGGCCGGTCAACTCGCGGGCGGGGGTCGTGGGGGCGCGCCGGGCCCGCGCCGGCCCGGCGTCACTCCGCGGTGTCACTCCGCGGTGTCACTCCGCAGCGTCACTCGCCGTCACTCCGCGGGGGTCGTGCAGGGCTCGTCGTCGAAGTAGACGTCGACCCCCGCCGCCCGGGCCGTGCACTCGCTCGGGTAGAACGCACCGTCGCAGCCGCAGACCTGGTCGTCGGGGCCGGGCGTGGGGCAGGGGTCGGGCACGGGCACGCAGGTTCCGGGGCCGTCGCAGCGGCCGCCCCGATCACAGGACTCGCCCGGGTCGCACCAGAAGCCGCTCGGCGTGCAGGCGGGGCCGCCCGCGTCCATCCCGGCGTCCGTGCCGGCCGGCGCGTCGTCGTCGCCGCAGCCGGCGCCGAGGCAGAGCGTGAGCGCGAGGGCCGCGACGAGCCGGAGCCCGGTTCGAAGGCGGGGTGTTCGAAGGCGCCGCGTCCGAGGCGCCTGCATCCGAGGCGCCTGCATCAGAGGCCTCCGCCGGAGAGCTGGAAGCCCATCAGGTAGCCCTCCTCGGCGGCGCGCGGGTCGCAGCCGGCGACGTAGATCCGGTCCTCGAGGACCAGCGGCAGGCTCCAGCGCTGACCCGAGTCGGCCAGGCGCTCGCGGACGACCAGCTCGCCCGTGTCCACGCGCACGCCCCAGAGCCGGCCGGGGGGATCGGCCACGCCGCCGCGCCGCGTCTCCACGACGAAGACGTAGTCGACGCCGCCGACCGTGTAGAGCACCGGGCGCCCCGGGTGGTGGCGGAAGGTCGAGGAGCCCTCCTCCGAGTCGAACTCGGGCACGCGCCAGAGGACGCTCATGCGCGGACCCTCCGCCGTCTCGGAGATGCGCACGGCGGAGATGCCCGACCAGTGCGTCCGGTCGGCCATGTTCGAAGCGAGGATCACGACCGGGTCGCCGTCGACCTCGGCCACGACCGGGTGCGTGACGAACATGCCGAGCCAGTTCGCCGTGCAGGGGTCGTCCTCCGTGCCGCAGAACTCCATGACCTGCAGGCGCTGGTGCATGACGCCCATGTTCTCGCCGTCGACGAGGTAGAGGGCGCCGTCCTTGCCGGCCTGGACGAAGTGCGCGTCGCCCGAGGGGAGCGTGATGCGGACCGGTCCCGAGGAGCCGAGGTCCGCGTCGAGGAGCCGGTAGCACTCGGTGAAGGCGAGCCCGTCGCAGAGCCCGTTCTCGAGCTGGAGCGGCGGCTCCCCCTCCATCAGGCGCGGCGTGAAGACGTTCCGGCAGGAGGCGAGGCATGCGCGGCTCGGCTCGACCTCGTCGTAGTCGGCGCAGAGCTCCGGGTCGCAGCCGTCCTCGAACTCGAGGCCCGGCGTGATGCGGAGGAGCGAGTTCGCGTAGTCCCGCCGGTTGTAGTTCGTGCGGCCGTTGCCCGTCGCGAAGTAGATCTGGGTCTGCCCCTCGTCGTCCTCGTAGAACTGGAGGCCGGCGGCGTTCCAGATGCCGCCCCCGCAGAGGCCCGGGTCCGGGTCGCCCTCGGGGCCGCAGTCGTTGTCCGCGGTGGTGGAGAAGCGGTTCAGCACGGCCGCCTCGGCCCCCTCGGCGCGCCAGGCGTCGAGGTCGAGCTCGAAGATCCAGCCGTGGTGGGGCGAGGAGTTCGGCGCGTTGCCGAGGGCCACGTAGGCGAGGCCGAGCTCGGCGCCGGGGCGCGGGAGGAGCTTGACGATCCCGCGCATGAGCTGCTTGTCGGAGCGGAAGTCGACGTCCTCCGTGCCGTCGAAGTTGGGGACGCTCCCGCCGAGCTGGAGGACCGGGAAGTCCGTGGCCATGGCGCGCGTCTCGAGGTCGAAGACGCCGATGAAGTGGTGCGTGCGGAAGTGCTGCCAGCCGACGACGAGGAGGTTCCCGAGGGCGGCGGGGGTGGCGAGGATCTCACGGGCGCCGGCGCCCTCCGGCCCCTCGGGGAGGCTCGCGCTCCACTGGAGCTCGCCGGTGATGGGGTCGTGGGCCCGGAGCGTGCCGCCGAGGGCGGCCGTGAGGACGCCGCGCTCGCCCTGGGAGACGACCTCGATGGGCGAGGCGTAGAGGCAGGTCTCGCCCTCGTCGGTCGTGAAGAGCCGGTCGATCTCGAGGGGCTCGGCGGGCGTGCTCCCGTCGGGGACGTCGGCGTCCGGGTCGGAGCCGCCGTCGTCGTCGCCGCAGCCGGTGGCGGCGAGGGCGAAGGCGAGGAGCGCAGGGAGGACGAGAGGGAAGAAGCGGCGCACGGCGTCGGAGCGATCCATGGGAGCCATCGGGGACGGAGACGAAAGGAAAGGCGAGGAGGCGCGTGGCCGCTCGGCGGCGCGCCCGGGCCGGCACTATGTCATCCCGCTGGGGCGCCCGCACGGTTACGGAGCGTCACCCGAAGAGCGCCGCGAGGGCGCTGGGCTTCTCGACGTGGACCCAGTGGCCGGCGCCCTCGACGAGGTGCACCTCGAGGCGCGGATCCTCGGCGGCCAGGGCGCGCACGCGCTCCCGATCGGGGCCCGCGAAGACCTCGCTCTTCTCGCCGATGACGACGTGCGCCCGGTTCGCGCCCGGGAGCGCGCCCCAGAGGTCGAGGGCGAAGTAGTCGTCCAGGAGCCCGTCGATGGCGTCCAGGTCGACCGGGTAGCGCATCTGGCCGTCGTCCTCGCGCTTCAGGCTCATGGCCAGCCAGCGCCCCAGCGGCTCGGCGACGCCCTCGGCTCTCAGCGCGGCGACGAAGGCGTCCCGATCGGCGTGCCGGGCGGGCACGGCGCGGAGGGCGGCGAGCACCTTCGCGATGGCTTCGGAGCCGTGCCGGTCGGGGCGCGCGCCGGGCATGGAGTCGATGAGCCAGAGCTCGTGGAGCGAGGCCTGCTGGGCGAGGGCGAGGGCGACCTTGCCGCCGAAGCTGTGGCCGAGGGCGCCGGCGAGGGGGAGGTCGAGGGGGAGCTCGCGGAGGTCGGCGGCGCAGGCCGTGACCGTATGGGGCGGGGCCGCGTCCAGCGAGTCGCCGTGGAGCCGGAGGTCGACGAGCACCGCCGCCCAGTCCGGGCGCGCGCGGACGAAGCGCCGCGCCATGGAGCGCCAGTTGGAGCCGCGCCCGAGGATGCCGTGCAGGAAGAGCATCGCCTTGTCGGGGGAGGCGTCCTTCGCGTGGAGCACGTCGTGGGCGAGGGCGGTCATGCGCCCCTACCTGGGGGGAGCCCCGCCGAGTTGCAAGGCGGCTTCCGCTCGCTGGCGCTCGCTATCTTTGGCTTACCAGCGCGGCCGTGGGCCGCTCGGCGCCGCCTTCGGCGGCGTCACACGGGTCGGTTCTTCGTGGGTACACGCACGCGGCTCCGTGGGGCCGGGCTACGGGGCGGAGGTGGGAGCGCTCCCCTTCGCAGAAGGGTGACTTCGCCGCTTAGGCGGCCAGGGCGCTCCCCTACGCCGCGGCGTGTGTGACGAAACCTGACGGGGGCTGTCAGTGGGGCGGCGTAGGGTCCCTCTCGTCCGGCGCGAGGCGCGCGGGCGGAAAGACGAGGCAGGCATGTCGGCACAGGAAATCGGAGAGAAGCTCGTGGCCTTCTGCAGGAAGGGTCAGAACATGGAGTCCGTCGAGACGCTCTACGCGGACGACGTCGTCAGCGTGGAGGCCATGGACCCGCCGGGGGGCGAGCGGACGACGAAGGGCAAGGAGGCGGTGAAGGGGAAGAACACCTGGTGGATGGAGAACCACGAGGTGCACGAGGCGAGCGTGGACGGACCCTTCCCGCACGGGGACGACCGCTTCGCCGTGGTCTTCCGCTACGACGTCACCTTCAAGCCCGAGAAGAAGCGCATGAAGATGGAAGAGGTGGGCGTCTTCACGGTGAAGGAGGGCAAGGTCGCGAAGGAGGAGTTCTTCTACGGGATGTGAGCGCCGCGCTCGGGTCCGCCGAGCCCGACCTCCCCGTCGCCGTGGGTCCACGCCGGCTCGTACCTCGAGGCGAGCGCGTGCCCATGGACCGGCGGGGCGGCGCGGTTCTTCCCGCGCGCGGCCGACGTCGAGGGCCGTGCGCGGAGCGGCCGGTCGAGAGCGGCCGGTCGAGACCCACCGGCGAGGACTGGCCGGCGAGGACCGGGCAGTGAGGGCCGGGCAGTGAGGACCGGGCGGTGAGGACCGGCCGGTGAGGACCGGCCGGTGAGGACCGGCCGGTGAGGAGCGACCGAGGACCGGAGCGCTCGCCGCCGGTCCGGCGTCAGACCATCTGCTCGGGGCTGGGCTTGTCCGCCTTGCCGCCGCCCCGCCCGAAGACCGTGGCCAGGTCGAAGCGGGTCGCGCCCCACATGGCGAGCAGGATCAGCACGAGCACCACCAGGATGGTCCAGGTGCGGATCACCGAGTGGCGGAAGACGCCCCCCTCGCCCGGCTCGGGCGTCTCCACCGGCGCGTCCGGCAGCCCGTAGCGTCGCGCGATGCTGCGGATCTTGCTCACGTGGATCACGGGCACGTCGCGCTGCAGGAAGGAGCGCATCACGGACGAGCGGTCGAGGCCCCGGGGCAGGCGCGTGTTCAGCCCCGGGCGGAAGTCGCGCTTGTCGTCCGAGGTGCCCACGGAGGCCGTGCCGCCGCCGATGTTCACGAAGACGGCGATGGGCCGGTCGCCGCGCACCTCGTCGTAGAGGTCGAGGCGCATCTGCACGGCCTGCTCGTAGTCGCCCGGCGAGAGCAGCGGCTTCTCGTTCCGCTCGATCGCCTCCATGATGAGCCGCCGCCCCTCCTCGCTGTGGTTGCGCGCCACGTCGAGCACGCCGCCCATGGACGCGGCCACGCTCTGGAAGCTCACCAGGTCCTGCTCGAAGAGCACGCGCTCCATGTCGAGCCAGGTCAGCTCCGGGTGCGTCGCGCCATACTCGGAGGCGGCCACGCTGCTGATCACGATGGGCTCGGCGCCGATCGTCTCGAGGGCCGCGTACATGGCGACGTTCATCGCCGGGAAGGAGCCGGTCAGGTTCAGCGCGACCAGGTCTCCCTCCTCGACGCCCGCTTCGGCGAGCATCTCCACGAAGACCGCCGCGAAGTTCGGGTTCGCCGTCGTCTGCTTGGACGTGAGGTGTCCCTCGTTCGAGACGATGGGCGAGTGCGGCAGGCCGATGAGCCCGCTCCCGGCCGGGTCGAGCTCGGGCTCGAGGGGGATCCGCAGGCGGATGCGCTCGAGGTAGACGGCGCGGAAGGCCTGCTCGGCGAGCTGGGCGGCCTCGAGCTTGGTCTCGAAGAGCGGGTCGCGCTCCTCCACCGGGTTCGACTCGACGCCGACCAGGCCGGCGATGGCGAGCGCGGCGACGGCCACGAGCTGCGGCGTGGAGACCGTGTTCGAGCGCCAGTAGAGGGACTTCATGGCGCCCCCTGGAGCGCGAGGGGGCCGACCACCAGGAGCAGGACGAGGCGCACGACGGCGGCGGCGATGGCGAGCGACGCGGTGGTCGGGGCGATGCCTTGGCGGTCGAACCAGATCGCGATGAGGCCGGGGATGATGTAGCCGATGACGGTGACGTCGCCCTCGTCGGCGTCGAAGAGCCCGGGCAGGAAGTCGACGCGGGCGAGCCAGGCGCCGAGGGCGAAGCCGACGAGGATGGTCAGCGAGGTGCGCCGTCGCCCGTAGATGATGACGAAGCTCGAGACGATCTTCGTGAAGGCGAAGGTCGCGAGGGCCACGCCGAGGGTGAGGGCGAGCGCCCAGGGCTGGTTCAGGTAGAGGGCGACGTAGCCGGGCACGACGACGCCGCCGGCGGCGAGGCCGTAGACCTCCGAGAAGAGGAAGCTGACGACGATGCCGATGGCGATGGAGACGACCAGGAGATCCGGCGGGCTCATAGATCCTCGGCGGGCGCGGGGGTCGGCGCGCTCGGGGCGGCGCGGTCGGGGAGGGGGGCGAGCGCCGGGCGGCGCCGGGCGCGGTTGCGGAAGAGGCGCACGAGATCGAGGCCGAGGCCGCCGATG
>MDTG01034658.1_pt1 | contig 16013 bp, 16 predicted proteins | sample 811421 | NCBI WGS metagenome assembly MDTG01 (sample SAMN05326645, study PRJNA326480) | marine metagenome | isolation source: seawater | place: Pacific Ocean: South East | collected 2011 | reverse complement strand
CTTTTTACAGTAAAAATTGCTTTTCCATTTGGTTGTAGAAATGAGTATATTTTTTTAACTGTATTTTTATTAAAAGGATACGTTTGCCCAAAAACTCCTACACAGAAAAATATATCAATTTCACTTTTAATAGAATTTAGTGATCCCATAATTGTTTCATATTCAATTTCAAGCTTATCTGCAACTCCAGAAGCTATTTTTAAGTTATATTTTGATATATCTACTAAATATATTTTTTTATATAATTTTTGTAATTCAAGATACCTTCCAGTCCCACATCCAAAGTCAAGTAAAGTAAAATTCTTGTTTGAAGGTAAAATTTTTTTAAAATATGATTTATGAAAATTATACACCTCTAAATTATCATCAATAGCAAGTTGTTTTGCGGTTTCAATATCATAAATCTTTCTTGCTCTAACAGTTGAAAAAAATTTTGATTTAGTTTTCGAGACTATGATATAAATTAGATTGCTTGGTTTCAAAATTTTTTTTAACTTATAATAAATAAATCCGACCAGTTTTTTAATATATTTCATTTGGATTATTTATTTTGCTCTACTAACTGTTTTGTAATCATAGTTTTTTTGTTAGCTATCTTCCAATAAAAATACGTAGTAAAACCATCTATTTCAGAAGGTAGTTCTCTATAAACTTTTTTATCCAAGTAAAAATAAAGATTGAGTACACCTTGCTCATTAGTTTTTGTAATCGGGTATTTTTTTACAAGATTGATAATTTCATCTTTCGTATTTTTATTTATTATATTTGTATCAAAATACATTACGCCGGTCTGAAAATAGTCTTGAACTTCTAATTTATACTTTTTTTCAAGATTTTTAAACAATGGGTGAGTTTGATCAAACTGTGTTTTTAAGTCTCTATCATAATCTGGAAAGGCATCAGCCCTAGCCATGAAATGATGATTTGGTGAGAGATCGAGAATTCTATTAATATCATGATGAATATTCATATTTATATCAAGATAAAATACATGATCCCAATTTTTAAGATATTCATCAAACAAATGCAGTTTATGCCATTGGAACTTTTTAGTTTTATTCCTGTTCGGATCATCAAATGTCTCTATATTGTTTAATTCAAATTCTGTTTTGCGATCAAATTTAATTTTTTTAAATCTTAAAACTTTTACATTATGTTTTTTCCTAATTGATCTAATTAGAAAAGTAGGGGTAAGTTTTGATGTGATTATCAATAATTCCCCACTGTATTTTCCATTTCCCCTTAATTGGTAAAACAAATTATTGAAATTTTTATTTAAAAATTTAAAATCACTTACGACTGCAATAACTTTTTTTGTGTTACTGGCATTCATAACTTAAGTTTAACTTAATAATTAGAACTAAATTTTATAAATTAACAATTGCCCAAGGTGATTCGGAGCAACGAAATAACGTTTATCAGATTTAAGCTCGTTTCCAAATTTAGTAACACCATCTGTAAACCATCCGCCATAATCATCAAGAATTACTAAAGCACCTTGGATTGCATTATCAAAAATAAAATCGAGGCTTTCTTTTGCAGATATGTAAGTATCAACATCAATGTGTGCAAATGAAATAGGTTTATCGAGATTAATTTCATTCATAGAATTTGGAAATATTCCTGGAACAGTGTGTATTTTCTCACCAGCAATATCTTCGATTTCATTAATGTTATTTATGTTTGTATCACTGTATTCTTGTCCCTTAAAAAAACTATCTTTATCTGATGAATTAACTACTCCAGAGAAAGTATCACATGCGTAGTAGTCAATATTTTTATTTTTATTTGATAACACTATTAGCCCAGTCACTCCACCCTTCCAGCAGCCCACTTCAATAAATGAGGTATCGGGAGTTAAATATCTTTTTGACATATCATAAATTGTATATAATCTAGACTTTGGATTTAATGTATAGTCAGAAACTAAGTTGTAGTTATGATTAAATTTTTCTTCTGAGTTCCAGGGCAAATAAAAATATTCGAAAATTTCAATCCCATAATCTTTCCTATTTTCTTTATATTTTAAATTTATTTGAAAAAGTTTAAATAAAAATGAAGTTAAATAAGAGAGTCTCTTTCGTGCTTTTTTGACCTTTTTCAAATTAAACATAAGTGGTCATAAGCAGAATTGAACTGCCACTTCACTTTTTTATAGTAGAAGCAGACCACTTGACCTGTTTTTTATTTTAACTAATTAACAAGTATTTATCTCAAACGATAGTAAAAAGATTAAATTTAATTACTAAAAAAGTATATTCCTTCAGGTTTATTTTTTTCAAATATATTCCTTACGTCTAGTTTATTAGAAGCGACAAGCAAAGGTGGGCCAGTAAAATATCCCGGTTTATGGGGAAAAATTTCTACCCAGTATTTAAAATCAGAATCATAATTTCGAACTCCAAGGTTTTCTTTTTTAAGTTTTCCATAAAAAAATTTATTTTTTGGTTTGAATTTTATCTCTGATAACTCCTCACCCCACATGTTATTATGTGGAAAATAATCAGCATCATGGACACAAACAATTGTTGAAATTTCTTTCACAATGTTTTTAACTTCAGTTCTACTTTCGAGTGGGCTTGAATCAATAAATGTAAGATCAATTTTTTCAATAGACTCTTTTTTCAAATAATCTTCAACTTCTAAATAAGATTTTCCCTTAATAAAAATAAATTTAGATTTTGGATTATTGTATTTTTTAGAAATTTTTGTATACCAGTTTTTATGGTTTTCAAAACTATACAATTTGTAATTAATATTTTTCAACTCTTTTACAAATAATCCTGTAGAGTGATTTCCTGATCCTGCCTCAACAATAACTGGCTCTTCTTCATTTAATGCGTCTAGTATAAATTTAAGATACTTTTTGTGAGAGCCCATTCCACCGTCGGGTATAAAATATAGAGGAAATCCTCTATATTTAAATAAAGATAAAATTTTAAGAATCGGTATAAGTATTAATTTTTTCATCTAATCAATGTTAATAAAAATTTTATAAAGAACATTTGTTTATTTATATAAAAGATTTATTTGTATTCGATTTAAAGTCGGATTTTTAAAATTAAAGTAAATTATTTAATTAATATAGGAAGTGTTATTAGCAAAAGAAAAATAATTCAAAATAATCTATTTAAAGACGAGAAGCTTTATAGATTTTCTTGCTTTTTTCTTATTTTTATTATTTTAATAAATTTAATATTCAATCTTCTTTTTGGTAATAATAATGATATTTTTAATAACATCAATTTTTTTGACTTATTTGCAGGGTTTTTATTATTTATATATCTTTATTCAGTTGGTAATTTTGTTAAAAATTTACTACGTTTTGAATCTGTATCATTAGGAATAGTATTTTATTTATTTAGTTTTTTTATTTTTGACTGCATTTTTTTATTCTTCTATCAAAATTTATCTTTTCTAAATATTCTTTTTACAGTCAACATCATATGGCTGTTGTTTTTTATTTTTAAATTAAGAAGTTTGAAAGACACTTTATTAATATTATTGCCACTTATTTCACTTCGAATTTATTTCGATATATTTAATTCAAAATTTACGATAAATAACAATATCATCGGTGATATTGAAGCTGTCTTTTTTGCACAGACTAAGAATATTTATGAAGGTAGTTACTTTAACTCGATTAATAATTATATTTTTGAGGGATACCCTCAATTTTTAAGTTATATCCAATCTGTCTTTTTGGGATTAAGTTCAAATATTTCAAACTTTGAATTTTTTAGCTTTACTTCCCATATGGTATTTTATTTATCTTTATTATTTTTCTTAGAACTAAACATTTCTAATAACTATAAGTTGATTTCTGTAGCTTTGTTTTCAGCACTCTTATTTAATAGCGAGTTCATACAATTTTTATTTACTACATCTTTAATGTCAGAAGGTTTAGTAAGTTTATTCACTGCTGTCTTGATAGTTGGTGCCATTAATAATACAAAAAATTCTGATGAACTTGATTACAAAATATTTTTATTATTTGGAATTATGTATTTTTCAAAACAATTCAACAGTTCGCTTGTATTGATTGTTACAATATTACTTTTTTTAATTAAGGGAAGAAATAAAGTAATTCTTTTTGGGTTTTCGGGGTTAGTACTGAAAGAGTTATTATTTTTGTTTGTATTTACGGGAGTAAACAAAGACCACCATATAAGTCAAATTGATATAGCAGACACAATTTTTGATCTACTTTTAGTTAGAGACTTAAGGTTTCAAAATATTTTTACTATATTAAAAAATTTGTGGATAGATAAACCACTAGTAATTTTATTTTTAATTTTCTATTTTTCATATCTATATTCAAAAATTTTCATTAAAAAATTTGATTTACAAACAGACTTAATATTTATTATTTTAAATTTAAATACTATTTTTGTATTCTTAATTTATATATCGGTTTGGCAAAATATGGAGCTTGAATCACCAATCAGGTATTTTTTAAACAACCTACACCTGTATATAGTTTCAATATTTTTAACAATCGAAAAAACAAAAAATTATAGAAGTAGTTAAAAATTAAAATTACTTTTTTTAATTCTATAAGTTACATGGTTGGTTTTAAATAAAAATCTCTATACCAAGAAATTGTTTTTGAGATTCCATCTTCAAATTTTGTCATTGAAAATTTTGGATTATAAATTTTTGTAAATTTTGTGCTATCGATTTTTTGTTCGGGAATTTCATTTAAGTCATTATTCAGCACAACTGGTGTTAGTGTTTTATTAAAACAAGAAGAAATATTTTCATATACTTCATTTACACTTAATACATCTCCAGAACCAAGGTTAAAAATAAATTCATTGCTTTTATTGGTTGTTAACATAATTAAGTATTTAATCAGATCTTCAACAAATATATATTCTCTAAGATATTTTCCATTACTTCTAAAAACAGGTTGTTTGTTATTTATAAAACTTTTAACAATATGGGGAATCAATCTGTCAAAATTAAAGTCTGCGGGGCCATATATATTGCAGGATCTAAAAAGAGTTACGTTTAATCCATAAATCTCTTTATAATTTTGAGCAATTAAGTCTGCTGATATTTTAGAAATATCATATGTAAAATTGCTGAAAAGTTTATGCTCTTCTTTATATGGTAAGTTATCAGATATGCCATAAACTTTGTCTGTTGAAGCATGTATAATTTTTGGATTTACATTAAGTTTTCTAATTGAATCAAATAGATTTAGACTCCCAAATATATTAGATTTATATGTATTGAAAGGGTTATCTGCACTTCTTAAAACTTGACTTTCTGCAGCTAAGTTAAATATAATGTCCGGACTTATGTCTCTTAAAATATTAATTAAATTTTTACTATTCAAATTTAATTGAAAATTATTAACATTTTTATAATCAGTAATTATAGATTTTTCTAATTTTTTTTTGTCAATAGAAAAAACTGAATAATTCTTTTTTTGGACAAGATGATTAATTAGGTTTGTACCTAAAAAACCTGAACCACCTGTAACAAGAACTTTCATATCCAAAAAGCTTTTTTGTCTCGATATATCTGATTAATTTCTCTTAAATCTCTCATGTTATCAACCGGAAAAAACTCCCCACTATGTTTATAAGCTGATAGCTGGGAGGCTTTAACTAGCCTACTCATTGTATCAACTTCAAAAATATCATCTTTCTCTAAATAATTTAAAAGCTTTAAATTTCCATACATGTAACCAATATTTATCCAGCCTTTAAGCTTTGGCTTTTCTTGAAAGTTTGTGACCTTATTATTTTTAATGTTTATTTCTCCAAACCTAGATGTTGGATGACCAACTGAAATAGTAAGTGCTGTTTTAGTCTTTTTATTAACTTTTTTTACCATTTCTAAATTCACATTAGAAAGTCCGTCTCCATATGTTATAAAAAAATCATCATGCAGATGTTCTTTGATAGCATGGATTCTTCCACCAGTATTTGTTTTTACACCAGTATTGATAACTTTTATTTCACAACTTTTATATTTAAATGTATTTTTATTTACTTTTTTAAAATTATTTTCTAAATATGTCGAGATATATGAACTTTTATATCCAGTGCAAACAATAAAATTTTCACAATTAAATTTTAAAAAATAGTCAACAATGTGAAGAAGTATTGGTTTTCTTCCAATATTAACCATAGGTTTTGGAATTTTATTGGTTTTTTCATGAAGCCTAGTTCCATAGCCACCAGCAAGAATTACGATATTCATATTAACTTTCTAATACTACCTAACCAATAATAATGAGTAAAACTTTTTCTGCTTAGAAAGTTAGCTACTTAATATCACAATTAAATTTTAAAAAAGTAATATTCTCATTTTTTAAAATTTTTTTCTTAAATAATGTCTGCCATAAATCAAATTAATATTAAATTTAAATGTTAGAGTTCAAGTAGTGAAAAAGATAGTTAATGTTCTTAAAAGTATATTGAATCCTTCATGGAACAGTCCAAGAAGTAAATCTAAATTAAACCTACTTACAACTTTTAGTACTTTTAAACCTCATGGAAATCAAAGTTATGAGTCTTTTGTTCCATTATTAATTAAAAATATAAATGAGATAATACCTAAAATTTCTCAAATTTCAGAATTGAAGAATAAAAATAATATTATAAATTATTTACATTATTTCGAAAAAAATAAACATGATAACTCAGAAGAAATCCAAGATAGATTAACTGAAAATTTTAATTCAAGAGGCTCCGATAAAGTAGGAAATAACTACCACGTAATTTATTCATGTTTATTACAGGATCTGAATGAAAATTACAAGATACTAGAGATAGGGTTAGGAACTAATAATCCAAAAATAGTTAGCTCAATGGGAGTGAGTGGAAAACCGGGAGCATCAGTTAGAGCTTTTAGAGACACTTTCTTAAATGGTTCAATTTATGGAGCTGATGTTGATAGTGAAATATTATTCTCAGAAGAAAGAATAAGTACATTTTATGTTGATCAAAATAACTTTGAAACTTTTGGCAATATAACCAAAGTAGTTAATGATAGATTTGATTTGATTATTGATGATGGACTACATTATCAGCTATCAAATTTAAATTCTTTAATTTTTGCATTGGATAATTTAAAAAAAGATGGTTATTTTATAATTGAAGACATAGGAGTCTGGACTATTGATACGTGGAAAATTGTAAATAACCTTATTCCTGAAAATTTTGAATCATGCATTATTCAAATGACAGAAAGTAATTTTATTTTTTTGGTTAAAAAAATAAAATAAATCCTTAGTTCATTTACATTTACATAAATTTACTTAAAATCGGAATTGAAGTTTTAAGCAATCTACCAAATAAATATTTTTTCTTTATCTAATTACTCAATGTTTTCATAAAAAAAAGTATTAAGTTTTTTACACACAAACTTTATATCATCAATTGATAAATTTGTATGTAAAGGAAGTCTTATAACTCTCTCAGAAATATAATCTGTATCTTCTAAGACATGATTGAATTTGTTTTTTATTGCAAAGCTTGATGAGTGTAGTGGAACATAACCTATGTAAGCTTGTATCCCAGACTCACCAAGAAATTTAATAATTTCATCTCTATACTCATCAACGATAATGTAAAAAGCGTGGTAATTATGATTAACATTTTTGATCTGCTTTTGAATTTTTATTTTTTTATCAATGATAAGGTTTTTTAAGCCTTTCTCATACTCGTGAAAGATTTCTTTTCTTTTCTGAAAAATAATTTCGTAATCCAACAACTGAGACTCTAAAATAGCACAAGAGGCCTCGGTAATTTCAAAACTAGAACCTAGTTCAACCCACTCATACTTATTTTTTAGGCCAGAAATAACTTTTGATCTGTCTGTACCTCTTTCGTAAATATATTTAGCTTTATCAAAGTCAAGTTCGTTATTTATTATTGCCATACCCCCAAATCCAGCATGTACATTTTTAGTTGGATGAAAGGATATACATCCTGATAGACCAAACTGACCAGTGTTTATATTGTTATATTTAACACCAAAAGCTTGGGCTGCATCTTCAACAAACTTAACATCTTTACCTAGTTTTTTAAATATCTTTTCAAAATCTATACTTGAGCCTGCATAATGTACAAAAGCGAATATTTCGTTGTCATTTAACTTTTCAAGTTTATCAATATTTACCATAAGATTGTCTATTTCAATATCAAGAAACTCTATTTTAAATCCAGATCTTAAAAAAGCATTAGCTGTAGATGAAAAAGTATACGATGGCATTTTTACTTTTTCATAACCATAATCTTTTAAAAGAATTGCGGACAATTCTAAAGCAGATGTAGCTGAGTTTGTTAAAAGAAAATTACTGTATCCAAACTTATCTTTTAATATTTCAACACACGAATCACGAAAATGAGTACTCCCAAAAGTGTTTTTTTCATATAAATAATTGAGATTTTGTTTTAGTTTTTCTGACTTATAAGATTCGTGAAATTTAATCATTTAATAACTTTCCTATAATTTCGTATCTATTTTTTAGATTTTCATAATTTTGATAATCAAAATTTATGTTATGAATAATAATATCGTTGTACATATTATTAAATTGATCATAATTTCCAATTTCATATGTTTGATTATTTCCTAAATTTTTCACATTATATTTTGAAATATGATTTTCAGGTTTAGAGAAAAACATGGGGAATTCAAAACTTGAATTGTCTGCAATTAATTTTACATTATTAGAATATTCGTATCCGATACCCCACTTTAAGTTAATTTGAATTCCTTCATTGGTCATACAAGTAAGTGAACCTCCAGTATCTATCTCGTACGAATCTTCAAAAAATATTTGATGGTTGATTGAATCATTAACTATTTCAAAATTTTCTAGAATTAAAGAAATAGGATATATTCCTTGATCTAAAATAGAGCTTCCTCCCAAATTTTTGGAATACCTATGGTTATTTTTTTCAACATGAGGAATAGTAAGGAATGCTTCTAAACCTTCAATCTTATTTTCTCGAATAACTTTTAAGAATTCATCATATATTGGGTGATGAAAATACATTAAACATTCTTTAATTTGATAATCATGAAAATATTTATGAAAATTATCATCATGTAAATATAGGAGGTTATTAGTTAATGGCTTTTCTACTAAAAACAGCTTAGAACAATTTTTAAAGTATTCTAAATTTTCAAAATGTGCACTTGGATAGCTTGAAATTATTACTGCATCAAACATCATATTGTTTTCAATAATCTCTTCTTTGTTCAAGTATTTATATTTTTTACTCATATCATCTGGGTGATTCCTTGAAGTTATGAAAATATTATCTGAATCACTGATAGTACTTAAAGCTGGCAATATTCTTCTTTTTGTGTGACTTCCGTATCCAACTATTAAAACACTTGGCATCATAAAAAAATCAATCTTGCAAGATGTGGATTGACAATTGAAGATTCTGTTATTAATTGTTTTATTTGAAACATGCTTAAAAATATAAAACCATCTTTTAATCTAATTTCTTCGTATGGAATAAATTTAACTAGTCCTAAGTTTCTTTTGTTATAAAGCCTTCCTCCATCTTCTGTTAGCCAGTTATTGAATAAGTAATTTTCAGTTTTTTCGTAATCCTCAAAAAATTCAAAATAATGTGGCTTTCTACCTTTGTGTGCTTGATTTATATTAGAAAAAGTAGCTTGGAGAGTAGGACTAAGAAGTATTTTATTATAATTACCTGGTTCAAACTTTGCCTCAACTAAGTAATGTGGAAGTTTATTTATTTTTGTTCTTATTAATCCAAGTAATCCACCTACATTATTGACTTCAGAAATAAATGGCTGATCCCAACCTAGATTTTGAACCTCTCTTGATTTTGCATTTCTAACTTGTATTCCAATTATTTTAAAAAATTGATCTGAATCATGAACCAATTCGTCGTGTTCATTAAAACTCCACTTGTCTAATTTGTTTAAAGATACAGAATTGACTGATGCCTGATTAAGCCTTACCCTTTCTTCATACCATTCAGCAATTTCATCTAAATTGTTAATAGTATTTGTACATATCAGATTTTCTAAACTTTTTTCTAAACCATACGTAGATACTTTAGGAAAATTAGACTTTAATAATTCAAGGGAATCTAAATAAAAATTTTTTTTCTTATTATGCAATATAAATATTATTTTAATAATTTATCATTAATAAATATAATGAAAATAATATTATGAAGCTTTTGGTAACTGGATGTTTTGGATTTATAGGATATAATTTTATAAATTATGTAAAAAATAATTACTCTAATGACTTTGAGATAATTGGTATCGACTCTCTAAATGAAAAATACTCTAAACTTAATAAAAAAAAATTTTTTGAAAAAAATAATAATTTTGAATTCTACAATTTAGACATTAATAAAATTCAAGAGTTAGAATACAAGATTGATAATGTCAATGTTTTAATCAATTTTGCGGCAGAATCTCATGTTGACAATTCAATTTCTAATCCAGAAAAATTTATTGATTCAAATATTTCAGGAGTTGCAAAACTAATGAAATTTGCAATTAATAAAAATATTTCATACTTTTATCATGTTTCTACTGATGAAGTTTATGGAAGTTCAGAAAAAAATTTCTTTTTTGAAGATGACAAACTTAACCCTTCCTCGCCATACTCAGCTAGTAAAGCATCAGCAGAATTGATTTGTAATTCATTTATGCGTACATATGGTTACAACGTTTTGATGGTAAGACCTGCAAACAATTATGGCATATATCAACAGCCAGAAAAATTAATCCCTTTCAGCATAAGTAGTCTTTTAAGTGGTAAAAATATAGAACTTTACGGAGATGGCAAAAATATAAGACACTGGCTGCATGTTTCAGATACAGTTACATCGATTTTACACTTAATTGAGCAAAAATATAGCCATGGTGTTTTCAATATAGGGTCTGGAGAATATCATGAAAATCTGTATGTGGCACAAAAAATTTTAAAATATCTTGATTTAAGCGAAGAAAAATTGATTTTTGTAGAGGATCGTCCGGGACACGATTATAGATATGCTACTAACTTTGACAAATTAAAAAATACTGGTTGGAAACCAAAAAAGAAATTCAACGAGGAGATTGAAAAAATTGTACACTGGTATAAATCTAATGAAGAATGGTGGGCTGAGGGTTTTGAGGAGATCAACCAAAGAAGAGAAAATAGATTAAATCTTGAATGAATATATTTGAAATGATGGAGAAAATATGAAGGGAGTAATTTTAGCTGGTGGAACTGGTTCAAGGCTGCACCCTATCACTAAAACAGTAAATAAACACCTTTTACCGGTATATGACAAGCCTCTTATTTATTACCCTTTGAGCAATTTGCTACTTACAGGATGTACAGAAATTTTAATAATAAGCAATCCTGAATATTTAAACGATCTTGAAAGTTTATTAGGAAATGGGGATAGCTATGGTGTAGAACTACATTACCAAGAACAGTTAAAACCTGAGGGAATACCTTCGGCTATAAACCTTGCAAAAAATTTTTCAAGCGAAGAAGGTATCTGGGTTTCATTAGGTGATAATTTTATTTTTGGTTCAAGGTTGCAAGAAATTTATGAAGAAGTTAATCAATCAAACAAAGCGACAATATTTATTAAACATGTTGGAAATATTGAAGGTTTTGGCTGTGCGAATATAAAAGAAAAAACAATTGTAAATTTAGAAGAAAAACCAAAATCTTCATTACCTGGATGGGCAGTTACAGGTCTTTATAAATTTCCAAGTTCGGTTTTTGATTATATTCCAAAAATAAAACCCTCTGAAAGAAATGAGACAGAGATAATTGATTTACTTTCTATTTATTTAAAGTCAAACAACCTAGATTTTAAAATTTTTGGAAGAGGAGTTACTTGGGTAGACTGCGGAACTGTGGATGATCTAAAATTAGCAGATAACTATGTAAATAATTACCAAAAAATAAATAATACTTTAATTTGTTCTCCCGAAGAAATAGCATTTAATTTGAAATTAATATCTGAAAGTGACTTATTAAAAAACATAAATAACTTTAAAAATAGCGACTATTATCAAAATTTAAAAAATTCTGTTGAATAATAAATCTTTTTCTTTAGTAATTCCTTGCTTTAATTCTGAGAACTCTATACATAATCTGATAGAAAATATCTTCAAAGAAATTGAGAATTTTAATGATTTCAATCTTGCTGAAATTGTTTGTGTTGATGATTGCTCTTCAGACAAAACAATTACTGTGATTAAGAATTTACAAAAAAAAAGAAATAATATTAAATTGCTATCAAATATCAAAAATCTTGGTCAGGTTAAAAGTACTTTGAAAGGAATTGAATCATCAACTGGTCAGTATATCGTCACAATTGATGATGACGCGCAGCATCCACCGACTGAAATAATTAAATTACTTTCATTCTGCTCCGACAATAAATTTGATTTTGTGAATGGTTATTGGATAAATGATGAAACTAAAATAAGGAATATAAGTTCAGTTATTGCAAATTACCTAATAAGTATTCTAATTTTTAAAAGTCCAAAATATAGGATTACTGCATTTAGATGTATTGATGCTTCGATTAAAGATAGAATCCAAAAAAAATTTAAATACTCAAAAATTATGGATTTAAGAAAAGTTACAGATAATTTTGATTCAATTGAAGTTTTACATAACTCTGACCCATTAAACAGAAAATTTTCAAATTTTTATATGCGACTAAAATTGACTTTAATCTATCTATTTACTGAAACATATTTAATAATCCTTTTATTAGTATTTTTTTTGATAAATTATTTAATATGAATTTGTTATGTTGATTAACAAAATTCTGCCAATTATATTTTTTGTGTTTTCTTTTTACTTAAGCTATTCAATTGGAGAGTTGTATTACTTAAGTACAAATGGTCCCGATTTTGGACCTTATAGTGATTATTTCTTTTATTTTGATGGATCAAATGAAATCACAAATAGAGAGCAAGGGCTTTTATATTTTTATTTAATATTTTTGGTAACTCTCTTGAAAAGTTCAGTTATAAATGAAATAAATTTCGATGTAATTATTAATTCTTCTGTACATTTCACAAATGGAATTCTATATATCATTGGCTTAACTGGTTTATATTTCCTTTTATCTTTTAAGGGATTTAAAAGAAGTAATATTTTTTATATTTTTACGATGATAAATTTTTTACCAGTCTCACTTATGCTTAGGTGGACATTTAAGCCTGAGATTCTTATTTTTTGTTTGATAACTTGGACTTTTTACTTAATAGAAAAAGCTATTAATAATTCAGATATCCGTTTGCTGATTATAAGCTTATTTCCGCTTTCATTAATTCTCACGTCTAAAGCAACCATATTTGGAATGGTATCAATTGCACTGTTGTATTATTTTTATAAATTAATAAAAGTCTTTAGCTTAAAACAACTATTTATGACTATTTTAATTTTAATAATTATTGTAACTGGATTGTCAGTTGAAAATTATTCAGCAAATCAAAAATTGATATTCCAATACGAGGATTTAAATGACGACTTATATAATAATCCTGCCGATATTAGTTTGCTTTATGAAATAAATTTTTATGATTTGTTTTTTTCACCGTTTAGACATCATCATTCAAATTCATTAATTGGTATAACACTCTTAGAAACATACGGTGATTATTACTTTTGGTACTTCGATAATGACAAAAGTCTATTTACTTATAACTCGGTTAATTTAATTCCCTCTGTTCCCTTTTTGGCTAAATATGAAAGTAGTATGTATCAAAGTCAGCTTGTTACATTGTTTTACTCCTTAATAAGTTTTTTATTTTTGTTATTTTTTTCTTTTAAATATAAAAAATATAGATACTATCTATTACTTCCATTAATCGGATATTTTGTCTTATCTTTACAAGCTTTTGGACTTACAAGTAGCTTATTGAATAAAAGTATTAATTTTGATAAAAATACAAGTGATATTTTTAAAGTTTTTTACTCTGGGTTTTTTGTAATAATATCTTTTTCATTTTTATACGGTTTAATTTTAAGAAAATTTAATAAAACTAAACCTTTTATTGTTGTCATATTCCTTATCAGTATGTTGTTAGTATATGGTTTCCCTCAAGAGAGAGATATAGAATTGCAAAACTTTCTTGAGGTTAAAAATAGTCAATCAAATTTTTGCAATTTAAATGGAATATTTTTTGATTTAGACACTGCCAACTGCGGTAACGAAATATATATATCTTGTTTAAGAAATGATAAATACATTAATCCTGTTTATTTATATAATCCCGAAAAAAATACCTCAAAACAATTCACTTCAAGATCAATGATAAATTCTAATGGCGAAATAAGGACTGTTTATTCAATTAATGAATGTGAAGAATTATTCGGTCAAAATTATATTAACAATTCTTTATTTAAAGAAAATAAAAAGACCCCGTGGATTAATTTATTAATTTTTTTTACTTCTTTATCTCTAATTATGTATCAAAAGGCAAAGTTTAATATTAAAACTAACCATTTTTTTAATGAAAAATATTAAGATTTGAAAATTCCATATGTAGAGCCGTCTATTTTTATTTCCTTTTTCTTTTTATAACCAGCTGACTCAAATAAATTACTACTTGCGGTATTCTCAATTTTTATTTTAGCAAAAGACTCAGGCCACAATTGTTGTAACTCATCTAGCATAAATTTTCCAAGACCGTTTTTCTGAAAATCTGGATGTGTACAAATCCTAATATCTTTATTAATCACACCAAAATATCCTGCTGGTTTACCGTCAATAAGGCCGATTCTAAAATGTTTTGAATTTTTTTTCATGTATTCAACTTGCTGATCTTTAGTAATTATTGTTTTATCAATAAAGGCATTTGAAACTTCTGAATTATTTCGAAGCTTTCTTACAAATTCCCAATATTCCTCTGAACATTTTACGAGTTCAAAATTAAGTTTTTTCATATTTATGCCAGTTACCCCAAGTTTAGTTTTTTTATTCTATCTTATAAATGGTTTATGTAAATTCTCATTGGTAGATACGAAAAAATTAATTTATATTTCTATTTTTAAAAAGAAGTCCAACTCGAGGTTGATAAAAATCAATTAATTCAAAATTTCTTGATATTAAATAGTGAATACATTCAGATATTGTAGATTTACCATTTCTCTCGAACCCAGCATCTATTGTTATATAGTTGACTTTCGAAATATTCTTATCCAGCCCCTCTAAGACTTCGGGTTCAGCACCCTCAGCTTCTATTTTGATTAGCTTTATATTTTTACCAATAGTGTCAATAAGGTCATCGAGTGATATTGTTTCTACTTTTATAACTTCATTAACTTCGTCTGGTTGAATTGCAGAGCTATCGTTATTCCAATCATTTACAAATAGCTCAAGTTCGCTCCCAGAACTTTTCCATAAGGCTTTGTCGTATATATTTTCCTCTTCCGACAAATTGTATTTAAGATCTTCGAATTGAGTTGGTGAAGGTTCAAAGCCATAATAGTCAGGATTAGAATCCTTTACAGCAAGATAGAAAAGGCCTTGTGCAGCACCACAATCTATTACAACATCTCCTTTATAAATATTAAAGTTATCAACCATATAGCATTCTTTGATATAATTTGTTCTTTGTTCTAGTCCAAATAAGTACGCAAATACTCCAGTTCCTTCAGATGTAAAACGCCAATCGATACTTTCACTTGTTAAATAATACTTGCTATCTACATGCTTTATTCTTGCACTTTTTTTATCAATAAAAGAATAGAAATTAAAATGTCTTTGAAATTTATTTCCTTTTATTCTCAATAAATACCTGTAATATTTGTGCTTGTAATATGCGTATGTTGGCTTTTCCATATTGATAATATTAGTTTTTGTCCCTGTTTATGTCTCTGTTTTGTTTTTATGAAAGCCATTAAGAAAACGCTTATAGCTATTGGTGGCCAGAGGCAGAATCGAACTGCCGACCCCTTGTTTTTCAGACAAGTGCTCTACCGACTGAGCTATCTGGCCCTTTAGCGGGGACGACGGGATTCG
>MDTG01330991.1_pt1 | contig 16018 bp, 17 predicted proteins | sample 811421 | NCBI WGS metagenome assembly MDTG01 (sample SAMN05326645, study PRJNA326480) | marine metagenome | isolation source: seawater | place: Pacific Ocean: South East | collected 2011 | reverse complement strand
TGCTGCACCTGAAGCCAAACCTTGATCATCTAAAACTACAACACCACCACGAGTAGCGGTTCCAGCGTTGTAGAAGAAGCTAATATCTGTCGATTCTTCGTATCTATCTGCTTTAAGAGCCATGATTTAATCTCCTATTTAATTATTTTTGTGAGAATACGTTATTTGAAAGCCAATCCGCAATACCTGCGCGAGTTGACTCAAGTTGGTCATCAGAGCTTTCGGTTACAAGAGTAGCTTCAGATGTTTCTACTTCTTCAAAAGCTTCTGCTGTAATTTCCTCTGCTTCGGCCTCTTCGTCGGCTTTAGCTTCTTTTTCTTCTTTTTCTTTCTTCTTTTCAATAGCTTCCTTTAGTGCAGGAGGCATACCAGCTTCTGATTCGTCTTCTTTCTTTTTTTCGCTTTTTGCTGGCTTTTTACCATACATAGCAACAACAAAATCGAAAGCTTCATCAGCAAGTCCATCAAATGCCGCAAGTGCTGCATCTACGTCTTCTTGGTCGAATCCAGCTTCTACAAGAGCAGCTTTACGCTTCTCTACTTTTTCTTTTTTCTTCATGTCGTCCATGCTCTTCATGGCAACAGTAAGATCGTCTTGCGATTTAGCAAGAGCGTCTTCAAGTTCAGCAACGCGAGCTTGTGTACTCTTGATGCTTTCCTCAAGCTCCGCAACGCTTGAATCTTTTTCTTGAATTTGAGCCTCAAAAGCTTCTACCTTGGAAGCAAACTCTTTATCTTTCGCTTCCTCAATTTTAGCCTTAATAGCTTCATTCTCAGCCTTGGCAGTAGTAAGTTCAGCGCGAACTTCTTCCAACTGCTTTTCTAGCAAATTATCTGACATAGTGAATTCTCCTATATTAAAATCAGAATTGTCATCTAAATTGAAAGCAACACTCTTTAAAATAACACTTCTAGGATTGGCAGGTTTAGAGACCAACCCCTTTCCAGAAAAAGCAATGTTAGAAAGTGCGCGACCTAATTTATAACCTTGGTATTCTCCACTTCCACCGTAAACCCTAAGATGTTTTGTTAGAAAAGAAGACTCTTCATCTCTAGCTAAAACTTTCTTATCTCCGTTTTCGTTGGTAAGAGCGTAGTCAAATCCAGCAAATAGACATTCCATAGAAACATACCATTTGCCTTCTTCTATCTCTGCTATAATTTTATCCATTCGTTCTTTGTTTTCACTGTTAGTCCAGCTATTGTAAAGAACTGCCTGAGTAATTATATCGAAGTCTTCTGGCATTTCCTGTTCATCAGAAACAGATTTACCATCTTTACCTAAAACGTAACTACCGGTGATATGTCCGATGATGTCGTTCTCATCGTGCATAAAATTAAATTGTTTATCTTCAGGTGTGTTTCTTGCTGCCCAAGTTGCCTCTGGCATAAAAACATCGTCATTTTTGTTCCAACCACAAGACACTAAAACAGACTCTAAGTAGTAAAGATCTATCTGGTCTTTGTTTTCTGCTAATATTTTTTCAGCAATTTCTGTATTTTCCATAGCGCTCGCAAGCTTCTCGGAAAACTGCTGCCCTTTGAAGGTAGTAGCTTGAGAACAATACGCAACACTAGCCGTACTCTTTACGAGTTCGCCAATGCCGTCATTTATTTCATTTTGGAATATTTTTATTGTCATGTATCACCTCTAGATTAAATATACACTAAAAAAATTATTTTTAGTAAAACGTGTTATTTTTGGGCTAAGACATGATCTACATAGCTTGCTATAGCTGATCTTTTATATTCTTCCATAGACATGTACTCTGTAGATATTTTATTTTTTTCTAAATGCTTCCTGAAGAGTTCAGGCATTTTTTTGTTAGCATATAGCGTGTTTTTAAAATCTTCATCATTAAAATCTGACAACGGCTGAACATTTAGTAACACATCCATTTTCATCTTTTCAAGATCTGAAACTTGAGCTTTTGTTAAAGACCTCATGTTCTTTTTTTTGTTTATAGCTAAGAACGCCTTGTTGAAGTTTTCGGATATGGTATCATAAGAACTTCCAGCCCATAAAATAAGTTCAGCAACTCCCGGTTTAGATTTTGGTGTTTCTACCCTTTTCTTTCTCGGTTCTTCGTCTTGCTTGTTTAATGGGCGACCGGCTGGATTTACGGGCTTTGACTCTTGTTTATTTTCAGCAACCTTTTCGTTTATTTCTGCTTGCTTGTCCATTTTTTCTATTTCAAATCCTTTTTGTGGATTGTGGAATGGGCTAGCTTTTTCAGGTAGTTTTTCTGAGTTTCTTGCTTTATCTTCTCTTTTCAGTCTCATTTTTTCTACAGAGGGAACTTCCTTAAATCTTTCTAGAACAGTCTCATGAGATATAATATCTCTATCTGCAAGTTGTATAAGAAGGTTTTTCTCTGCCGATTCATCAGAAAGGCTCATTTGATCATAAACAACATGTGCTGGTTTCCTGAAGCCCATAGAGCGGCGAACAAGCTCAAGTTCTCTTTCCCAGAATTTAGTTAATTGATCTCTACCGTATTGTAGTCTTTCCACTAATGTCTTTAGTGATATAAAATTGTTTGTAAAGCCACCTCCATTGTTAGCCATACCCGTAAGAGTTGGAGGTACGCCAAGACCAGCATATATACTGTTGAGAACGGATGTGTACTTTTCAGATCCTAAAAACTTATACACTTGACTATTAGACTCAGTGTAAGAAAGCTCTGGACCCCAGACTAGCTCCATAGTACCGCCACCAGTATTACTAGCCAAGATATTTCTAAGCTTGTTGATAGCAGTCTTGTTGGGTAATATTTTGTGATCTAAGTTTCCAAGCGTCCATAGTCGAATATTAGATATAGCACCATCTAAAGCAGACATGTCGGCTAATCTCATTTTTTCAAGCATAACAATATCGTCAAGAATAGCGTAAACCAAAGGGTTTGCCCATCTTTGCCAATCGTCTTTTTTGTAATAGAAGATAGAAAGTCTGTCTTTTTCTAGTTCTATTTTCTTTTGGCCTTTTTTTATAGCCTGCTTTACGTTTGGTGGCAACGTGTCCAAAACGTGCGCTGGAACAGAACCTTCTTTAAAGTTGTCTAAGAAAGCGCCAGAATCAATTTCGTAATTCCTAACGCCTAAGAACATATTAATATTTCCATTTTTCATATCAATGTTCAAAGGGTTGAAGAAATTGTACCTCCAAGGTATTTGACTTTTCTCTATCTGTGGCAATTCTACCGTTATATCATTAGCCATAGACTTGATATATTTGGTAATATCTGGCGTTATGTTTGCATTGCTTCTGTATACAACGGTCTGGCCTGTTCTGTATAAATTATTAAGAAATCTTTCTGATCTCTCTTTTCCGTCTATTTTTTTAAACCATTGCTTAAAGAATTTTTCAACACTTTCGTTTTCATGCACAATGTTTATGCCCTGACAGCCAAAGTCTCCCATTAAGTCAATGATATTTCTAATGATTCCAACTTTGTCGTACGCATCCATGCACATCTTTATGATGCGTTTTTGCTTCGTTGGGACTTGCTCTTCTGGCCTGAAGGCATAATAGTCTTGATGTGTAAATGAAGGTTTAACGGAGCGATTTGGCTCAACGTCAATAAAGTCCCTATGAAACCGAGACGCTTTTGAAACACCTTCGTATGCATCTATAGAACCAGAAAACTGCTCAAACGCATCTTTTTTACTTTGCTGATTGCCTTCGTCCCATGTTATCATATGGTTGTCGCTCATTGTTTCTCCAAGCAATTGGAATGGAATTGGAATACATTTATATTATACACGTTAATAGACATCTTTCATAGAATTTGTAAACCAACTTGGACCTATGTACATATTTTTATCTTTATCTTTAGATTTAGTACCAGTTGCAAAACCTCCGTAGAAATTATATTCAGTTTGATCTGGAGTCCTGTCTATAATTCTAGCAGCCATATTAGCCATCAATAAAGATGAGTATCTGTCCTTTCTCTGTTTACCCTTCTTTCCAGTACCCACAACGGTCTGTGGCGTATCCCACCTATCTCTACCTGAAGCAGTTTGCGTCATTTGAATCATTGCGAGTTCATCTTTCAATTCCTCTATCTCCATGACGCACTGCTCTAGAGTGTCGAACATTCTTCCTTTTACAGCGTCTTCTGCGCTAGATATACCAAGACTAACGGAATCAAATCGTGGAAACAGTAGCGCTTTGTCTTCAAAGTCTTTTCTCATTCCGTGATTAGCTTCAGCAAGCCATTCGTGCTTTGCAAATTGGCACATCTCTAGAATATGGAGACCCTGCTCTCCATCTGTGTCTTTTGGTTTGTCATCATCTACAACAGGCCATATGGGTAGCTCACCGTCTTCTATCTTATCTTTGTCGTGCAAACCCTCCATTACAGCAATTCCTCCACCTTGCGCATCTAGGGCAATGTGATGACATGGGAATAGTTTCATAAGATCTCGTATCTTCCTGACGCAATAAGCATAAAAATCAGTTTCTCTAGAATATCCTCTCTTTACCTTTTCTTTATGTTCGCCTCTGTTCGTTGTCCAGCAGTGAACAATTCTTCTATGGCCCTTGTGAAGCTCTAAAACAACTATACTAAAATTATCAACCTCAGAAGCGGGGTCAATTCCAAATACATATTTTTTACCTTTGTCTCCCATTAACTTAGCTTCAAAAACTATTGGCTCTTTGTTTATATTGAGTACAGCCTTAGTGGTTTCGTTGCCTTCGTTAGCTACACAAGACTCTATCAGAGTCCTCTTAAAGAACCCCTGAGAATCGCGCGTAAAGCAAGCTCCAAACTCCATTTGATATATACCAGCATGTACAGTCGCTTTAGATCTAGCAACCTGTGAAGCGTCCATGAAGCCTTCCGGTAACAGTTCGTATGGTATACGAATAATTGAATAGTCTTTCCAGTTAAAGTCCTTGGGTGGATCTTCACCGAAGATATCTCTAAGTCTATTGACTTTACCTTGACTCTTGATTATAGATTTCCACTTTTTCCAGTAGTCAGAAAAATGATTAAAGTCATAATAGGCAGTACCACTTAGTATGATTTGATTGTCTTTCTTTTCTAGCGCAGAGCTGTCTTGTTCTTCTATTTCTATTCCTAGCTCTTTAGCTTTTTTTCTTGAGGCAACCCTCTTGACGTTTTCGATGGGATCTGAGCTTACAGCCGCAAAACCTGCAACAACTGTCTCGAAAATGTCGCGAGGTATAGAAGCGAACTCATCGCTAATGATATCATTAGCTCTCTGGCCTCTAATTTTTTGCCCATCGCCAAGCGGTAGGCAAGTAACTCTTGACTTGTTGATTCGCATGACACAACGATCAACATCTCTACGAGGACCACTGTTGTCATCACACATGCTTCTTAAAATTGGAGCATTGTTCCAGATTGTTTCCATGTATTCAAACAAAACTTTGGATTGACGAAAAGCCGCACCAACAACTACAACTTTCCGTTCAGGTAAAATCAAAGCTCTAATCATGGAATAAAGAGAAAGAATAAACGATTTACCAAACCCACGACTGGCTATAAGCATTGGAAATTTTCTATTCCACATTTCACATAAGAATAAAGCCTGTGATGGTAATATGTTAATGTTGAACACATGTTTGCAGAGAAAAGAAAAATACTCTGGTCTTGTCATTAACCATATTAATCGCAAGTGGTAATCTTCGTCATTGAGAGAAACCATTTCAAATGGGTTTATCAACTCATCCCTGTTTATTTCGTCTAGATTAAGCCAAGCCTCGTCAATTTTCTTTAAGTTATTTTTCATTTGTAAATCCCATCAACAAACCCGTAGTAGACAGCCTCGTCTGCTGTCATGTACCAGTCGCCGTTTCCTAGTTTTCTTTTTATGTATGATTTTGTTTTAGACAGATTGTTTTGACGCTCTTTAAAATAATCTCCGGTTTTTTGACATTTTTCTGCATATATTTCTATCATTTGTTGCGCAACGTATTTTTCAAAATCAGCAAGGTTTTGCGTACTTAAATAATGTCCACTTATTTCACTGCTACCCCAATGTACCATGAAGGCTGAATTGTCCGTAATTAACCTTCTTGTAGCAGCTTGTATTATAACAGTACCCATAGAGCATAGTTGACCATAACCAATAAAAGTCGTCTTACATTTGCAGCTCTTTATTGCATCGTATATACCCATACCAGAATACCAGCATCCACCAATAGTTTGCATATGTATTGTTATGGGATCTTTATTTAGGTTTTTTAATATATTTATGTTCTTGATGAAATTTTGGAACATTCTATGGTCTACACCAGCAGATTCTCCTGAATCATCAAACTCATTTATGTATATTTCTCTGTTTTTTACATCTAAATTGTAGTTGTGAATTTCCCCAACAGTATCCCTAAATGTTGTCATGACTACTCCAATGCGTACTTTTCGTTTATTCTTTTTAAAATACTAAGTACAGTCCACTTTGCGTTTTTCTTAGATCCGCAAAATATTACGTGTACATTGTGATTTATTTGCATCTCCATGAGAAATCTCAACATATATTTATTTGTTACTCTTAACTTTTTGATCTCACTATTTGGAACATCTGAACCTTCAGGGAAATCCATTAAATCATTAAGGGAAAACTCTAAGACTAAGAATTTATGAGGGAATTCTTTCATTCTCTCTATCTCTGCTTCAAATCTTTTCCTGCTTATACCTACATTGTTCGCAAACTCGACAACGCTAGCTTTTCTCTCTATGCATATTTTGTCCTCAAGACCTTCAATGCTATAGTCACCAGTGTCTAGCTTTCTATTTACCATACCTTTGCAGACGTGATATTTAGTTGTAGAGGCTTGAAATGTATAGCCTTGTTTTTCTCTAGTGTCTTTTATTATTGTAAAGGGTCTGATTTTAGCCATTGTTTTTTCTCACTATGTTTTGAAATAATGATTGATAAAGGTTTTCATGTCCTGTTACTTTTTTGTGACACCAGTAACATAGTGTAATTCCATTATCAACATCAAACCTCAAGGTAGACGCATTAGCCCATCTCTGTATGTGGTGTGCGTTTAAGCGTTTTTTACTTTTACATCCGGGCATTTGACATTTAAAGTCGTCCCTTTTGTATACTTTTATTCTCCAGTCTTTATAAACCGGATCGTTGAAATCTCTTCTTGTCATTTTAAATCACTCATGACCATCATTTTAACTAAATCTTCAAAAGTATGTTTAGGTTTCCATCCTAGTTTTTCTTTTGCTTTAGAGCAGTCCCCTCTAAGGTAATCTACTTCCGCTGGCCTATAGAACTCTGGGTCTATGATTACATACTTTTCCCAATCTTTAATGCCAACAGAAGAAAAAGCAATTGTTAGGAATTCGCTAATAGTGTGGGTCTCTCCCGTACAAATTACGTAATCGTCTGGATTTTCCTGCTGTAGCATTAACCACATAGCCTCGCAGTAATCTCCAGCATAACCCCAATCTCTGAATGATTCTAGATTTCCAAGTCTTAGTTTTGGAAACTGAAGACCTTGATCTCTTGATGTTCTACCTGCAATGTATAGCTCTTCTTTTATGTTGCAGTTAATAGACTCGTCTAGATTTATACTTCTTTGGTTGCACCACTTAACATAATCACCAATCCACTTAGTAATCTTTCTCGTTACAAAATTCTCACCTCTACGTGGTCCTTCATGATTGAATAGTATTCCCGCGCTGGCGTGAAGTCCGTATCCCTCTCTGTAAAGTCTGGTCATGTGGTGGGCGGCACATTTAGCTATAGCGTAAGGGCTTTGTGGCATAAATTTAGTGTCTTCGTCTTGGAACTTGCTCTCCGTAGTCATTCCAATTTCGATGTCATAGTTCTTGCCGAACATCTCACTACTGCTAGCTTGGTAAAATTTAGAGTTTTTCATATTAAGGTCAACCATAGACTGTAGGATGTTTAAGCATCCCTTTCCGGTTATGTCCCATGTAAGCGCTGGTTGCTTGAAAGAAACGGCAACGTGGCTTTGCGCGGCTAGGTTATATACTTCTACGGCATCTTGGTGGTTTTTTAAAATGTTTATTACGGAGTGGGCGTCTGTAATATCTCCACTTTCTAGTTTTAAGTTTTCGTGATCGAGAAGTGGTTTTATCCTACATGTATTTTCAACACTAACTCTCCTTGTGACTCCAATGACTTTGTAGTCTTTTTGTAGTAAAAGTTCTGTTAGATGACTTCCGTCTTGCCCTGTTATTCCGAAAATTATTGCTTTTTTCATATTCCTAAAGTTCCTTAATTTTAATTTATTTCTAAGAGAAATACAATATTTTTATGTGTGCTTAAATGTCCGATGGTCTCATAAGAATCCAGAAGCTTATGATGTAATGTTTCGCTGTGTGTTAATCTATTATAAATTCATCCAATTTAAAATTTGTTACTGGTCTAGTATGTCCGTCTGTCTGAAAAAACACTGGACCCTTCTTTGGTGTTAGAAATAATTCTTTGTGGGAGTCATAAGCTAACTCTTTGTCATGCCAGTTTGTTATTTCTATTGATTTTTTGCAAAGGTCGATGTAGTATTTTGCAGAGTCTTGCGTTGGTAGTAGTATCCCATGTGCTGCTAGTGAATTTTTTACTCTGTAGTAGTCTTCATTGTAGTCTGTTAATTCAAGTCTTCCTTGACCTGCGTTGTGTAGACTTAGGCCAAAATAAATTAATTTAGCGTCCTCATTAACATTTAAATCAAAAGGAAAGTCATGCAACAACTCAGCGTCGTCCTCTAGTATCAAACATGGAAGTTTATCATTGTCTATTGCTATTTGCGAAGCGTCTTTATGTCCACCAGAAACTATATTTACAGTTTCCACACCGTGTTGAACTGGAACTGGTACTCTTTCATATGGAAGCCCTATATCCGTAAGCTTTTCTTCCATTTGCATTCTTTTGCCATTGAATGCTGGGTTTTCAGAGTTTATGTAAAATATAGTTAAATCGGAACACTTACTCATCAACAAAAACCTTATTGTTTCCTATATTGATTAATTTGTTTTTATTTTTCTTTAACTCTTCCCTTATCTCTGACGTATCTAAATCCATACTTCTTGTGTAGCCTATTCCAGACTTGTCGCTGACTAAGAATGGAAAATCTTCTGTTTTTACAACGTGCGGTTCGTTATAGTGGAAATACTTATTTAAATAACTCTCGTCGTTCCACGGCGGTTCATGTGGTATCTTTTTATCTTCTATTTGCCAAGACCTTAGTAGTTCACATAGTTCTATAAAATTATTCCTCTCTCCACCAAAGAAAGCACCGTAGTAATACATTTGTGGTAAAGTTGTGCTTTCTGGTACATAAGCTTTGGAAGCTGGGTTTCTATCGAATGGTTTAGAATCCTTCATCCAACATCTGTTTCCGTAATGTTCGCCACCTACAAGTTTTCCTTTTAGTAAAGACATATTAAAAGATTGATTTACGCTTGTGTCTGCATCTAAATAAAATATGTAGTCAACATCTTTCTCTTTTAGCTTAATTATGTTTTTAAATTTAGAGTTTGTACCTTCAACCCAATCTGCATGTTGATCGTGGTGATACTCTATGTTTATTTCGTCTTGCACATAATCGCTGGGGTCTGTATCAGAAAAGAAGAAAAACTTTATCTCATCTTCTCCGTTGTAGAAGTGATGAAACCTTTTTATAAACTTTATCCCTAAAACAAAATATGAATTAGTTGCTACTATAGCTATTCCTATTTTTTTCATTAATCTTTTACTGTGTCTGGAGTTAAAAAGGGCTGGTCAACACTTTCATCTGTATACTTATGAAAAACAGATAGTCTTTCTTTTTCTTTCTCCATTGACATTCTCATTTTTTCCATCATGAGACCGTACTCTTTTGTTAAGTCTGGGTTTGAAGCCAAGTGCGAAAGCCAACTTGTGAAGTTATGTTTGCTATCTTCTAGTCTTTTGACTCTTTGCTCTCTTGTTGCTTTCATTTCTTTTAGCATAGAGTTTTTCTTTGTTTGCAACTCTCTGTAATCTTTGTTTAAAGACTCCTGAGAGGCTTTGTAAGAAGCCACCTGCCTCTCCATGTTGAATATTGCGTCAGAGTCTTGCGCCTCTCTAGAATGCTGCCTCTCGGCCTCTAGCATTGCTTCTAGTCTTGATATCTCTTGTATGTTTGTTTTGTTTCCCTGAAGAGATCTATTCATTAGCAATTCTAGCTTGATGAGGTCCACAACTTGCATTTCTTCTGTAGGTGTTACATCGTCTTTGAATTGAGAAACAACTCTTGACCAATGATATTTAAACAATTGCAATTCTTCATCTGTAAATTGTTTTTTAAGCTCGTTCCAGTACGGACGTATTGTAAGCTCGTATTGAGCTTGTCTTTCTGGATCGTGAGCGTCTAGCCACGAAGGATTTTTAAAATCACCACTTGCAACTTTACGACGAATAAATTCAAGAACGTTGTCTGGGTTTCTGTTAAGTTCACCAGCTAACTTCTCGTATCCGGCTTCTAAATTTTCTTTCATGTAGGATTCTTCTTTTTTAGATATCCTACCTTTCTTCATAGTATCCATATTCTTCCAATATCTCCTGCATTTTTTCTACTATCTCTTCTCTTCTAGACTTTGATATATAAACATCGTTTTGCATTTTTAAATAATCCAGTCTCATGGGAGCTGGTAGTTCTTTATCCATTATCTTGAATATTTGATCTTTGTCTATTTGGTCAAGCCAGTTAAGCCTTATGTCAATCCAATGTTGGATACTATTGTCGTTGTCAAGCTGTGCGGGTTGGTAAACCTTAGCTCTGTTTTCATCGCTGCAAGCAACAAAGTGCTTGTCTCTCACAAAGTTCTTTAGCCTGTTGCTTAAATTAGCCGCAAGGAAGTTTTCAAGAGGCCGCTCTTCATCGTATCTCTCAAGAGCCTCTATACATATAATAGTAGCCTCCTGTATCATGTCTCTTGAATCATATCCATAAAAAGTATATTTAGGAGCAGATCGCTCACATACTTTGCTTATAACATCCACTACCTGCTCTTCCGTCATGTTAGATGGTATTTTCATTTTACCCCCATTAGTAAAGGTCGCCAATTCTTTCCGTCGTATCCTTCAAAGCATTTCTTTCTCTTGTTGAACCTGATCATGCCTTGAGTGGGTTTTTTGGTATTTTGTAAGAGGAGGGACCATAGCTCTTGTTGGTCTATGGACTGGATCGTACCGTCTAGACGGCCTAGTAGCGTGTGATCCTGTAACTCCACGGGAGAAGGGCAACCAGCGACCTCAGTTGCTAATATAGTATTAGGTGTAGAGAATAGGTCTCTATAGTCGAGAGGTATATATGTTTGTATAAATAGTTTTTTATTGTCAGAGAATTCTACATTTCTAGTGATAGGCCCATCTATGTTAGATAGTGGGGTAATCCTATTTAGATAAGGAACATCGTCAATAAGATCTATACAGCCAATGCCGCGCTCTATTTCAAGTTCATTGTCTGGTTGACGGGGGCCATCTCTATATTCAACCAATTCATAGAAGAATAGTTCGTCTGGTTGAAAATTTTGTAAGATAGATCTGTTGGTTATATAATCTAATTTATTTTGATACTGGCAAGGAACATCTTTAAGTGCTTCTATGTCTAAAAGCAATATTTGGTTTCTTGATGTCTCGCCGCAGCAAAAGTAGTTATTTCTCGTCTTCGGGTTGTTTGTCATCCAATAGTTCCTGTATGGGCTTGTCTTCCTTCTCTAAATCCTCGGCCACTTGCTTTTTAAGAGCGGCAGTTGCTTTGCAGCAAAGTGTGGCGTTGCACGTTTTCTTGACCTTATTCATTTCAATTCCTATGCGAATGTTATCTATTTACATATATAATATACACCAAAGACAGTTTTTACATAAAAATCTTGAAAAATAGGCCGTAAAAGGGTATTATTGGTAAATGAATGTGTCTACGGATGCTTAGAATTGATAATCTTATATAACGCTGTCACATAAAAAATCTGTCCTGTTTGTGGCGCTTGGACGGTAGAAATACCAGATATAAAAATTATCGAGGATTGTTAGGAGTTGGAGTCAGGTATTACCCGTGCCTGATACATTTGGCAGACGACCGGTTTTAGTAATAAAAAATTAAGTATAAATTGCTTAGTTGTGAGTTGATGGCTCTCACCCGAACCCCAAAGCAAGCGTCTGATTGGTGGCTCACTAATAAGTATCTAATATCCTGCCCGGTACTTGCTTGGTAGGATAAAAGCTAGGGGTTTATACATAGGAAAAATAATGGATATTGAAATTTTTGTTGACGAAATCAAAAAATCAGGACTTAGTAAGTTTCAAACTAAACTGTCTATCATTCGAGCTTATGTGTTTGAATTTTATCAGCACTATGAAACAAGATGGATTATTAAAAAACTAATAGAAAATGAAGGAATAAGCACTACAGGCGCAAGATTATCAAAGATAGCACATGACTTAGGTATAAAAAAAGCTAGCATTTCAGAAAGGTTTGCATACAATAAGACTGAATTTATTTTTTCAAACGGTGTTTCTGGTGTTTCTGAGTATTCAACAGGTAAAAATTTGATAATTAAGGTTTATCCGCATGGTTTGGATGGCTGCCCTATGTTGGTTGCGGTGGACGCTGAACGGATCAGAGATCGCGTTGAAAACAATAGAGTAAATTCCTTTAACCTGACATCTAGAATAACAGCGAAAAAAATATTAAACTTACCAGAAGGGCATTTTTACTGTAATCAATGCAACACTGTGCATCCCAGAAGTTTTGCTAGACAAAAGGGGGCTAGCGGTGGAAATAAATGCAAAACATGCTACAATAAACAAAGATTGAAAGAATGTAAAGATCCAATGAAAAAGAAAAGAGCCAAGATATATCAACTTACACAGTATATGATAACTGGCCGTAGCTCATCGGGCAGTCCATACAAAGGTCTATCTAAATGCAAGGCGTTCGGAAAGCAAATAAACAGACCAACACAAGGGTATAAATATTTAGGGTGTACATCAGAAGAGTTTCAGCAATATATTCAGGGGCTTCTTCCAGAGGGATGGACGCTTGAGGACCGTGGCACACTGTGGGAATTAGACCACATAGAGCCACTATCTAATTTCAACTTGATGGATGACACAGAAATGAAGAAAGCGGCTCACCACACAAACATAAGACCTCTTGCAAAAGCAGAAAACAGGGGAAGACGGGCATCTGGAGTAGCAAACTGGGGTAAACATGATTAAATCACCTTGTACAAGACATTGCGGAGCAGTAGAGGGGGTTTGTCATGGATGTGGCAGGACAGTTCGTGAAATACGTATATGGAGCAAATGCGATGACAAAGAAAAACAGCAAATCGTCACCGAAAGTAGTTTACGACTCAAACGTGTGCAAGCACTGCGGGACGAAGGTCTTTCTGATGATAGGGAAAAATAAATATAAATGCGTCTTGTGTCGCGCTGTTAAAACGGAGAAGAAATAATGCATGTAACGGAACTTACTGAATCACATATTGACGAGTTGAAACAATACATTGAGATCAATAAGCTTGGACATATAATAACAAAAAAGAAAAACACATGCAAATCAAACGCGATGAGAAATGGGCTTTCTGGGGACTCTAGGAGTAAAGTCGGAAAACGAAGAGGAGCAAAAACTAAATATGGATATAATCTTTCTTTCAAGTTTCCAAGTGATAACAATAGAATAACATGTAAAGCAAGAGAAATCGTCTGGGTATTCAGTAATGGCATATATAACCCTAAAATGAGGGTAAAGCCTAAGAATGGAGACATTTTTGATGACAGAATAGATAATCTACAACTTGCAGAAAATAATAATGGGCGACCAGTGGGGGCAAAAGATAAATCAAAAAGAGAAAAACGTGACACACTGAGCGGTAAACAAGAAAGAGAAATTATAAAACTGCGAAAAGAAGGTTTAACAGAAAATCAGATAGCTAAAAATATGAAAACAACCTATAGCGTAGTTAAACTAGCTTTAAAAAGGGCGAGAAAATTAAATAGACTAAAAAGTTTCTTTAACACAAATACATCTGCGGGTAAAATTACTGAGGGCGGCTGTCAAATAGGTGTGTACGTTTTGTACGCATCGTCTTTGGATAGTAAAAATTATATTAGCAAGGGTTATATCGGTTCATCTAGAGACACTTGGAAAAGATTAAAAAGTCATTTTAATGATTTAAACAAAGGAAAGCATTACAACAAGGAAATGCAAGACGCATACGATTCTGGAAAATATAAATTCAATGCCTTTTGGATAGAAAGAGGCGATTTTGAGCATGGGTTAGAATTGAAGCTAGAGACGGAGCATATAAATAGGTATGAAAAAGCCTCACTATTTAACAAATGGTCACAACCAAGATTTGAAGAGATTCAACCATATTTAGATAAGTATAAACATTATCTTGATGATGAGAGCAGGTATACTGTAGATGAAAACGGGTGCTGGAACTGGAATCAAATTAAACCAAATGGTTACTCAAAAGAAATTCAATGCTGCATTAACGGCAAGATCAAGCATATTAGACCCCACAGATTAAGCTACTACAACACATACGGTGAGTATCCAGAGCTTGTTCGTCATATGTGTGACAACAGAGCGTGTGTCAATCCTGAATGTCTAAAAAAAGGCAGTCATCAACAGAACGGACTAGATAGAAGTAGAGAGTTCAGAAAAGAATTTGAGTACTGGTGGCTTTGTTACGATGGCGATATTAAGAAACTTACGGAGCATTTTGGTTTTAAAGCAAATTGTAGCGCGGGTTCAATATCTATCTATGAGTGGGAAAAGAAACTTGGTCTTAGGGAAAAATATCCAGATGTAATAAAAAACCGAGGGAAGCACAAGGGACGTGCGTATCATAGCAGGTTCAATAAATAATACATATTTATATTTATCTTTATAGATTGGGTAAGACATACAGTAAATTGCCCCTTACTGCAAATAAACCACCCCCACATGGGGGGGATACATCACGGCAAAAGTTCCACAAGTTACTTTACCGCCCCCCTTGTCAATAGCAAATCTTGCAAATAAGTAAAAAAACTTTCTTGCAAAAACTTCTAGAATAACTACACAGACCTATTGACAAATGCCGATAAGTATGTATAATGGGAGACATAACAACAACACTTAATAAGGTAAACAACATGATTCAAATGAACTTCAAAAACAATTCCGGCAAAACCAACTTCGTCATCTGCAATAAAGCACAAGCTAATGCTTTTCTGCAAAACATGAACGATAAAGGGTTCGTTTGGGTATCGACAAATATTCTCTAATTCTTTTGGAATTAGGGTACAGAGGGGTTGACAAATTGACCGATATCTGTATAATAGAAGACATAACAACAACACTACTACTAAGGTAAAAAACAATGTTTAACGTAGAATTCAACAACAAAAACAACGCTTGGAACTTCCGCACCTTCCGCACTCAAGCTGCTGCTGACGTGTTCGCCAAGAACGTTGAGCTTCAAGGCGGAACAGTTTTGTTCTGCGGCAATCCTCGCGACGTTCTAAGTGAGACTACTTGGAACAGCGTCACAATGAATGGTCGCTTCTCCTGCGAGTGACTAAGACAATCGGATATCCTACCGATTCAAAATAAATTAGGTTCTAGGAATTTAACCGCAAGTTATACTAGGTAATCAAAACTGCGGCCCCAATACACTACACACTAAAGAAAGGTTTTTATTATGTTTATGCCAGTTGTTATAGATCAAACAGAAGATTGTGGAAATTCTTTTGGTTGGTCAATCATAGAGTGGAAAGATGATTCCCTTTATGGTAACTGCTTTGAGTTTGCCGTATTGAGACACGGTTCACTGTGCTATGATTCCGGTGTAACATCGGACGTTGTGCGCGAAAATTGGTCTAAATTGGAAAAGTTGAAGTGCATGGTCACCGATTTAAGCCCTGATCACCATTCGTCGTAAGTCCTTTGTGTGTAAGCACTTAGGACGGGCGGGGCGGCCCCGCGAGTCGTAAGTCCTTTGGTGGTAACGACTTACAACTATTTGTGTCTTTTCTAAACTTTTCGCAT
>MDTG01422591.1_pt1 | contig 16020 bp, 11 predicted proteins | sample 811421 | NCBI WGS metagenome assembly MDTG01 (sample SAMN05326645, study PRJNA326480) | marine metagenome | isolation source: seawater | place: Pacific Ocean: South East | collected 2011 | reverse complement strand
ACGGCGTCAGCAGGCTCGGTTATTGCTTTTGGCTTAAACCATGAAGACTTAGTGGCCGGTGATGTTGGTGTGTTGTGCTCCTTTGGGGCAGGCTATTCAATTGGGTCATTGTTACTAAAAAAACGGTAGGCCTTTAGCTTAAGCTGGCAGTAAACTAGTTTACTGTCAGCGCCACCTGATTGCACCAGAACCTCAAAAACAGAGCTTCAAAAACAGAACCTCGAAAACAATAAAAAAGCTGGGTGAGAATAGATAGGGATGATTTCAGATATAGGCTATGCCCTTAACAGTTTGGCTTACTTACTGTTAATGCTATTACTTTTTGCAGTACGAAAGCCTGGGTTAGCTAATCACTTGTTGGTACTGGCCACAGCCACTACGCTGTTTTGGTCTACTAGCATGATAACGGCGCTGTTTGGTCCCATCAGCCTTTCTTGGTTGCTTACCATTGATGCACTCAGGCAGGTGGCTTGGCTGCTATTCCTCGCAGGTTGTTTAAAAAATAATTTCACCAATCTGTTTGATGTTCTGCGCCGCCCCACAACTCTTTTCATCTTGCTTCCTGGCTGCATAGCTTTAGTGCTGCCCCATGTCTTGTGGATTGATGCATCGTGGCGTTATCTGATGCTGATTATTTTGGCGCTTGAAGTCCTTATCTTGTTGGAAGTTATTTACCGTCAAGCGGATGCTGATCAATGGGCTTATAAACCGTTGATTTTATATTTAGGCGCAACCCACCTTTTTGATTTTGTTACTTACGCCAATGCCACTATGGTGAATCAAGTTGAGGTTAGCTACATTGCTGCTCGGGGCTATATCTATTTCCTTCTTATTCCATTTTTGGTTATTGCCATTCGACGTATAAAGCACTGGGGCGTCGATATATTCATTTCTAGGGATGTAGTACTACATAGCTCTTTATTGCTGGTAGCGGGCGCTTACCTTTTCATTATGGCCATTATTGGCTACGCCATCAGCTACGTAGGTGGAAACTGGGGCGCTATGGTACAAACCATCTTGGTGGTGTTGTCCCTTGCCTTGCTCGTTACCGTATTTTTGTCGAATTCATTCAGAACCAAGTGTAAGGTTTTTATCACCAAGCACTTTTTTGCCAACCAGTTTGATTACCGTGTAGAGTGGATAAAACTAACAAAAACACTTTCTAGCTCAATGGATGCCCCTAATACGGTTCACGAAAGTGCTCTTCGCGGCATACTGGAAGCTATCGAATATGACTCTGGCAAATTGTATAAACGGGTAAATAACGATTTTGAGCAGTTGGCACAAGTTAATCCGTTACCAGACACCCATGATGATTTAACCATCATTCGTACGCTAACAGAGTATTGCGCATCTAATACTTGGTTAATTGATGTCCATGAATACCAGGCCAAGCCATTTCATTACAAAGGGCTGCAAATCGACAGAAATATTCTGAAAGATTGGGGGTATCAGCTATACCTACCATTTTACAAAAATGATGAAATTTGGGGCTTTGCTGTACTTGCGGCTGGGGATAAAGAACGACTGAGCTTAAACTGGGAAGTTCGAGATTATCTTAATGCTATTACCGAGCAGGTGAGTATGTTTGTGTTCCATCATGAAGCTTCAAAACTAGTGGCAGAAAATGCCCAGTTTGCTGCGTTTAACAGAATGTCTGCGTTTGTTGTGCACGATTTAAAGAATGTGATGGCGCAAGTCGATTTGATCCTTGCGAATGCGCAACAACATAAACATAACCCTGAATTTATTGAAGACACATTTGAAACATTGGAACATACCAAAGCGCGTATGGATAAAATGTTAAAGCAATTAACTGATAAAAAGATTAATGATGATGGGGCTCACACATCGTGTTCGTTATCGCATATTATTAATGATGTGGTGGCAAATCGATGTATGGGGCTTTCTCCCACTCCCAAAGTGCATTGCAGCAGCGAAGAGCAGGTATTAATTGATAAAGAAAAGGTTGCCAATGTTTTTTATCACCTAATAAGTAATGCGCAGCAAGCAACCGAAGATAGCGGCGAAATAGATATAGTATTAACACATGACATCCAAAACCGTGTTCAATATGTAATGATAGAGGATACGGGAACCGGAATGGATCAAGATTTCATCGAAAACCGCTTGTTTAAACCTTTCGATACCACGAAAGGAAACGCAGGAATGGGAATTGGTGCGTACGATGCGAAAACGTACCTTGAATCTATTGGTGGTAAAATAAGCGTTCAAAGTGAACCAGGGAAAGGAAGTTGTTTTACGCTAGCATTCACGCTGAATTGAGCAAAGTGAGCTATGACAACCAACCTATGTTGATACGGACGAAGTAACACAGGAACAAACTGATGACAGATACCGTTTTAGTGGTAGATGACGATTTAGGTATTCAGAAACAATTAAAGTGGAGCTTAACCGACTACGACGTTGTTTTTGCTGACGACCATACCTCGGCAATTGCGCAGCTGCGTCGGTATGAGCCTAAAGTTGTTACACTAGACTTAGGATTGCCACCCGACCCAGCTAATGCGTCTGAAGGCTTGAGAATACTACAAGATATTATTGCCTTAGCGCCTAGAACTAAGGTCATTGTTGTCACCGGAAATAACGAAAAAGAGAATGCCCTTAAGGCTATAAACTTTGGTGCCTATGACTTTTACCAAAAACCAATAGATTCAGACACCATAAAGTTACTTGTTTATCGTGCACTTAATTTGGGTAAATTAGAGCTGGAAAACAGTATCTTATCTAAAGTGCGCACAGGTATGAGCCGTATCATTGGTAACAGTGAATCTATTCAAACAGTCGTGCGTAAAGCTGAAAAAATAGCGAATACGGATGTGAGTACGTTACTGCTAGGTGAAAGTGGAACCGGTAAAGAAGTGTTTGCTCGCAGCATTCATGAACATAGCCCTCGCAAAGATAAACCGTTTGTTGCCATTAACTGTGCATCTATTCCTGAAAATTTGCTGGAAAGTGAGCTTTTTGGTTATGAGAAAGGCGCATTTACTGGAGCCAATAAAACCACATTAGGTAAAATTGAAACCGCTCAGGGTGGCACGCTATTTTTAGATGAAATTGGTGATATGCCTATCGGGCTGCAAGCCAAAATGCTACGTTTTTTACAAGAGCGTGTTATTGAGCGAGTGGGGGGACGCGCCGAAATTCCTGTGGATATTCGGGTTGTCTGTGCTACCCACAGAGATTTACAAGCCATGGTGGCAGAAGAGCGTTTTAGGGAAGATTTATATTACCGTATTGGTGAAATTCCAATTATGATCCCGCCGCTGCGAGATAGAGATCAAGATATTATCTTACTTGCGCGTACCTTCCTGAATATTTATCGAGAAGAGTTTAATGCCAAGGCGAAAAGCTTTTCTGAGTCTGCGATAAATTCCATGCTGGCTCACAAATGGCCTGGCAATATTCGTGAAATGCAAAATAAGCTTAAGTCGGCTGTGATCATGGCCGAAGGCACCGTTATACAGCCTGATGACTTAGGTCTGTTCGCGGTTGATGGTAGTGGAGAGTCTGAAACATTGAATCTTCGTGAGGTTCGAGAGGTTGCCGAAAGTAAGGCAATACGTAGAGCGTATCACCAAGCGGATAAAAATATGTCTAAAACCGCTGAATTGCTAGGTGTTACTCGTCCAACCTTGTATTCATTAATTGATAAATACCACTTGGATGACTTAAAAAGTTCGGCGTGAGACTAATCACGAAAAGCGCGGTTTGATGCGACACTTCTGTGTATCGCATCATTTGGTGCGATACCTTTAATAAAGTTTCTATTTCGTATTTTGGTAAAGCCTGCTGCTACGACAAGCTTAGTTGAGTATACAGGTCGTGGTTGCGGCTTTGAGTCGACAACTTCGTTGCGACAACTCACATGAGTCAATGCTCATGTCGTGTTTTAAAAGCGCTAAAGCAAGGCTAGCTAGTTAGGGGATATGGTATTGGCTGTGATGCTTTGCTAATAAATCATGCCCGTAAAAGGCGACATGCAGCCCAATATTGCCATCTTCATCTTCTGTAAAAATTGGCGTTGAGCATTCATTACAGAAAACCTGTTTGCGGCTTGGTGATAGCTGCAATTCCCCAAGCATAGAGGGGGCGCAATCTATGACTAGATGCTTACGTGCCCCTGCAATGGTGAGGTTAAGCGTTTCGCTGCAAGATAACGTTTCAACGTCCAATTCATCTTCGCTAATATCAGGCAACTCAAATTGCACGGCCTGACACTGACAACTACCTTTATACATAATGTACGCTCCTACTCATCGGGCCAATTTATGCTCGACAGCGTGTTAAATGATGTAGAAATGTATGACTGTTTAAAATGAAATTTCTTATCAAGCGGGGTTTGTTGCACGTCGCCAATCAGGGCTTTGTTAGTATCAATAACCCCAATCCATCCGTTTCGACCAGACATCTTGGTGGCGTATAAACAATAATCTACCACTGAAAAGGTGCTCTTCCAGCTTTCTTCAAAGGACACATGTTCAACAGGGGGAAGAATACTAAAGCCAATACTGCAGGTAACACGAAGCGAGCGAGTATCGTCAATATGAAATACTTTATCGCTCACTGCGGCGCGGCAACGTTCAGCCAGTTGAGGAAGATCGTCTCGCATAGAGTGACGGCATATCACCAAAAATTCTTCGCCGCCCCAGCGTATAAGTAAATCAGTTTGTCTGAAAACTTCACGAAGCACATCGGCAAACTGACTCAGAACTTTATCGCCTGCTAAATGGCCATGTTCGTCATTAATACGCTTGAAATGGTCTATGTCTATTAAGAAGCAAAGTAGGTCTTGGTTACGTTCGGTGTGGCCTTGCTGATGTTTGTTTGCATGAGAGCTACGTTTAAGCTCACCTGGCAACTGAGACTCAAGGTAGTGTCGATTGTACAAGCCGGTCAGTGAATCATGAAGACTGACTTGCTCAAGAGTTTTATAGGCTGTTTGTAGCTCCGAGTTTTTTTGTTCAAGCTCTTTCGTTCGCTGCTTAACTTCACGGCGAAGCCTAATGGTCTGTTGGCGCTGAGTATATCTGCTCCAAATTAGAAATAGCGTTAACAAACCGGCAATTAACGTGCTCCAGAACAATGTTGTGCGCAAGTTAAGCTGTTCGGCCTCAGCCAGTGCGAGTTGTTTGGTTTTCTGCAGTACTTGAATTGATTGTGCCTGTCGCTCAATTTCTATTTCGGCCTGAAGCTGCGCAATAGCAACCTCGCTACCTGAACTTAGCACTTCTTCTCTTATATTTTGTAACACCGACTGAATATCTAATGCGCGCTTAAACTCTCCCTTGGCTGCTAAGGCTTTCACTTGAATCGATAAGAAATTCAACTGGCTGCGCAAATCACCGCGCCGTCTTGCTTCAATAGTGCCATTTTTAGCATACGCCAGCGCATCGTCAAATTGTTGCAACGACATCATTGCATTGGCCAGTGCAAGGCGAGATTGTTGGAGTAATTTTTGCTGACCGGTAGATTTAGCTACCGCAAGTGACTCTTCAAGTAGCATTAAGCCTTGTTCTGTTTCGCCGGTTTTTACCAGCGCTTCGCCTAACCACGCCTGGGTGGTGGAGATTTCATTCGTTTCTCCATTCTCTTTCAAAAGGGTTAGTGCGTACTTAAGCGCTTCTGGCGCTTCTTCAATATCGCCTTTAAGTAACAGTAAAGCGCCAATCTTACCCAGTATTTGTGCTGTAAGCGGCTTATCATCGCTGGTTTTCGCTATCTGTAATGCATCTTGATAATAGGTGTTCGCCTCAGAAAACTGATTTAATGTGGCGTAGATGTCACCAATAGTCGCTAGACCTTGGCCGGTACTTTTATCGTCATGTTGTACCCGAAACAAGCCCAATGCTTTCTTTAATGTGTAGAGTGCTGCTTGTACTTGGCCTTGTTCTTTTTGGACAAGACCAATTTCCATTTGAATGGTCGCATTTAACGGGAGGATCCCTTGGGTTTGCGCAATAGATTGTGCACGTCGCAGGTAGCTAATAGATTGCTCATAGTTCCCTAAAAAGCGTTGTGCGGTACCAAGATGGTGTAAGGTTTTTGCCATATCAATAAGTTGGCCGTGGCGGGGGAAGCCATCTAACGCAACGTACAGCGCATCGTTTGCTACGTTGAAACGAGAAGCACTTTGTAATAGTACACCTACCTCAAAGAATGTACTGGCCGTTAATGTGCTAACCGACAATACGCCGCTTTGATGAGCTTGTTCAATAGCAAGTAGGGTTTGACGCTCGGCCTCTTCGAAAGCGCCGCTTTGAACGAATTCTTGAACAGTTTGAGTAAGGGCATTAGAAACTGCTTTTGTAGGCGAAGAAAAACCCACTAGAGCAAAAAGTAGCGAAACGGTGACAATGCTGGTGGCAAAACGCCGAGCCGACTGTCTGGGCATTATAGAAGTTTCCTTACGACTACGCATTTATTGGCCTTCCCTTTAAAAAAGAAGAAGGACGGAAGTTTATGAGTAAAGCTGAAGTGCTAATATCGTTATCAGCAGTCAATTTCTATCACTACTATTATGGCGAACAACCCGAAGAAATAACGTATCAGGAATTAGACTAAAGTATAAATTCGGCGCAGAGAGTACCTGTTCCCATCAGAATTTACACATTAAATAAAACAGTTATGCTTATTTTTGAGTTCGGTTTGCCGGAAGCGTAAGGCGGAATCGTTCCCTGACCAGTTAAAACTAATGTCTAACATAGAACAAGAATATAGCGAGAGGTATGGTGTTGAAAAGCATTAAAGTGATTAATTACGCATTAATATTAGTGGTTACGCATGCAAATTTATACCTTTGTTCGGATAAGGTGAACCGAGGCTGTTCTTTTTTCTTAGATTTCTCTATCCTAGCAACTTCATTTATTTGCGCGTAGCGAGAACACTATGTCAGAAAGTCGTTTTATTTCAAAAGAAGGTCAACCAGTACCTTCCGTATCTATTCCTGTTCGCGATGGCGAGACATGGGCAACCAAAACTACTGAAGAATTGTTTAGTAACAAGACTGTGGTGGTTTTTTCACTTCCTGGCGCGTTTACGCCAACATGTTCTTCTACGCATTTACCTCGCTACAATGCACTTGCTAAAGTATTTAAACAGCATGGCGTTGATGACATTCTATGTATATCTGTAAACGATACGTTTGTAATGAATGCATGGGCGGCAGATCAAGAAGCAGAAAATGTAACCGTAATACCAGATGGGAATGGTGATTTTACTGACGGTATGGGCATGTTGGTAGACAAAGCCGACTTAGGTTTCGGAAAGCGCAGCTGGCGCTACTCTATGTTGGTTAAAAATGGCACCGTAGAGAAAATGTTTATTGAGCCTGACGTGCCTGGCGACCCGTTCGAGGTTTCTGATGCCGACACTATGCTTGCTTATATCGCACCAGGTGCAGAGACAAAAGCTCCAGTATCGCTGTTTACTAAGCCTAATTGCCCATTTTGTACAAAAGCGAAAGCATTGTTAACCGACAAAGGTTACGATTATGAAGAGATTGTACTAGGTAAAGATGCCTCGTTAACTAGCCTTAGCGCGGTGACGGGACGTGATACCGTACCTCAAGTATTCATTGGTGGTAAGCATATTGGCGGGTCAGACGACTTAGCATTGTATTTTAGCTAAATACAAGTAACGACGGTAATTAAGCGCTTATTAAAGCAACATTTGCGGTAAAACCGTAGGTAGCCAAAACAGCCCACCGTCACAGTGTAACTGTAATAGTGTAAGGCCATTATTTAATGGCCTTATTTTGTTATTATCGGCCAAACGTAATGCCTTTTGGAGAATATACGTGCATTCAAAGTTTGCTCTCGCAAAATTATCCATACTTCCTGTTACCGTAAGGTGCTGTGCACTAATAGGTACATTAATAAGTACATTATTCGCTAGTGCTGCAGGAGCCAGCTCCCTTGAAACACAAGACGCATTAACGCGATTTGCTGATTTTTATAAGCAAGAGTGGGGCGAAACCCAGCGATGTAAATCTTCTAAACTGCACCGCTATACCGTATGTGGTAACGTACTTCGCAACGAAGGTAATGCTCCCTATGTGCTGCATCACGATACCCCTGCAAAGAAAGTGGCCGTGTTAGTACACGGGCTTAGTGACTCGCCATTCTTTATGCGAGAAATTGCCAATATTTTATTTAATGAAGGTTTCGACGTTATTGTTCCGTTATTACCTGGCCATGGTTTGCGAGATGATGATGGTGCAATGAGTGACAGCGACTTAGCGGAGCGTTGGCAAGCGCATGTCGATGAGGTTATCGCGTTAGCTGATGATATGGGCGATACTTTGATTGTGGGTGGGTTTTCTACTGGCGGCGCGCTGGCGACAGATCAATACCTAGATGCAAGTGAAAACATCGATGGGCTTATGTTGTTTTCTGGTGCATTGGCACTTTCAGAAAATGCCGAGAGTATGTCACGTATTTGGGGTATCAAGTGGATTGCGAAAATTGTGGATGGTAGTTATATCACCCATGGTCCAAACCCTTTTAAATATCCAAATGTTGCGGGCTTTGCGGGGTTAGAGCTTATGGATATTATTGAAAAAATCCGTAACGACTTCGAAGACGGTAAGCGTATTGAAGTGCCTCTTTTTGCTGCGCACTCTCAAGCTGATGCCACCACGCCTATTCGCGGTGTAGAAAACTTAATGGAAAATAGCGCAGGGCCGAATACGTTTTTTGTCATCGATGCCTCTTATGCGTTGTGCCACGCCGACCTTGTGGTGAATACGTCAATGCTACACGATATGAAGTTTAATAAGGTCATGGTAAATGAAAACGAAGAATGTGCAGTACCCAAAGCAAACCCTTTATTTTCAACCATGACAATGATGCTAAAAACCTATGCGCAACAATTCTAGCGTTTTACAGCCATAACAAATGCGATTAAGCTTTAAGGCATGATAGATAAATTGAAAAAGCACCGACGCGGCTATGTCGTAATATTGGTAATGGTTATTTCCTTGGTGACTCAATTGTCGCCGGGAATGGCCATGCCAATGGCTAAGCCAACTACTATGTCAAAGCCTGCGCCAATGTCTGTGGACGCAATGTCTATGGATGCAAATTCTGAGAACCATTCATCAGAAGAAAGTCGCGCCAATAAAACGATGCAAGCTAGTGCTAGTGGGTGCCATTCAGCTAGTAACGCTTCGACTAGCATTCAATCAACCGAAAAAAATGACCACACCATTCATAACGTCTCAAGCGCTCCCAGCAAAGCGATGAAATCAATGGACCATAGCATGCACGGTGTGTCACCTGATTCATGCTGTGACGTTCAGTGTCAATGCCCTACAGGCGTATGCGCCGCTGTTTATGCAGTAATAAATAATGAAGTCTCGGTAGCGGTTATTGCTCATGCTCCGTTGGTGCGTTTTGTAAACCACCAAGCCCCTCACACTATACCCAATATCCAATTTCGCCCACCTAAATTCGCTTTCGCAGGATAGTTGTATCTGGCGGGCGCATATAGCACCCACGTTTTTCTTTTTATTCCCTTAGTGCAAAGGGAAATTAATGTGGTTTTCTCATGTTTAATTTTAATCTGGGTATGATTTTTACTTGCCTAACTCAAGCTCGCGCTCGAACTTGTTACCTTCAGCGTGCTTGGCTAGGAATGCTGATTTTTTTGGTGGGAGCGCCATCCTTCGCTACTACCCTTAGCCTTCAAGAGGCGCAACAGCTCGCGCTTAACCAAGACGTTTATTTTCAAGGCAGCAAACTTGAAGAGGCTGCGTATCAGCATGACAGTGATGCAGCTGATAGCTGGGATAATCCTACTATCACCACGACACTGCAAAGCTTACCAACAGATGGGTTTTCACTTAACCAAGAGCCCATGACTCAGTTGAAACTGGGGATTCGACAAGCTATGCCAAGAGGAGACTCTGCCAGCATTTCCCGCACCATCGCCATTGAACAAGCCCAAAAAGAATCGGTGAAAAGAGCGGCTAGGCGAGCCTGGTTGTTGCGAGAAGTGTCGATGGATTGGTTGGCGTGGTATCAAGCGGAACAAACCGTAACCTTATTGCGTGAAGAGACGCAGTCGATAGTGCAACTGCTCGAAATGGTTGAATCGTCTTACCGAAGTGGTGTGGGCGGTACGCAGCAACAAGACATTATTCAACTACGTCTTGAGCGCTTGCGCCTAGAAGATACGCTTTTGCAGGAACAGCAAGCTGCATCGGTGGCGTTGGCACAGTTGTCGAGGTGGTTCGATTTCTCTAGTGAAGTTAGTTTAACTGTGCCCGAAACACTTAATCATCACGACATATATCCTTTTAATGCCTCTTTCGCCAGGCAGGTTGAACGACGTGACTTACTAAATGTTATTGATGCTCACCCTTCTGTACAGTTGCTTGCCAAAGACGAGATAGTTGCCACGCAGAAATTGAGTCTTGCGAAAGAACAAACCAAACCTATGTGGGCCTTCGAAGCAGCCTACGGATATCGACAAGATGCGCAAAATGGCATGAGCCAAGCTGACTTTGTTAGTGTGGGTGTCCAAGTTGATTTACCTTTGTTTAGCAGTAAACGGCAAGATGCCAATGTGTCGGCGTCAGCGGCAAGGTTAGGGGCGACATCCACACAGCGACGACTAGAAGTGAGACGATTAGCATCCCTTGCCGAAGTAAGTGAAACACAGCTCGTCAGCTTAATTGCCAGACAGCAGTTATTTGATAGCGCATTACTTGCACAGTCAGAGCGTTTAGCCGAATCCGCGCTTAATGCTTACATGGCCGATAAGGGCACATTCGACGGTGTAATGCGTGCACGTATATCGCACATTTCAGCAAAGTTAGATGCGCTAGCACTTCATGTCGACATAGCAAAAAATTTAGCCGAACTCGCGTATCTGTACTACCCGCTAATAAAAGAACAACCTAGAGACACCCACACAGATTCAAATATGGACACCCACATTTTAGGCCGCCCAATAGACACGCCACGATTTAAAGACACCCATACCTTAAACAGCCAGACACACACTCGATTCAGCCAATTCGGTTATGAAAACTCACTTCAATTCGGTGGTAGACACCCACTTCAAACCTCCGATTCAAACAGTGAACAACTAGTCACTAACGTGGACACCCACAAAAATTCAAGCATGGACACCCACAAACCAGCTACAAATCCAGTTTCTGGTTCAAACATAGATTCAAACAGAGGTTCAAACATAGACACCCACACAATCACTGCCATAGGAGCACAACAATGAAGACGCTATTTATTCTTATAGTCGGGTTGCTTGGTGGTGCAGCAACTATGTTTGTTTGGAATACACATATACATGGCAAGTCCGATGTCGAAGCGTTGGCTACCCACGTTGATAACAATTCAAATAATAAAACGCCCCTTTATTGGGTTGCGCCAATGGATGATGCTTATCGTCGAGACAAACCGGGTAAGTCTCCTATGGGCATGGATTTAGTACCAGTATATGCAGCATCGGGTAGCAGCGAAAAACATGATAATAAAGAGGTGAGAATTTCGCCTCAAGTACAGCAAAATATGGGCGTTAAATTTACCACGGTAAAACGAGGGAAGCTGGATTTGACCTTCAACGCTGCGGGAAATGTTACCTACAACGAAGACTACTTAGTGCATATTCACCCTAGAGTAGAGGGCTGGATTGATAAGCTATTTATTAAAACGGAAGGTGAAACCGTTAGCCAAGGGCAAAAACTGTATACGCTTTATTCGCCAGCGCTGGTGACTGCCCAAGAAGAGTTTGTGATTGCGCTAAAGCGAGGAGATACGCGTTTAGCCCAAGGAGCTAAACAACGCCTAAAAGCGCTGCATTTATCTGCTGGGTTTATTGCGCAACTTGAAAAAAGTCGCGAAGTTTCGCAAACCATTACCTTCTTTGCCCCCCAAGACGGCGTGGTCGAGCATTTAGGCGTACGCGAAGGGTTTTATGTTCAACCTGGCACTACGGTGCTGAGTATTGCTCGCTTAGACAGTGTATGGGTTGAAGCCCGAGTATTTGAGCAAGATGTCCCTAAAGTAACGCTTGGCCAGCAGGTATTGATCACGTTTGACTATTTGCCAAGTAAGACATTTACAGGAAAGGTCGATTTTATCTACCCAGCACTAGATGTTGAAACCCGCACGCTTAAAGTGCGAGTTACTTTAAAGAATAGTAGCGGTGATATTAAACCCAATATGTTTGCCAATGTGACTTTTACTAAGCAAACCGAACAGCCTGTGCTGTATGTGCCTTATCAAAGCGTTATTCAAATTCAGTCGCAGGACCAGAATCAAAATCTTGGCCAAAACCGAGTCGTTATGAACGTTGGAGAAAGCTTTAAATCTATTACTGTCAGCGTTGGGCGAAAAGCAGGGGAGTTCATTGAAATTACTCATGGCGTAAACGAAGGTGACAAAGTGGTATTGTCTGCGCAGTTTTTGATTGATTCAGAGTCGTCTAAAACATCAGATTTCAAACGCATGCAGTCGCCTCTTGACCAAGAAATGAATCACCAAGAAATACATCAGGGGACCAAGCTTCACGATGGCATGTCACACGAGGACATGTCACACGAGGGCATGTCACACGAGGACATGTCACACGAGGGCATGTCACACGAGTCTAGTCAGCCTAGTGCCGAGCCTAAAAAGGCGAAGAACAATGCGGCTATGCACCATGAGGGCATGCACCATGATTGAAGCCATAATTCGCTGGTCGGTGGCCAATCGCGTATTGGTGCTGCTGGCAGCGGTGTTTGTATCCATTGGTGGGGCAATAGCGGTAAAACATACCCCCATTGATGCTATTCCTGATTTATCTGATGTGCAGGTGATTGTAAAAACCAGCTATGCAGGGCAATCGCCCCAAGTAGTGGAAGATCAAGTGACCTATCCGCTCACCACGGCCTTAATGTCGGTGCCGGGTGCAAAGACAGTTCGAGGATTTTCGTTTTTTGGAGATTCTTATGTATACGTTATTTTTGATGACAGCACAGATATGTATTGGGCGCGCAGCAGAGTGCTGGAATACCTAAGCCAAATAACGCTGCCCGATGGTGTGGTACCCAAACTAGGTCCTGATGCTACTGGGGTAGGCTGGGTATACATGTATGCACTCGTCGATAAGTTAAATAACCACGATGCTGGCGAGCTTAGAGCTCTGCAAGACTGGTTTTTAAAATATGAATTGCAAAGCGTGCAAGGGGTGTCGGAAGTCGCCTCTGTAGGCGGCATGGTTAAACAATATTTACTACAACTTCACCCCCAAAAGTTGCAAGCGTATAACGTGCCTTTGCGCCATATTGAAACGGCACTCGCCCAAGGCAATAATGCCGCGGGGGCGTCAGTGATAGAAATGGCTGAAGCCGAGTATATGGTGACATCTTCCGCTTACCTTTCGGGTACCGAAGATATTGCTAGTATTCCCTTGGGTATTGTTCACAACGGCGTGGCGGTAACGATAGGTGATGTTGCAAATGTTATCGAGGCGCCCCTTATGCGCAGAGGTATCGCTGAGCTAAACGGAAACGGCGAAGTGGTAGGTGGCATAGTAGTCATGCGCTATGGCGAAAATGCTAAGGCGACAATAGATAACGTAAAAGCCCGTCTTGAAACCTTAAAAGCCAGTTTGCCTGATGGCGTAAGCATAGTACCTGTATACGACCGCTCCACCCTTATTGATAATGCCGTTAATACCTTGTGGAGCAAGCTTGTTGAAGAGCTTTTCGTGGTAGGTGCAGTGTGCTTAGTGTTTCTTTTTCATGTGCGCTCATCGCTGGTTGCCATAATCACTTTACCTATTGGCATATTAATGGCCTTTATTGTGATGAAATTCCAAGGGCTTAACGCGAACATCATGTCTTTAGGCGGTATTGCTATTGCCATTGGAGCTATGGTGGATGGCGCTATTGTATTGGTTGAAAACCTGCACAAGCATATTGAGCAAGCATCAGCGCAAGGAAAGCCAGTAAAAGGTGAAGTCCGTTGGGCACTGGTAGTGAAGTCAGCCACCGAAGTGGGCCCCGCATTGTTCTTTTCATTATTGATAATTACAGTGTCTTTTATTCCTGTTTTTACTTTAGAAGCACAAGAAGGACGCATGTTTGCCCCTCTCGCCTTTACGAAAACCTATGCCATGGCAGCCGCAGCGGCGTTAGCCATTACGTTGGTGCCAGTGTTAGCTGGCTATTTCGTTACAGGCAACTTAAAAGCGGAGCATAGGAATCCGTTAAACAAGGCAATTTCAACAGGGTATGTTAAGGCGCTAACGGCTGCGCTGAACCATCCTCGAAAAATACTGTTCGCGGCCCTGATTGCTTTAGCTTCTGTGGTATGGCCTATGCAACATATCGGGAGCGAGTTCATGCCATCTTTAGATGAAGGTGATTTGCTCTATATGCCTACCACTTACCCAGGTATTTCGGTGGGGAAAGCAAGAGAATTACTTCAACAAACCGATAAGCTGATTGCCACAATACCTGAGGTGCAAAGCGTATTTGGTAAAGTGGGCAGGGCAGATACCGCTACCGATCCTGCGCCTTTAACCATGATAGAAACCTTTGTGCAATTAAAGCCAAAGTCGCAGTGGCGTGCCGGCATGACGACATCAAAACTAAAGGCATTACTAAACAGCCAAGTACAATTTCCAGGCGTATCGAATGCTTGGGTGATGCCGATCAAAACCCGTATCGATATGCTTGCTACCGGCATTAAAACCCCAGTGGGTATTAAAATAGCGGGGCCAGAATTGGCCGGCATTCAGCAGGTGGGCAAACAAATAGAAACTGCTCTAGAGGGCTTCGAAAATACCGCATCGGTATTTGCCGAGAAAGTAGCAGGTGGACGTTATATCACTATTGATATTGGTCGCGACAAGGCGGCACGGTATGGGCTCAATATTGCTGAAATTCAAGAGGTTATCAACACTGCAATAGGTGGGCGCACATTGGGTGAAACGGTAGAGGGAAGGCAGCGCTTTCCTATTAGTATGCGTTATCCGCAGCAGTATAGAGACTCTCCAGAAGCACTTAGGCAACTTCCCATCATATTAGCAAGCGGCGTTAATATTGCGTTGGGCGAGGTAGCCACTATTGCCGTTGAGGGCGGGCCCGCAGCAATAAAAAGTGAAAATGCTCGATTAAACGGTTGGGTATTTATCGATATTGAAAGTGGCGATTTAGGCAGTTACGTAAAAAGTGCAAAGCAGCATATTGCTAATACGGTTTCCCTGCCCCCAGGCTATTCACTAACGTGGGCAGGGCAGTTTGAATTCCTAGAAAGGGCCGAAGCAAGGCTTAGCGTTGTGGTGCCCTTAACATTAGCCGTAATTGTATTACTACTGTATTTAAGCTTCAGGCGCATTGCCGACGTAGCCCTTATTATGGTCACCTTACCATTAGCACTGATAGGCAGTTACTGGCTATTGTATGCACTGGAGTTTAACTTCTCGGTGGCTGTTGCCGTGGGGTTTATTGCCTTAGCAGGTGTCGCGGTAGAAATAGGCGTTATTATGCTGGTGTACCTGCATCAAGCGGTTAAGGCCTTTGATGGAAAAGCGTGCTTTACTCTGAATGCTCAAGCATCTGAAAAGCAAATGAAACAAGCACTTAAACAGGTAGTCACTAAAGGCGCTACTCGGCGTGTAAGGCCAGTAATGATGACGGCGTTGTCTATTATTATCGGCTTATTGCCCGTGCTGTATGCAACGGGAACCGGTGCTGAAGTTATGCGGCGTATTGCTGCCCCTATGGTGGGCGGTATGGTAAGTGCGCTGGTACTCACTCTGTTTGTGTTACCTACTTTGTTCTACCTTGTTCAGGTATGGCAGTTGAAGCGACGTTCGTGAGAGAAAGCTAAACATAGGCACTGCGACCTCAAGAACCCAAAAGAAGAACCAAAAAGGCAGTTAGATCAACTAACTGCCTTTTGGCATTTTTGCACAGCTTGAATTCAATTGCTTATTTCACGCCTTTATTTCACTAATGATTTCGTGCGGCTTGCGCCAGGT
>MDTG01380002.1_pt1 | contig 16021 bp, 15 predicted proteins | sample 811421 | NCBI WGS metagenome assembly MDTG01 (sample SAMN05326645, study PRJNA326480) | marine metagenome | isolation source: seawater | place: Pacific Ocean: South East | collected 2011 | reverse complement strand
CTTGAAATGTTTCCAAGATATGCAATAGAGGCCTTTGGAATGACTGGACTAGCCAGTCTATCTTATTTTTTAATTATAAATGGAACAAATAGTCAAGATATTTTAACTTTAATAGGATCTTTAGCTTTAGCAACTCAAAGGATTTTGCCAGCAGCTCAGCAAATTTATCAGGGATTAGCAGTATTAAATTCGACTAGTGCAGGTTTAAAAAAAGTACTTGATATTTTAGATAAAAAGATATCTTTAAATTTAAATATTTCTAAAAAATCAAAGCCATTCCTTTTCGATAATTTTGAAATGTCAAAAATCTCTTTTAAATATTCAAAATCTGAAAAATATATTTTAAAAAATATAAATTTAAAAATAAAAGCTGGAGAACGAATAGGCATTATTGGTAAAACAGGTAGCGGTAAAAGTACTCTACTTGACTTAATTATGGGTCTTTTTATTCCTAATGAAGGAACTTTAAAAATTAACAACGAAATAATTAATTATTATAAAGAAGATAAAAATCTACATTCTTGGAGAAGATCAATTGCCCACGTGCCGCAGAGAATTTACCTTATAGATCAATCCATAAAAAGTAACATTGCTTTTGGTGTTAAAAAACAAGATATCAACTTTAAAAGAGTAATTAGCTCAGCTGCAAATGCATGCATTGAAAGCTTTATAAATACACTTCCAAATAAATTTGAAACTTTAGTGGGTGAAAATGGCATAAAACTAAGTGGAGGTCAACGTCAAAGGATTGGAATCGCAAGATCACTTTATAGAAATTCTTCATTACTCATTTTAGATGAAGCTACCAGTGCTTTAGATAATTCAACAGAGGAGAAAGTGATGCAAAAAATTAAAGAATTTAATCCTAATTTAACTATTCTTATTTGCGCTCATAGGCTTTCTACTCTCTCATTTTGCGATCGTATTTTAAAAGTGGATAATGGTAAAGTTTATGATTTAAAACCTCAGGATATAGAGAGTATAAATATTTCCCAAAATTGATTAATAAATCAAATAGAATAAAAATTCTTAGATTTTAATAATTATTTACCAAATTGATTCCAAATTTATTACAACCTTTAAAAATTTCTTCCATTTGATAAATCAACTTGCTCCTTAACGCTTATCAATCTTCTTTCCAGGATGGCCTCTGCATAAAACATTCTTTAGTAAGCGATTTTACTAATAAAAAATTTTTATTAGATAATTCAATAATTCTTTCTTGACCATCTTTAATTACTATTGGATTCTTAAAATCAGGTTCATAATCTATTGTCCATTCCATTAATTTTATATCTATAGAGCTTGCAAGTTTAAAATCTTTTTCCCAGTTTTTTTGGGAAAACATTGTATTTTACCATTCATAGTTTCTGATAATCTCCCTTGCATAAATCCTATTTGAATATTCATTATTTCAAATTTTTTATTAAAACATATAATAAACTTTTTAATATAAATATTTGTTTATATTGAAATACTAATCAAATCAGAATAATATTATTTAAATTTGTTTTTATAATAATAAATTTCTTATCTTAAAAAGATTATTTTTCCATAATTTGTTTATATAAAGGCATTTACGATGGATAATTTTTTTACAATTATAATTCCCACTTTTAATAGGAAGGAATTTTTAACTCAAGCGGTTAATTCAGTTCTTAATCAAAGTTTTAAGAATTGGTATTTACATATTGTTGATAATACTTCTACAGATGGAACAGAAGATTATCTTAAATCGCTTTTAAAAGATAAAAGAATTAGATATTCAATAATTGATAATAATGGAATAATAGCGAAATCAAGAAATTACGCTTTAAAAAGAGTAACTTCTAAAGCTGTTGCATTCTTAGATGATGATGATATTTGGCTACCTAATAAATTACAAGCTGATTTTGAACTACTTAACCTAGGTTATAGTTTAGTTTACTCTAAAGCCTCGGTTTTTTATGATGATTCTATTCCTATTAAAAATTTACCTATCAGAAAATTAGGGATAAATCCCCTTAGAAATATGCTCATATATGGAAATACATTTATAACTTCTTCGGTAACATTTCTATATGAAGATAATTTTAAAAATATAATTTTTAATGAGTCAAAGGATTTCCTAACTTGGGAAGATTATGATCTATGGATAAGACTATTGGAAAAAGGCATTAAGCCAATAAGGAATAATAAAACAACTGTTTTATATAGGATTTCAAGTTTCCAAAATACTAATGCCAAAAGAGAAATAAAAAATATATCTTCAATCTCCAAAAACTTTCAAAAATATTATGAGAAATATAATATTAATACTTTTCATGGAGTACCTATATGGGCACATTATTCTTATGTAATATGTTTTTTAAAATTAAAAAAATATAAATTAGCAATATATTCTATTTTTAATATATTTAAAATCTCATGTAATTTAAAAGATTATATTTACTCATTAAGAGTAGTTTTGAGATTTTTATTTGAATTTTTCAATTTCAAAAAATAATTAATTATAGATCTAATCTCTAAAATTATATCTCTTGATATTGAACAACTTTGATAATCGGATAAATTTTCTTTAAAAATTAAATTACCTTCTTTACCTGTCATCTCTTCGTAGCAAGACTTTATTTGTTTTGATAATTCAAAGATAGAAATTTTATCTTCACTATAAAACTTATTGAAACCTTGTAAAGAAATAATATCCGAATCAAATAGTTTAAATATTGGTATATATCCTATTTCTTTTGATGGATTTGAATAAACATTAGCAATTCCTTTCATTACTAAATTCCTTGCAATATCTAATGGCAACAACTTCGAATTCCCCATAAAATTTTTGCCTGGAGATCCAATCATATTCCCAAGCCTTATAATATTTATATTTTTTTTCCAACCATCTAATTTCATTATAGATATTTCAGCCAAAGTTTTAGAAAGAGGATAAATTTGCTGTTTTAAACTTTCTTGATCATTAATAAAAATATTTTCGCAATGATATGTTGAAAAGGTTGTAAGTTTACAATTATTTTTAATACAAGATCTAGATAATCTTATTGGCCAAATACTATTTACATTTAAAATAGTTTCAATATTACTTTTAATAATTTCTGGACCACTGATTCCTGAAGCATCAAAAACAAAATCAAAATTTTTTATTAATTGATCTAATTCCATATCGTTAAGTTCTCTATATCCTATTATTGATTTATGATCATTATTATTAAATTTCTTTTTAGAAGTACCAATTACTATATTTCCTTTATCTTTTAAATAATCAACTATCCTACTGCCTAAAAAACCATATCCTCCAAGTATCAAATAATCCATGGAGCCTTACCTTCTTGACATAATGTTCTAACATAATCCAAGTCCCTTTTTGAATCAACGCATCTCCAAAATGCATCTGTCTCAAATGCTGCAACATCAGAGTTAGATATAGCTCTATTAATAGGTTCGACCTCTAACATTTCATCAAAATTTTGAATATAATCAATAAACCTTTTTTCAACAACAAAAAAACCTCCATTTATTCTGCCTTCTCTTAATTGAGGTTTTTCTTGAAAATCTTTTAGATATCCATCAACAATTTCGAGCTCGCCAAATCTAGCTTGTGGTCTTACTGCACTTAAAGTAATTGATTTTTTCTTAGATTTATGGAAATTAATTAATTTTTTGATATCTACATTTGATAATCCATCTCCATATGTAAGTAAAAAACGATCTTCTGTAATTAGATCTTTAATTTTTTTAACCCTTCCACCTGTGAGTGTTTCTAAACCAGTATTAACTAAATTTATTTTCCAATCTCTTTTATTTTCTTTAATAAATTTATATTTGCCGGTTTTCAAATCTAATTCGATATCGCTATTCTTTAATTTGTAATTTAAAAAGTACTCCTTTATTATGTTTTGTTTATAGCCTAAACACAAAATAAACTCATTAAATCCAAAATTTGAATAATGATTCATAATATGCTCAATCATGGGAATACCATCAATGTCTACCATTGGTTTTGGGATCTTATCCGTAAATTCTGAAAGCCTTGTTCCAAAGCCACCTGCAAGAATAACAACTTTCATTTTAGCCATTCACTTTGAGCAATTTCCATACGTTCAATTTCATTTTTATCATGTACTCCATTTAGGATTACAAATATTAGTGATTTTTGATTTGAGTTATTTTGAAATCCATACCAAGTTTCTGGTTCAACAGCTATTAAATTAGAACTTTCAAGGCTTATTTTATGACTAATAATATTATTATCAGAGGATCTTATTTTCATAGTAAGTTCCCCCACTACCACTCCAAAAATAGCTTTTAATTTGAGATGTCGCATCCATCCTTTTATAGTATTTGAATCCACCTCACTAAAATAAATATCTCCTTTTAAAAAATCAGGAAATTTGTCATGAGAAGCTACTTTATAAATATTCCCTTTTGGATTATTTATAATTTTATAAGCTTCAACTTTATGATTAATCATTTTTCAAAATAAGTAAAAATTTGATCTAATGTGAATTTATACATATCATTTTTTTTAGATAAATTTTTATACCAATCTGCTGTAAGTGATAAAGCCTCATTAATTCTTAGTCTTGGTTCCCAATTTAAAATCCTACAAGACTTATCTATGCTCAAATTAAGTAATCCTGCTTCTTTAAACGACTTATCTTCCTTGATTTGAAATTTAGAATTTTCCCAAAAAGTTGAAAAAATCCTAATTACTTTTTCAACAGAAATCGTATCACCTGGCCGAGGTCCAAAATTGAATGATCTTCCACTAAGTTCATCATTATGAATAGAATTTCGAGTCAAATATTCAGCCAACTGAAGGTAGCCTGATAAAGGTTCCAAAACATGTTGCCATGGTCTTGTTGAATTAGGACTTCTTATTTCTAAAATCTTATTATTTTGCCAATGAGAAACTGCATCAGGAATTAATCTATCTTTAGACCAGTCACCTCCACCAATAACATTTCCAGCTCTGGCTGTTGCAATATTGATATTTTCTTTTCTATTTAAAATGCTTCTTATATAACTATTAGAGATTATTTCTGCATAAGCTTTTGAAGCACTATAGGGATCTTTACCTCCTAGTTGATCAGTTTCTTTATAACCATAAAAAGTTTCAATATTTTCATAGCATTTATCACTAGTTATTAAAACTACAACGATTTTATTTTCTATATCTTTTAGTGCTTCTAATAAATTAAGAGTTCCAATAGCATTGGTCATAATAGTTTTTGCAGGGTTCACATATGACTGTGAAACCAATGCTTGGGCAGCTAAATGAAATATAAAATCTGGCTTTGTTTTTTTAATTACTTTCGCAAATTTTTGTTTATCACAAATATCTAGTCGGATATCATCTTTAAGTTTACTTTCCATTAAACAAGTTTGATAAATACCTTCATTTGAATTTGAGTCAATTGAAATTCCTATTATTTCTGCTCCAATACTTTCAAGTAAAATGCTTAGCCAAGAACCTTTAAAACCTGTATGGCCTGTAATTAAAACCTTTTTACCTTCAAAAGTATTTTTTAAATCATTTATTTTCAAAGCTATTTTTTAACCTCATAAAATTACTATTTTTATTTTATGGTGAAAAATCACCATTTTGGCATGTATTCACCTTACATATAACTTGACTAGGAAACCCATCATAATCAGCTCTAGCTATAAATTCCACTTTCGCACCGAAAGCTAGTTTGTAATCGTACAATGCTCTGCACTCATCTGGAGCAAATTCATCAAAAATAGCTATATAGTCTTTTTTAAATTCATCTAATTGGCACAAACAATACAAACTTGAACTATAAAGATCTGCATCAAATGAAATTATAATTTCTTCATATTCATCTTTTAAGATTTCTCTGAGATTATTTTTAATGGTATTTTGAAACCATCCTTTTATATATTGAATTCTTTTATCATTAATTTCTGGCTCAACGCCATCAGTGGAAAAGGTTCCAATTGGATGCTTATGCCAATTTTCTGGCAAACCTTCAAAACTATCAAATCCTACTATTCTTGATTTCGCATTTTTATTTACTTTAGAAACTAAATTAGTAAAATTTCCTTCCCACACACCAAATTCCAGAAATAAAATCTTTTTTTCTTTATATTTTTCTAATAAATAATTACGAATATTAATACGATTAATATCTGATTGTTCGTTATAAATTTTATTTAAAGAGAATAACTCACTAAAAAAATTTTTCAATATTGAATTACTAAAATAAACTTCCCATTTTCTAGGTTTAAATTTAGAAATTAGAAAATTTCTTAATATTTTGGGAACCATAAAATTTTTTTTATTTAATTCACTTTAGCAAAATAAATTTTAATAAATAATTTGTGTTAAGAGACTAATTACTTTTCTTAACTTTAAAAACAGCTTTCAATTCCTTCGCAATATTTTGAAAATCTTGTGTAATTTAAGTTTAGATATTTAGAAAAGAAATCTATAATTTTATAATCTGGACTATTAATATGATCATATTTGACCTCTAATACAGGATTAATATTTTCAATAAAATTCTGGAAATTGTTCAAAGATGAAGTTTTAAATATCTTTTTAAATTTTATATTATTATCAAGTGTTATTCTGTTTAGACTAATTTTAGATTTAAAGTAATTTCTAGTATAAATTACCATTAAATTAGGCTGATAAATCTTATCAATTGTAATTGGAATATATAATTTATCATTAAACAATTTATTTTGTATTTCAAGTTTCTTTATTGGGTTATACTTTTGTGAATCAATCTCTGAAAACTCTTTCCAACCTAGTTCTCCTGACTTAAATTTATATTCTATTATGGCATCTGAAACATTATTATTATAAAAACGTATCCTAATTTTTTTTCTCTCTGAAACTCCATTTACTGATAATTTATATAAGAAGAAATCTGTAGAATCATAATAAATACTTGTTAATTCTCTTTTCGGATATTCTTCTTGATATCCAAAGTTTTTTAATATTTGATAAATCAAATCAAGATTTCCTTTATCAAAAATAAATTTTCTTTCATATCTTTTCATCTTATTGTTTTAACCCCATAAATATTGCCATACAAAGAATCAGAAATTTCCTTTGAAGTTTTACTGGTAGTAATTCTTCGATTATCTATAGTTACAATTGAGTCTTTGGATATGAAATCAAATTCTTTTAATACAGGAGATATATTTCTTAAGTTAATAGTAGGAGCACCTAATTCAGATTTTTTAATATATGCTGTAACGGGGATTTTTACAAAATCATATGAATATTTTTCTACTTCTAAAAAAGAGGAATCCTTACTAACTATCCCTATTTCAGAATTAGAGACATTTATATCATTAATACTTATATTTGAGGACTCTCCAATACTTAGGGCTTTATCAAAAACTTTATTTGCTACGAGACTATTTATGAAAGAATAAGTTTCTGAAATATCAAGACAATCATTCCCAATATTAAAACATTGAATTTTATCAATAAATAATTTTGAAAAATCTGAGTCTATTGCATCTGAAAAAGTATTTTTCACTACAAGATTTTTACCTACTACAGAAGAATTAACAAAATTAATTGCATCTTCAGATTTTGCGCTTTCTATATTTATATTATTAAAACTTATATCTGAATTAATTAAATTAAACCCCCCGTATAAAATCCTCAAAGATTCAGTGGGTGCACTTAGATTTTTTAAACTTAAATTATCTATAACAACATTTGAATCTTCAATAATTACATTTCCTCCTTTATCATCACAACTTTGAATTAAAACACCTTCATTCAAATTATTAGCAAAAGTTACATTTGAATTAGTAATTTTTAGAGTTGATTGATTATTAAGACAAATATTTGTTCCAGCCTCAAACAATATATTTTTATTATTAATTTCCGCAGATAAATTTAAAACATTAGTACCTTTTTTAAAAACAAAAAAATTGTCAATATTTTTTATTTTTTTAGTTTGATTAAGTTCTTTATTATTAGTTTTAATATTTGAAGTTAATTTTTCATCCATTAATTTATTTGTTGCATAAGAATCAAATATATATTTTTTTGTAAAGCCATTATCTAATGAGTAAGTAATATTTTCAAATTGACATTGAGCAACTTTATTAAAGTTAAAATTTCTTTTAATTCCTTTAACCAAAATTATTAGATCACTATTGTAATTATTACATTGAAAAGTCAACATTTGAGGCAGTCTCGAAAACTGATTTATTATTTCTATTTTTTTATTTAATTTATCTATCGTAAAAAGGGGTGCTATAGATTTTGCATCAGAAATCTCTTCTCTTATTATTGACAAGTGATTTTTAAAATTGCTCCAACTATTAACATGCAACGTAAGACCTTCATACCATGTTTTATCTTTTCTCCAAAATTCTCTGTAAAGACTTCCTCTCTCCTGTTTTAAATTATTCCACTCATCCTTAAGAGATAATAATGCTGATGTTGATGAACTATATTTATCTAAAGTATTAAAGTATTCTTTATAAAATTCTTTATTCATATTATCTTTAGAGCCAAATAATATATTGAACCAATAATTGCTTCTATTATCATCGTCTGAGCATAGCCATCCACAATTCTCTTTAACAATTAATTCAGTATTCATAAAATCAGCAAATCTTAAATCTTTAATTCTGTCATCTTTATGACCATTGAAAAAAATTGGTTCAAATAAGCCATTAGATGGATTTAGAAAAAATTTAACACTTTTAGGAGTAGATCCATGATAAGTTTTGAATATATCCATAAGTGCAAAATATTTTGCCCATTTTTCTTGATCAAAGTATCTTTGAAAAGTTTCAAGATTTTTACTCGTTTTTAGTGATTCAAGTATTGAAACTGCTTGATTAATAATTTCTTTATTAACCCAATCTTTTTTATTAGCCAAATCAAAATTTGTTTTAAACATATTCGTACTTAAATTTTCATTTAGCGAAAAAACAGGTCCATATCTTCTTTTAGAAGACTCAATAAGTTCCTTAGTAAATCCTTCCTCAATGTGCCTAATGCCCAAGTAGGTACCATTTAGAAAAAATTTGACATAAAATTGCCTTGGGGCAATTAATCCCTCTTTTTTAAGAATTTCGGATGTAAATAGTTCGTTAGTATACCCTCTTATAACAGGTGTTTGTATCCCAAATTCTTCCATACCTCTATAACGTTTATCTCCTCTAATATCAACTTTCAAACTCATTTTGTTCAAACTTAATCTATTTATTTCTCTATCACCCTTAGGTCGTATTTTTACCGGATAAGAATTATCTTTTACTAAAAGATTACCTTTAATCCATATGTCGCCATTTTTTGAACATAACTTTTCTTGGCTCTTATTCTTTCTTAAGCATTCCAATTTAGTTATAGATTCATAGGGTAATTGAAGATCAACTTTCTCTAATTTCTCAGATTTATAAATTGATTGTATTAATTCGCTAAAATAAATAAAATAATCCTTAAAAATATCTTTAATTACTTCTTTTGACTTATATTCATATGGTAAATCTCTACCTATATTATTGGTTAGATAAATAACTAATTTAGATCTATTTTTATATAGTAATGGTAATAATATTGAAGACTGAATTATTAAAATTATTAATGCAGGTTTATAACATGCTGAAACCAATTTTTTTAATAAATCAGTTTTTCTTTCTTTATTCTGGTCAACAAAAAATGGTTTCATTTAATTAGTCGGAGAATTATAAAATGTTATTTCGATGAAATCCATTTGACTTTTTAGTTCATTTATAAGATTATTCATGCTTTGATAATTTCTAAGATTAATACCTATAGAAATAAATATATCTTTTTCTGCATTTATTGTTAAAGTCTTAATCACATAAGAATAGGAACTATTATTCAAAATTTGATATAAATTTTGTAAATTTTCCTCAGATTTTAAGCTCAAGCATAACGTATCAACATTTTCAGAATTTATATTATTTGTTTTATCAATTTTAAAATTTCTAAAAGTTATATAAACTGCAATAAAACCAAAAATAGCTATTAGAATAGCAAAGTAAAATTGAGAAGCTCCTATTGAAATTCCAAGACAAATAGAAAATAATAAAAATGCTAAATTATAGGGTTCCTTAACAGCTGTTCTAAATCTTACTACTGATAATGCTCCAACCAATCCAAGTGATAGGGCTAGAGAAGACTTAACAACTGCTATTAATGCCGCAACACTTATAGTTAAAAGGAAGATAGTATTTCCGAATGAACTTTTTGAAGAAAAAGAGTTGGAATACTTTGTAAAAGTATATTTCACGAATAAACCAGCAATAGAAGCTAAAAATAAAATTAATATTCCATCAAAAAAAGATATTGAGACTCCCTCTGTAAGCGTATTTATTCCAGGGTTTAGATCATTAATTGTATATTGAGTTTCAATTTGATTATCAGTAATCGTTGAAAAAATTAAATAACTATACATGTTTGTTACTTTACATGAATAAAATTCTATTACAAAACCTCTGCTTGCATTACTAAAATTAATAAATTTAAAATAAAATAATTTATCTAAGTTTCTTTCAAATTTATTTAAAACTTTGTGTAATTAAAATTTTTTATAAATCATAAATTTTGTATCTTAAAACATATAGAATTTATTTATCTACAATTATGATATTTAATCAATTTATAATAAAAACTTTAATAATCATAGAGAACTTTAAAAGCTAGATATTTTTTAAAGTTATGAACAATGTTATATCTTCAATTTTTTTTACAATATTGTTAATAATTGTAGGCATTACTCCTGTACCAAGTATTCCAATAGCAATATTAAACTACAAGATAAATGGACTTACTTTAGGTTATCTATCTACTTTAATTGCTGGCACAATTGCTTCAGCAATTTATTTCTTATTTGCAAATTTTTATTTAAGAAACATTTTTAGAAAGAGATTCATAAAAAAATATAAATCTTTGAAAAAATATTCAGATTTAATTGCAAGAATGAGCTATTTGGAATTTATTCTTCTTCTTCTTTCAGGTATTATTCCAAACTCAATGATTTCAGTTGCCTCAGGTTTAGCTAAGATGAATTTTAAAAAATTCATAATTTGCTATATCTTAGTTGGAATACCTCAACAATTAATTCTATTGATAGGAGCTGCTCAATTGGATTATTTGAATAAATTATTTTTAAACTTTGGGATTAGCGACATCAACTCTCTACTATATTCTTTAGGTGCAATTTGTCTGATTTTATTCATTACAATTAAAATACTAAAATATCTAACTAAATTCATAAAATTTGATTAATTATTTGAAGGTTTAAAAAATAAATTTTCAAATCTAATAGAACTATCTTTTTTATAGGGAATTAATTCATTTTTATAAACAAAGAATGCATGATAATCAATACTTCTCATCTTATTAATAACTTGATCTAAATTATTTTTAAATAACTTTAAGGCCTCATCTTCACATTCAATTATAATTAATCTCGGCTTACAATTTTTTATTGTATTAATAGCACCATTAATAACTTTCAATTCTCCTCCTTCAACATCAATTTTAACTATATCAATTTTGTTAAAATTATAGTCATCAAGTTTTTTACATTTAACAGTAATTACTTTATTTATCTCAGCGCTATAATGTTCTCTAAGATATTTTTTTTGATTTTCGATATCGTAAGAAACCAATCCAGACAATATTGATTCATTGACAACGAGAAATTCAGAATTACCATTAAAATCGTTAAGAGCAATCTGCTCAATTTTTATATTATCTAATGAATTTAATTCAGCACTAAACTCTATCATTAATTTATTTATTTTTATAGGCTCAAAAGAAATAACTTTACGTGCATTTTTAGCAAAAAATATTGTATAAGCTCCTATATTAGCTCCAATATCTAAGCAAATATCATCAGAATTAATATTTTTTCTTAAATAATTAAACTCTGCCTTTTCATAAATTCCATACTTTAATTTTAATGCAGTGGTAGTCTTATTTATCAGTAAGATTTGTTCATTATGTTTAATAACAATAAATTCAAGTGAATTAGGCGGAAAAAAAACAAGCCTAACAAACTTCTTGATATAAGAAATTATATTCAAAATTTATATTTAAAGTAATATTTTACCAGAAAGTTTTAAATATAATTACAAGTTAATTCTTAACTCAGATTTTGTACAAATTAATACAAAGCTCCAAAAGATTCAGTTATTAAATTTTGATTACTTAATGTTTTGATTATTGGCTTTCCAATTGATTCACAAATTATAAATCTATTACCATCTGAAATTCTTTTTTTATCATTTAATAAATATACTAATAATTCAGAAATATTTGGAATATCAATGGTATTTAATCTCTTAAAATTATTAGGTAGTTGGTAGTCTATTAAAATTTGGTTAGTTAATTCAAGTAAATTTCGCGATTCATAATTATTAAAAATTAAATTAGATAACTTTGCAGCTACTATTATGCCTAGGGAAACAGCTTCTCCATGTTTTAACTTATCTTGATACAGTCCATAATAAGTTTCAATAGCCTGTCCAAACGTATGCCCGTAATTTAATATCAGCCTGATAGATTTTTCTTTAAAATCACTAGATACATGTTTTAATTTTGTTAATACGGACCAGTATATTATCTCTTCCAAAATTTGAAAATCTCGCATTTTAACAGATTCTTTTATTTCTTGAAATCTATAAAACATTTCTGCATCTGAAGTAATGGACATTTTTATTGCCTCACATAAGCCTGAGTAATAATCTCTTTCGCTAAGAGTGGTAAGAAATCTTAAATCCATAAAAATAGCTTTTGGATTAAAGTAAGTACCAATCAAATTAACCTGATCTAGATGATTTAAACCAGTTTTACCTCCTACTGCACTATCTAACATTGAAGTAGTTGTAGTAGGAACATGAATAAGATCAATTCCTCTTTGATAAGTACTAGCAACAAATGCCCCCAGATCACCAATTACTCCTCCTCCTATAGAAATAATTAATCCATCTCTCGCAATTTGAGCATCTGTCATAGACTGCAAAACTAATTGATATGTTTTTAAAGTTTTACTTTCAATACCTCCATCAATAAAAATATGTTTAAAGTTATTAATAAAACTCAACCCATTGATTAGAAAGCTATTTGATCTTTCAAAATATGAATCACAAATAATAAATATATCAGTCTTATTATAGTTATCTACAAATGAAGTTAATTCCGTAAATAAATTATTTCCTATAAAAATAGGATATCTATCGTTATCAACTTTAGCTTGAAGAGTCTTCATTATAATTAATATTTATCAAAATACTTATCAGTTTTCATTGAAACTCTTGCCTTAAGTAGATCATCTTGAACGTCAACAGAAAATGAATTACCTTGAACGGGTAATGAGTATAAACTTAAATCATTTTCTAAAGCTCTTAATAATTCAATATCCTCGGACTGTTCATTTGGGGTTGGTTCAAAGTTACTATATTTAATGAGAGCCTCTCTAGTAAAACCAATAACAGACAAATGTTTTTGAATAGTAGAAACAGGTAATGAATATCGATGAGGGATAGAAGCTCTTGTTAATGTCATGATTCTCCTAGATAGGGATGACTGTACTCTAACTATTGTCTCTGGAGATGAGAAAGGCACTTCTAAAGTTGGAATTATTATATCTTCATTTTTTAGATTTTGAGAAATTTCCTCTGCAACAAAGTCTATATGCTCTGGATTAACTAATGGTTCATCCCCTTGAATATCTATAACGAATTCATGCTCATATTTATCGATAACAGAGGCAATTCTCTCTGTTCCGTTTACAAACTTATCGCTTGTTAGAGTTGCTTCAATATCAAACTCTTCGCACTTTTGAGCGATTAGAGAACTATCTGTGCAGACTATTACCCTATCAAGCAATTTACTTAATAGAGCCCTTTTAGCAACATGAATAATTACAGGCATGCCAGCTATATCTGCCAGCGCTTTACCAGGTAATCGTTTTGAACCAAGTCTGGAAGGTATTAAACCTATAATTCTTTTCATACTATTTTGATGTCCATCCACCATCACTATAGATGACAGAGCCTGTCATGAATGAATTTTTATCTGAGATCAAAAACAAAGCCAATTCTGCAATCTCATCACATTTACCCCATCTGCCTAGAGGGGTTTGAGAAATAGTCCAATCATATAAATCTTTTTTATTTTTCTTAAATTCTTGAAAATAAGATGACTCTACAAATCCTGGTGCTAAGCAATTTAATTGAATATTAAATTTACCAAATTCTACAGCAGCAGATTTAACGAACCCCTCTAAGGCAGATTTTGAAACTGCATATGTAGTTAGTTCATCAAAGCCTCTAGAACCAACAATAGATGAAATAAAAAGAATATTACATTTCTTATTTGCCTCTAAACTACTTTGGATGATTATTTTTGAAATATTTATATTTGCAATAGTATTAGTTTCAATAACTTCTCTATAGAGTGCCAATTCGCTTTTAAGCATGGATAATCTTGATCTAATTCCTGCATTACATATTGAATAATCTATACTCCCGTATTTAATATTAAATTCAACTAATATATTTTGTACTTTATTTACATCACTTATATCACATTCTTTAAAGATAAATTTTTGGGGAAATTTAGATCTTAAATTAATTAAATCTGTATTGTCTGATCTAGATATTCCCAGTATTAAATCATCATTGTCTTGTGTTAATAACTTATTTAAAACTGCCAATCCTATTCCCTTTCCGCAACCAGTTATTAATCCTCTTTTAGCACTCATATATAAATTTAATTTGTACGCTATTGTATCATTTTTTTTTTAATTATTAATTACTTATATCTTATAGAACTTAACAAAGATTATTTTTTACTTAATAAATCATTCCACATAGAAAGATTTTTATTGAGGTAAAAAATGTCCTCAACTGATCTTTTGAACCTGCTAGGTTTATAATTTTCCAAATAATATTTAAAATCAGTAACGTTTGATAAGAATTTTACATCTCTTTTATTTCTTAGAGGGCTCATATTAAGATTCTTATGATCAAGCAAACAAACTATATCTATCCCAAGAGCATAAAACTCTAAGGCAGCAGATGTTGTACTCGATAAAAAAACTAAATCAATATTATTTATCAAGCTTGATAAGGGATCAAAAGTAATTGTATGTTTATCTATACTTAGATTTTTAAAATCTCTAATATTTGCAGGATGCGGTTTTATTTTTATTAAAAAATTTTTTAAAGTCATTTCTTCCAGAGAGGAAATTATATTTAATTGTTTTTTCGTATAGTAAAAATTGTAATCACATACAACTAAAAGATTAAAAACTTTCTTTTTATTTTTTTTTAAATATTTTTTTTCCTTATGATCAATACTCTTATAATCACTTAAATATTGATATCTTGTAGCTTCTATTTTTATTATTTTCTCTTTAATAATATGATTTGATTCAAAAACATCTTGAGATAATTTTCCATTCATTGCATATAAATCTGGCGATGGGAATTGATTATTAATAAAAGTATTCTTATGAAAAAACTTTCTGAGATCCCAATAGCAAATACTAGAGTGCACATAACCAATAATTTGACCTTTTTGTATTTCTTTCCAGGCTTGAATCATTGCAAACTCCCAAGGCTGGTTTTCAAATAAATAAATTAATTTTGGCTCACTTTTAATATTTTTAAAAACTTCAGAAAAAAGATTAAAGTCTAAAATTGTTGAAATAGAGGAGACACCTCTAAAAGATTCTTTCCACTCATCCTTGTATAGGTGAAACAAATTCAAATCTTCAATCCTAGTATTTTGAAATCTCTTATCTAAATTCCTACATTTTTTTCTTAAAGTTATCCAATCAAGTATTGCAAGCTTAAGTACATTTAGAGAAATAAAGCTATCTAGAAGAGTATGATTTTCTAAATCTTTTGAATTCTTATTAAATAATTTAAAACTTCTATTAATATTATTATTTTTAGAAAATAGATTTTCATTTTTATTGAAATTTATACTTAAATGAATCCAATTTGATCTTATTGAATTTTGAGTAAGCATTTGATT
>MDTG01183437.1_pt1 | contig 16021 bp, 14 predicted proteins | sample 811421 | NCBI WGS metagenome assembly MDTG01 (sample SAMN05326645, study PRJNA326480) | marine metagenome | isolation source: seawater | place: Pacific Ocean: South East | collected 2011 | reverse complement strand
CAATTCTGTTAGCCATTATATTGTTATCTCTTTTGATGTAACACTAAATGCTTCAATTGTATCGTTTTTTTGAAAATCCATATAGTCTTTTAATGTGATTCCACACTCTTGACCATTTGCTACTTGTTTTACTTGGTTTTTTTCCCTGAATATAGTGCTTATTTTACCCGTAAAAATTATATTGCCATCTCTTATTATTCTTGCATCTGAATTACTTAAAATTTCTCCCTCTATTACTTTAGACCCAGCAACCTTACCGGCCCCAGATACTTTAAATATCTCTAAAATTTGAGCTACTCCTATAACATTTTCCTTTATATCTGGTGTTAGCATTCCTGACATACATTTTTTTATATAATCTAAAGCCTCATAAATAATATTGTAAGATGAAATCTTAATGTTTTCATTTTCTGCAAGTTTTTTTGCTTCTTTGCTAGGTTTAACGTTAAAAGCAATTAAAGTTGCTTTCGATGCTTTTGCTAAATTTACATCTGTCTCTGTTACCATACCAATATCTGCTAAGATAATTTTTGGTTTTACTTTTTCATGTTTTATTTGGTTAATTGCATTTTTAATTGCTTCAGATGACCCGTGCACATCTGATTTTATAATCAAATTTAATTCATCAGCTGCTTTATCTGAAAATGCTGACTCTTGAGTTGCAAAAGTAAGCGGATTTTTTCCATCTTTTGTTTCCTGAGATCTACTTTCACTCAAAGATTTTGCATCTTTTTCAGTATCTAGAACAATAAAATCATCTCCAGCCTTTGCTGCACCATTTATTCCTAAGATTTCAATTGGTGTAGAAGGTAAAGCAAATTCATTATTTACTCCTTTGTCATTAATTATCGCTCTTATCTTGCCCCATTTCAAACCGCTTACAAAAAAATCACCTTTTTTCAAAGTCCCTGATGTAACAATAATAGTTGCTACTGGTCCTCGACCGATATCAATTTTGGATTCTAGTACAACACCAGTTGCTTTTGAGTCAAAATCTGTCTTTAAGTCTAAGATTTCAGATTGGAGAATAATTGCTTCTAAAAGTTTGTCCAAATTCTTTTTTGTTTTTGCCGAAATTTCAACCATTAAAGTTTCGCCCGATAAATCTTCTGCAATTAATTCATGTTCAAGAAGTTGATTTTTAATTTTTTGTGGATCAGCTTCAGGTAAATCACATTTATTAATTGCTACAACAATAGGAACATTTGCTGCTTTGGCGTGTTTAATCGACTCTATAGTTTGGGGTTTTACACCATCATCAGCAGCAACAACCAATACTACGATATCTGTAAGTTTTGAACCTCTTGCTCTCATTTCTGTAAATGCAGCATGACCAGGGGTATCAATAAAAGTTAATTTATTTGATTTGCTTTCAACCTGATAAGCTCCAATGTGTTGTGTAATTCCTCCAAATTCACCTGAGACTACGTTAGAACTTCTCAATACATCTAAAACTGATGTTTTCCCGTGATCAACATGGCCCATTACAGTAACGATAGGTGGTCTATTTTTTAAATTTTCAGATCTCGACTCTTTTATCTTTTGAATTATTTCTTCAACTTTTTCCTCACGAATTGGATTATGTCCAAATTCTTTTACAATATATTCTGCAGTATCAGCTGCTAATGTTTGATTTATTGTTACGGTGACTCCCATGCCAAACAAAAATTTAACAACATTACTAGATTGTTCAGCCATCTTATTTGCTAGTTCCCTAACAGTAATTGCTTCGGGAATATTAATATCTTTTTTTATTGGTTTAAAATTATCTTTGTTTTCATCTTTATTTGAATTTTTAAGTTCTTTTTGTCTTGCTCTTTTAACTGAAGCTAGACTTCTTTGTCTTGTTTCAATTTCATCACTAAGAGCTCTTGAGACTGTAAGTTTGAGTTCTCTCTTTTTACCATCTGATTTAACTTTTTTTTCTTTGCCCTCTAAATCTCCTTTTAATCTCTTTGTTGCTCTCTGTTCAGCAAGTTTACGTCTTTCAAAGTCACTTGAAGTTGTTGGGGCTTTTGAAAATGAATTCTGTTTAAAAGGAGCTCCTCTATTAAAATTTGATTTTGATGATTTAAAACCTGATGATTTATTAAATCCACTTTTGATGTTTGGTTTTCCTGTCTTTTTTTCTATTACAACAGTATTTTTTCCTTGTGTCTTTGATGAATCAAATTTTTTAAATGATTTTTTTGGACTTCCCGAAATTGTTAATTTTGTTTTTTTGTTGTCCATTTCTCATCCCTCAATCTTTATAAACTATATTTCTAGCTGACATTATTAATTCATCTGCCTCAGCTTTGGATAAAGCAAAATCTTCTAAATATCCTTGAATTCTTATTTTTTCACCTTTTACAACGTCAAAACCTCCTGTTAATTCATCAGAAGCTAAATCAGCAAAATCTTCAAGATTCAAAATTTTTTGCTCTCCTAAAGTTACAAGCATTCCTGGTGTTAAGCCTTTTAAATTTATTAATGCATCTGCTAATCCTAAATCTTTAATTCTTTTTGAAATATCCTCTTGGTCTTTTTGATAAAATTCTTTTGCTCTTTCAATCAAAGCTTTGGCTGTGTCTTCTTCAATCCCCTCTATTTTAGAAAGATTTTCAGATGTACTATCTTTAATATCATCGATCGTAGAGAAGCCCTCAGCCACGAGCAGTTGGCCAAGTGTTTCGTCCAGTTCTAAGTTTTTTACTAAATTTTCAGTTTTTTCTTTAAATTCTACTTGTCTTCTTTCTGAGTCTTCTTGATCTGTCATTATATTAATTTCATAATTAATTAGTTTAGTGGCTAATCTTACATTCTGACCCCTTCTTCCAATAGCTTTACTTAAATTTTCTTCTGATAAAATCACATCTAGTTTTTTTCTTTCATTATCAACATTTACTCTTTGTACTTCTGCAGGTGATAAAGCGTTGGAAACTAAAATTGCAGGATCTTCTGACCAATTTACAATATCTATTTTTTCACCTTGTAATTCATTAACAACTGCTTGAACTCTTGAACCTCTCATTCCAACACACGCACCAACTGGATCAAGTGAAGTATCAACTGCCTTCACACAAATTTTTGCTCTACTACCTGGATCTCTTGAGGATGACTTAATCTCTATCAACCCATCATATATTTCAGGTACCTCTTGAACAAAAAGTTTTTCCATAAATTTTGGATGAGCTCTTGATAAAAAAATTTGTTGCCCTCTTTGCTCTCTTCTTACGTCATAACAGTAGGCTTTTACTCTGTCTCCAGCTTTGATATTTTCTCTTGGGATTATTTCATTTTTTTGAATGATCGCTTCTGTTCTGCCTAAATCTACTATTACACTTCCAAATTCTAATCGTTTTACAATACCACTTAAAATTGTATCTTTCTTATCGATAAAATCATTAAATTGTCTTTCTCTCTCAGCTTCCCTTACGTTAAAACTTATTACTTGTTTTGCTGTTTGTGCAGCTATTCTACCAAAATCAAATGACGGAAGAGGTTGTAAGACTTCATCACCAATTTTTTTATCACTATTACTTTTATTTAGAATAATTGCATCCTCCAGCTTTATCTCTGTGTTTGAATTTTCTAAATTTTCTACAATCACAAGTTTCCTGAACAGCTCAATATCACCATTCTCTCGGTTTATTAAAACCGTGATTTCGTTATCATGTCCAAATTTTGATTTTGCTGCTTTAGCAATACCTGTTTCCATTGAACTTATAATCAACTCTTTATCTATAGATTTTTCTAATGCAACGGCTTCTGCAATTCTTAACAATTCTAATTTATCAGCTCTTTTATTTAACATTTTTTCTTTTGCCCCAAAAAAAAATGGGCCAAAGCCCATTTTGATAATTCAACAATGTAGGTGGAATATAGTAAAGTTTTTTAATTATTCAATAAAAACTATTTTAAAAATACGTTTGTTTTGTCTGTTTTTTCCCAAGAAAATGAACCATCTTTCTCGGGTATTCTCCCAAAATGACCGTAAGCAGCTGTTTTTTCATAAATAGGTTTATTTAGACTCAATAACTCTCTAATGCCTCTTGGGCTAAGATCAAAATTATCTTCAATTTTTTCAATAACAAATTTATTTTTATCTAAATCATCATCAAATAAGTTTACATAAATTGATAGAGGTTTTGAAACACCAATAGCATATGCTAATTGAATTAAACATTTTTCTGCTATTTTTGATGCTACAACATTTTTTGCAATATATCTCGCTGCATAGGCAGCAGATCTATCTACTTTGGTAGGATCTTTGCCAGAAAAGGCTCCACCTCCGTGGGGTGCCGCACCGCCATATGTATCGACAATAATTTTTCTCCCTGTTAGACCACAGTCTCCATCGGGACCACCAATTACAAAGTTTCCTGTTGGATTTACATAAAATTCTTCCTCATTAAAATCTTCCATAAATTTTTTTGGTATTGAATTAATCATGTGCGGTCTTAATAGATCTCTAACTTGTTTTTGATTAACATCTTTAGAATGTTGGGAAGAGATAACAACTGATTTTACCTTAATTGGTTTGCCATCTTTATACTCAAAAGTTACTTGGCTTTTTGAGTCTGGCTCAATATTTTTCAATTTTCCAACTTTTCTATCATGAGCCATTGATTGTAATATTTTGTGTGAATAATGAATTGGAGCAGGCATTAAATCATTTGTCTCATTACAAGCATAGCCAAACATAATTCCTTGGTCTCCTGCACCTTCATCCTTATTCCCAGACGAGTCTACACCAATTGCGATATCAACTGATTGTGCGTGCAAGTGACTTTCAATCTTGGTTGCTTCTCTCCAAGTAAAACCCTCCTGATCATACCCTATATCTTTAATACAATCTCTTACTTTAACTATTAATTCGTCTTCATTTATTTTTGGTCCACGTACTTCACCAGCTAATACAACTTTATTAGTTGTCGTTAAGGTTTCACAAGCTACTCTGGAAAAAGGATCTTTTGAGAGATAAGTATCTACTACCATATCGGATATTCTATCTGAAACTTTATCTGGATGCCCTTCAGAAACTGACTCACTCGTAAAAAGAAAATTTTTTAAATTACTCATTTTTGATCCTATTAAATGAAAAAATTAACAAAATATACAATAAAATTATAACAAAAAAGATTTTATTACCATATAGCGAAAAAATTGTTTTAACGTGTTTTCTACTCTCTCTAAAATCGATAAAACCATCCTGACCATAATCAATTTTTTGCTCAATTTCTCCAATTGGATTGATTACTGCGGCCATTCCATTGTTCGATGATCTAATAACATATTTGCCACTTTCAATAGCTCTAAATATGCTATGAACAAAATGTTGTTTGGGTCCTATTGATTTCCCAAACCAACCATCTTCTGAAATATTTATAATAAAATCAAAGTTAAAATTTTTTGTTAAATTCCCACTGTAGATAATCTCATAACAAATAAGCGGTAAAAATTTTATTGTTTCTGAGTAATTATTTTCAATCTTAAATATTTTTCTTTTTTCACCACTTGTAAAAGATCCTAAATTACTAGTAATAACTTTAAGCCCTAACTTATTAAGAATTTTTTCAAAAGGAATAAATTCACCAAATGGAACAAGGTTCACTTTTTTATAGTTCTCCATTAAATTAAGATTATTATCGAAAATAGATAATGAGTTAAAATAAAAATTATTATTTTCTTTGAATAATCTACTTGTAATTCCGAGACCTATTATGTGTTTTTCATTAAAAGATTCAGAAAATAAATCTTTGTACAAAACTAATTCATCATCATGTACACCTGGTATTATTCCCTCTGGCCATAAAAAAAATATTTTTTTATTATTATCTGGGGAACTAATATTTATTAATTCATTTATAATATCTTCAGTTTGATTGTTACTGTTAAATCTATCTAATCCAATATTTGTCCCTAATGCTCTTATTACATAAGGATTTGGTTTGATTTCTTTACTAAGAAATTTTTGCTTATTTATCAATCCAAAAACAAAAAATGTAGTTGAAATAATTAATAGAGAAGTAAAAACAAAAATTTCCAATCTAGATCTTTTTAAAATCAGAATGGCAGGGGATGAAAAAAGACTAATGGCTAAAAGATTCATTGAATATGTCCCTACAACTGAAATAATATTAATAAAGTTTAAATAATCAGAAAAACTATAAACTATTAAATTCCAAGGGAATCCAGTAAAGATATTGCCTCTTATAAATTCAACAAATCCAAATAGAAAAGAGAATAAAAAAAAGGCACTTAAAACATTTTTCAGATTAATAAAATAAAATAATACCGAAATTAATCCATAAAATGAGGCTAAGAAAGCAGGAATTAAAATTTGAGCGAATGGTATTAAATACTTGAAATTTGGATCAAATGTTAAAGATATAGTTATCCAATATAAGTTTGTAAAAAAATAGCCAAAACCAAACAACCAGCCGTAGTAAAAAGATATTCTTTTTTTTGATCTTATGTTTAGTTGCTTAAATAGAAAAATAAAGAAAATACTAAATGTAAAAAAATTTAAAATAAATATGTTAAACGGAGGTAAACTTAATGAGCTTAATGCTCCTAAAATAAACAATAATAATGAGTTTAATATAAAATTTTTTTTCAAGTTAACCAATACATTTTTGAACTGATTCGAAAATTTTTTTTTCTTCTTTTAACATTTTTTTATAATCATTTTTTTTAACATGATCAAATCCAACTAAATGCAAAAAACCATGAATAAAAATTTTAGAAACTTTCTTCTTAAACAGATAGGGATTTAAATTTTTAGGTTTGTTCATGTAATTAAAGCTTATAACTATATCTCCCAAATAATTTTCTTTCATTTTTTTTAAATTTTTATTAAATGGAAAAGAAAGAATATCTGTGTGTTTATTTTTTTTTCTAAATTTTTTGTTCAACTTTTTAATATTTTTATTATTTGAAAGGAGTAATGTAAGATATATCTTTCTATCAATAAATCTAAATTTTTTTGGAAAAAATTTACAAAGATTATTAAAAAAAAATTCCTTTTTTTTTATTTTTGTTCCCCAAGACTTTTCCTCGGAAAGAACATTAACCTTGATCATTTTTTTTATTATATGCTTTTACTATTTTAGATACTAAAGGATGTCTAACTACATCCGAATGATCAAAATCAACAACAGCAATTTCTTTTAAATGAGACAATATTTTTTTTGATCTATCTAGCCCTGACATATTTTTATTAACCAAATCTATTTGGGAAGGGTCTCCATTGACTACAATTTTTGAGTTTTCTCCAATTCTAGTAAGAAACATCTTAATTTGAGTATCTGTTGCATTTTGTGCTTCATCTAAAATTGCAAATGAATTTTTAAGAGTTCTACCCCTCATAAAGGCAAGAGGTGCTATTTCAATATCACCAATTTCAATCATCCTTTGAATTTTTTCATAATGAAATAAATCGTAAAGCGAGTCATATAATGGTCTAAGGTAGGGGTCTACTTTCTCCTTCATGTCACCAGGTAAAAATCCTAATCTTTCTCCAGCTTCCACAGCAGGTCTTGATAATATTATTCTTTCAATTTTTTTTTCTAGTAACATAGTCAGACCAATAGCTACAGCTAAAAATGTTTTTCCTGTTCCAGCAGGACCGGCAGAAATAATTATTTCGCTTTGTCTTAATGCTCTTACATATTCTTTTTGTTTTTCTGATCTTGGTATTATAGATTTTTTTGGAGTTTTGATTATATCTGTTATATTTGAGTTTTTAACTTTTTCATTAATCATAAATTGATCCACGGATGACAAAATATCTTTATGTTCTATATTTCCATTATTTATAAACTGATTAGATAGAAATTGTATAGCATTTTTAAGAATTTCATTTTTGTTTGATGAGGATTTAATTAATATAGAATTTCCTCGAGAATATAAGCTTGCTCCTGTAATTTTTTCTAACTCTTTTAAATTCTTATTAAATTCTCCAACAACGCCAATTAATAAATCATTGTCTAAAAATATTACACTTAAAGAATTGTTTTCAGAATATACAAACTTTAATGCTGATTGAATATCTTTTTTTATTGAATTGCCCAAATTTACGCCACTTTTTGTTTTTGATTATTTAGACTTTCACCAAATAAAGTATTTCGGTTACTTTTTCTAATTATTACTTTTATCATATTTCCTACATCTTTATCAACGCCATTAAATATAACTGGTGTCATATATTCAGATCTACCAAAAAAGAAATTGTTTTCTTTCGTTTTATTTTCGACAAGAACATCAACTACTTTATTTTCTAAAGATTTGTTCATATCAATTTGATTATTAAACAATTCTTTTTGCACTTTATCTAATCTTTCAATTGAAATCTTATCATCAATTAAATCTAAATTTGAAGCAACTGTACCGGGTCTTGGACTAAATATAAAAGAATAAGAATTAATAAATTTTATTTTTTTAATTAAATCAAATGTTTGACTAAAATCCTCTTCTTTCTCACCAGGATATCCAATTATAAAATCACTTGAAAATTTTATTGAAGAATTGATTTTTTCTAATTTTTCGTAGGTTTGAATATAGTCACTTACTGTATGCTTACGATTCATCAATTTTAAAACTTTATCAGAGCCGCTCTGAACAGGTAAATGCACTAGTGGCATTAATTTTTTTGAATATTTATAAACTTCAATTAAATCATCTGTCATATCTTTTGGATGAGAAGTTGTGTACCTTATTCTTTGTATTTCCGGTATTTTTTCAATTTCAAAAATCAAATTTGAAAGCTTAAAGTTTTGATAATTATAGGCGTTAACATTTTGGCCTAACAGTATTATTTCGCGAACTCCATTTGCTGCTAAAACTTTTGCCTCATCGATAACTTGATGAAATGGTCTAGAATATTCTGGGCCTCTTGTATATGGAACAACACAAAAATGACAAAATTTATCACAACCCTCTTGAATAGTTAGAAAAGAAGAAACAGTGCTAGAGCTATTCTTAATTTTTTTTAAATAATTAAATTTTGCTTCTGCATCAAAATCTGTTTCTTCAATTTTTTTCTGTTTTTTTAGATATTCTTGAATTTTTTCATTAATTTTATGATAAGCTTGAGGTCCTATAACTAAATCAATATAAGGTTCTCTTTTAAGCATTTCATCATTCTCAGCTTGTGCAACACATCCTGCTACAATTACAAAAGGTTTTTTCTTAAATCTAAAACCTTTTTTTACTCGGCCAATGTCATGATAAACTTTTTCTTTTGCCTTATCTCTTATATGACAAGTGTTGAGTAAATAACAATTTGCATCTAAATAATTGTCTGTTTTATGGAATCCAATCTTTTTAACAGTATCAAAAATTCTACTAGAGTCATATTCATTCATTTGACATCCAAAAGTTTTGATAAAAATTTTTTGTGTCATTTTTTTGGAGATATTTTTACTCCATACAATTCGAGTTTATGATCTACTAGTTTATAACCGTGCTTCTCAGCGACTTTTTTTTGAAGGTTTTCAATTTCTTCGTCAACAAATTCAATTATTTCTCCAGATTTAACATCTATTAAATGATCATGGTGTCCCTCGTTCAGTTCCTCGTATCTTGCCTTGCCGCCTTTGAATTCATGTTTGGTTAAAATTCCTGACTCTTCAAAAAGCTTGACAGTTCTATAAACAGTCGCAATGCTTATTTTTGAGTCAACTTTTGAAGCTCGTTCGTACAGTTCATCCACATCTGGATGATCGGTTGACTCAGACATAATTTTTGCAATAATCCTTCTTTGATCTGTAAGTTTAACGCCCTTAGCTAAACATTTTTGCTCTATAGTTTCTGACATAACATATTTAACTTGTATAAATTGGTTTAATCAAATTTTTTTTTATATCATATTTAGCACATAGATCAGGGATATTCTCATATTTTATATCATTTTGATTTTCAAAATCCTCAAAACTGAAGCAGTAATAATCAATTTTTTTAGCTAAAAAAATAGCTTTTACTATCGCAATGGAGTTTCTAATGCCTGCAAAACTTCCAGGGCCTCTATTAATATATATTTCGGAGATTTCGTCTAATCTTGTTTTTTTTAATGTCAAAAATTCATTGATTAAAATCATCAATTTCTCATAATTAAATTTACTATTTGAGTGACAAATATTATAAGTATTTCTATTATCAATGAGCATTAATAAAATTTTTTCATTAACAGCATCAATTATAAGTTTTTTCATATTTCAAATTTTTATACTTTCTAATTCTAATGGAGAAGAAAATAATATCAAATATTATTCAAAAGATAATGGAATTTTATCTATTATGTATCATCGTTTTAATGAAAATAAATATCCTAGTACAAATATAAGGATGGATGTTTTTAAACAACAAATGAAAATGATAGAAGAATTAGGTTATGAATTTTATAATCCAGATTTATTCGTAAATAATTTTGATGTTAAAAAAGATAAAAAAAAAATATTAATAACAATAGATGATGGTTTTAAATCGTTTTATAATGAAGCTTGGCCATATCTTAAAAAAAATCAAATTCCATTCATACTTTTTGTGTCTACAGAGCCTGTAGGTAAAAATGGCTATATGACTTGGGATGAAATTAAAGAAGTTGAAGAATCTAATATTGGTTTCATTGGACATCACTCCCATTCACATGAATATTTAGTGGATATGACTAACTTGGAATTTAAAAATGATATTGAAACATCGACAGCAATTTTTCAAAAAAATTTAGGATATGTTCCTCAAATATTTTCTTATCCCTTTGGAGAATATTCACTTTTTATGAAAGATTATATTAAAAAAAATTTCAAGTTTGCGTTTGGCCAACATTCAGGTGTGATAGACTTAAATAAAGATAAATTTGAACTTCCAAGATTTCCAATAAATGAAAAATATGGTGAACTTAAAAGATTTAAGTCACTAATTAATTACTCACCATTGGAATACAAATCCTTAAAACCAGAGGAAAAAATAATAAATAGTAGTAATAATCCTCCTACCGTAACTATTGAGTTCTTTGATGAACAAGAAAACTTAAAATATATCTCTTGTTATTCAAACGATGGGGGTAAATGGAAAAAACCAAAACTTGAATTAAAAAAAAATATTTTAAAAATTGAATTTGATGAAGCTTTTATTCCAAGAAGAGGTAGGGTCAATTGTTCTCTAAATGATAATGGCAAATGGAGATGGTTTGGGACTCAATTTGTAGTAAAGAAAGATTAAATTAAGCTCTCAAATTTTTTGCTTGATGGTAGTAATTTTGCATCATCAAAATCTTTTAAATTATTTTGTTTAATAATTTGTTGTAATATATCAACGTACTGTTTTCCAGTTTCTGCATACTTATCTAAATACTCTGATAGTAAAATACTGTCTAAAGGTATATTTTTTTCTCTTAGTTCAGCTCTAGCTTTTCTAAATTCCTGATAAGATTTATGAGTATTTAAATTTCTTTGATAGGCTCTAACTGAAGCCTGTAAAACATTAAACTTCATAACCTTATGTCCTTTGCTTTTTTCCGACTCTTTAGGTTTTAATCCTTCTCCAGACCAAGTCCATTGACCAAATAATGCATTTCCATCCAATGCAAAACGTGATGTGCCCCAACCAGTTTCTTTTGCAGCCTGAGCTATTGCTAAAGATGTAGGTACTTCATCCATTCTAATCTTTAGAGTAGTTATATCTTTCGAAACAACTCCGTACTGCTTATATTTTTTACTAAGCCATTTTTTTTCTAAAGCGCTGTTATTACTTTTTTTAATTATACTAAAGAGTTTTAATCTATCTAACTTGATATTATTATTTTCTTGCAAAATAAGAGGTAAAACAATTTGAATAAATAAATCTTTTCTCTTTTTTGTACTTTCAATCATTCTTATTTCTTTTGGCAACCAAGTTAATGCTACAGGTCTAACTAACTTATTTTTTCTGATATCAGCAAGATTATAATTTGTATCTTTAAATAACTGCTGAATAGTTGATGCACTTAGTCTAACTGTATCTGTCTCAAGATCATTCAATCTTAAAATATCTGATAATAAATCTTTTTCATTTATTTTTTCATTTTCAACCTCTGGAGATTTTTGGCCAGTCAATTCATAAGTTAAAATTTTTCTAGAATTATTCTTAAATTCTCCAGAAATAAAAATCTTTTCATTTGTAAAGTTCAAAAAAATTGGAGCAAAATAGAAAAATAAAATTATAAAAATAGATGATACAATTGTTCTTCCAATTGTCCCTAGAACGTAAGGGCTCATAATATATAAATTTTCTATGGTCTTTTTTTTTCTATTTATATTTTTAAATTTTATCTTTGATAGGTTTTTAAAACTTAATTTTTTAAAATTTTTAAAATTTAGATCATCCATTATTGAACTGCTTCCACTTCTTTTACTTCAGGCAAATAATGCTTCAATAAATTTTGAACGCCCTGCTTCAATGTCATAGTTGAGCTCGGACAACCAGAGCAACTACCTTGTAATTGAACTTTTACAACACCATTTTTAAATTCTTTAAATTTAATATCCCCTCCATCTTTTGCCACTGCAGGTCTAATTTTTTGATCTAAAATTTTAACTATTTTCTCCTCAATTTCACTCAAATCAAAATTTTCTTCTTTTAAGTTTTTGTCAATTACATATTCTTTTCCACTTGAATAAAAATCATTTATTAATGAAATTACAATATGTTTTATATCTTCCCAGTTAGAGTTATCGTCTTTATTAATTGAAATGAAATCATCACCTAAAAAAACTCCATTTACACCATTAATTGAAAGCAGATTTCTAACTAACTCATTTTGAGTGTCATCTTTTTTATTAATTTCGTATGGACCACTATTAGAAACTTTTTTTCCAGGTAAAAACTTCAAAGAATTAGGATTTGGCGTTGATTCAGTTTGGACAAACATAATTTATATATAGTTATTATTTAGAAAAATTAAACTTGATAATAAATTTTCTTTAAAAACCTACTATTTCTTTGATCATTTTAATCTTTTTTGCAGCTATGTGATTTGCTTTTTCAACTCCTTCTAGAAGAATTTGATCTAAATAATTCTCGTTACTTAACAATTTTTTTATCTCAAGGGAAATTGGTTCAATTTTTTCAATAACCACATCTGATAATTCTTTTTTAAACTCAGAAAAGTTTTTACCAGCAAAATTATTAAGCAATTTTTCTACAGAGGAATTTGTTAAACTAGCGTAAATTCCAAAAAGATTTTTAGCCTCTAGTCTCTTATCAAGTTCTTCTAATGTTTTTGGGATAGGCAAGGAATCAGTTTTAGCTTTTTTGATTTTATTTGAAATTTGTTCCTTATCATCTGTTAAATTAATTCTACTTAAATCAGATAATTCAGATTTGCTCATTTTTTTTGACCCATCTTTAAGACTCATTATTCTTGAAAATTCCTTCTGTATCAGTGGCTCAGGAACTTTTAAAAAATCTTCACTCTTAAAATCGTTATTAAATTTTTGAGCTATATCGCGGCATAATTCAAGGTGTTGCTTTTGATCATCACCAACTGGAACATGGGTAGCATCATATAATAATATATCCGCAGCCATTAATACAGGGTATGAAAATAAACCTATGCTAGCTTTTTCCTTATCTTTTCCTGCCTTTTCTTTGAACTGAGTCATTCTATTTAACCAACCCATGCGCGCAACACAACTAAGTATCCAAGCACCTTCTGCATGAGCTGATACTCCAGATTGATTAAAAATTATACTTTTTTTTGGATCTATTCCACTTGCAATAAATGTAGCAACAGTTTCTCTAATATTCTTTTTTAATTCATTAGGATTTTGTTTAACAGTAATTGCATGAAGATCTACAACACAGAAAATACATTCATTTTTTTTTTCATTATTTAAATCTACAAAGTTTTTTATTGCACCTATATAATTTCCAATATGTAGGTTCCCAGAAGGTTGCACACCTGAAAAAATTTTTTTACTCATCAAGTTAATACCTTAGTTTAATATCGTTCATTTTAAAAGCTTTGATAAAATATGAAATAAATAAGTAGAAAAATAAACCTAATAGAACCGATAAAATTAAATAAAATGATTTAAGATTTTGGTCAAAATCTAATTGTTTTTCAAAAAATATTAATAAGAATTTAAAAAATATTCCCATTAATATAGAAGAAAAAACAATCTTAAAAAGTTTAACTAAAAATATTTTGTTAAAAGAAAATAGATTCTCTTTATTTAAAAAAAGGAATAACAGAAGAGCATTAAACCATGAGGAAATTGTGGTTGCTATCGGGATTATAATGAATCCAATTTTATTAAAGTAATAAATACTCACAATAATGTTTAAAAAAACTGATACCAAAGAAATATAAAAAGGAATTTTTGTATTATGATTAGCAAAAAAGAAACTTGAAAAAATTTTAATTAAAGAGAAAGCTGGTAGACCTAAAGCAAAAAAATAAAGAGCCTTACTTGAATTTAGCACGGAAATTTCATCAAAAGATCCATAACCAAATAAAGCGGAGATAATTTGCTCCGATCCAATAAGTAAAGCAACCGATGCTGGGAAGCTTAGGAATAAACTTAATTCTAATGCTTTGTTTTGAATAAGTAAAACTTTATCCTTTTTCTTAGATTGAATATGTTTAGAAAGTTGTGGAAGAACAACTACACCAATTGCAATTCCAGCTATTGCTAAATTAATTTGATATATTCTATCTGCATAATATAGATAAGAAACTGCACTAGCTTGAAAAGAAGCAATAATTGTTCCCACTAAAATATTAATTTGAGTTACACCTGAGGAAAAAATGCTTGGTAACAATTTTTTAAAAAATATTTTAACTTTTTTATTAACTCTTAATTTGAAGTCAAATCTTAGGGTATAAAATTTTTTTACAAATTTAAATAAAAACAATAATTGTAAAATACCTGCTAAAGAAACACCATAAGATAAAAAATAAACAAGTTGATCATCTAAATATTTTGAAAAGGATAAAATTCCAATCAATACTAGATTTAAAATTATAGGAGCAGCGGCTGCAGCTGCAAATTTATTATGAGAATTAAGTATTGCTGAAAAAAAAGATGCTAGACATATAAAAAATAAAAAAGGAAAAGTTGTTCTAGTCAAGTCTATTGCAAACTGCATTTTTTGAGGATTTCCAACAAAACCTGGTGCAATAATTGATATAAACGCAGGCATAAAGATTTCAATAAATAAAATTAGAAAAAATAAACCTAAAAATAAAAGATTAAAAATATCATTAGCAAAGTTTTCAGATTTTTTTTTTCCCTTAACTATTTCTGAAGCGTAACTGGGTACAAAAGCAGCATTAAAAGTTCCCTCAGAAAATAATCTTCTAAATGTATTGGGTATCCTAAACGCTACAAAAAAAACGTCTGCTAACACACCCGTCCCTAGGAAGATTGCAATTAAAATGTCTCTTAAGTACCCAAGCAATCTACTTATTATTGTAAAAAAACCAAAGGTGCCTGTTGACTTAAGTAAGTTCATAAATCATATTAGTCTTAATTTTACCCTATTTGTACACTTATTATCAGAAATGAAAAAAACAAAGATTGATCATTATACAGATAAAGAAGCTCTAGAATTTCATAGTAACAAAAAACCAGGCAAGATTGAGATAGTAGCATCCAAAAGTATGATCACAAAAAGAGATCTGGCCCTTGCCTATTCTCCGGGTGTTGCAGTGCCGGTTAGAAAGATTAGTGAAAATCCAGATGCTGCATATGATTATACAAGTAAAGGGAATTTGGTTGCTGTAATCAGTAATGGATCAGCCATTCTTGGAATGGGTGACTTGGGTGCTTTAGCCTCAAAACCAGTCATGGAAGGTAAAGCAGTATTGTTTAAAAGATTTGCTGATATTGACTCTATCGATCTTGAAATAAATTCTAATGATTCTGAAGAGATTATAAATTCAATCAAAAATTTTTCTCCCTCATTTGGAGGAATAAATTTAGAGGATATAGCGGCCCCAGATTGTTTTGTAATTGAAGAAAAATTAAAAGAAATTTTAGATATTCCAGTTTTT
>MDTG01280573.1_pt1 | contig 16022 bp, 9 predicted proteins | sample 811421 | NCBI WGS metagenome assembly MDTG01 (sample SAMN05326645, study PRJNA326480) | marine metagenome | isolation source: seawater | place: Pacific Ocean: South East | collected 2011 | reverse complement strand
TACTTGAAAAGCAAAGGATTAAGGGTAGATGGTATAGGATGGCAGGGGCATTTAAACTTGAGTAGATCAACAAATCAATTTTTAGAAAAGTCTGACAAAGCATTTCAAGATTTATCAAATCTCATTGATTGGGCACATTCAAATAATCTAGATTTTCATGTGACTGAATTAGATTTTAAGGTAACCAACATGTCAAATTTATCTACTGAATTACAAATTCAAGCACAATTGTATCAAAAAATTATTAATATTTTAGAATCTAAAAAAAATAATGGACTAGTAACCCTAAATTTATGGGATTTAGGGGTGCGTTTAAAAAAGCCTTCAACTTATTTTCAGTCAATATATGATTCGGATTTAAATCCAACTCCAGCTTACAATGTTATTAAAAATGCAATTCAAAATAATCAATAGTATGAATTTATTAAAATTAATTTTCTCTTTTTTTGTGTACAGTTGTTTCTTTTTTGGGACTTCTCAAAATGATACTCTCGTTTATTTAAATTCAAAGGAACCTGTTGAAAAACGAGTAAAAGATTTAATGAAACGAATGACTTTGGAAGAAAAAGTATTTCAAATGAATCAATTTGTTGGTCTTGACCACATGCGTAAAGCAGAAAGAGATTTGACCGAAGAAGAGTTACATTCCAATGATGCTCAAGGATTTTATAAAGGTGTCTTCAGCGATGATGTAGCTGCTATGACCCAGCGAGGGGAAATAGGTTCATTTTTACATGTATTAACTCCAGAAGAGTCTAATTTATTACAAAGCCTTGCCGAAAAGTCAAGATTAAAAATTCCATTACTTATTGGAATTGATGCTATTCACGGAAATGCATTAGTTTCTGGTACAACAGTATATCCGTCTCCAATTACATTGGCATCTACATGGACAGACTCCTATTTAGAAACAATAGGTAATCAGACTGCTAAAGAAATGCGTGCTACAGGCTCTCAATGGACCTTTACTCCTAATATTGATGTACTTAGAGATCCGCGTTGGGGTCGAGTAGGTGAGACTTTTGGTGAAGATCATTTACTAGTTGGTAATCTAGGGGCTGCTATGATTAAAGGATTTCAACAAAACGATTTTACAGGAACCCAAAAAGTTATTGCTTGTGCCAAACATATGATTGCTGGAGGTGAGCCTGTAAATGGACTTAATGCGGCCCCAATGGATGTCTCTGTAAGAACCCTAAAGGAGGTGCACTTAAAGCCTTACAAACAGGCAATTGATGCTGGAGTTTATTCTATTATGGCAGCACACAATGAACTTAATGGTATTCCCTGCCATATGAGCTCATGGTTAATGACAGATCTTTTTAGAAAACAATGGGGTTTTAAAGGTTTTTTTGTTAGTGATTGGATGGATATAGAAAGAATTGAAACATTACATAACGTTGCTAGTAGCTTAAAAGAAGCTTCTTTTTTATCTGTAAATGCTGGGATGGACATGCATATGCATGGAGTTAAATTTCCTGAAGCTGTAGTCGCTTTAGTTAATGAAGGTAAACTTTCTATTGGTCGTGTCAATGATGCTTGTGAAAAAATATTAACTGCCAAATTCAAACTTGGATTATTTGAAAATAGAATGGTTGATATAGCTGCTATTCCAGAAAAAATATTCACAATTGAACATCAAAAAGTTGCATTAGAAACCGCTCAAAAAGGTATTGTTTTATTAAAAAATAATGGCCTTTTACCATTAAAAAAAGTTAAATCAGTAAAACGTATATTGGTCACTGGACCAAACGCTAACAACCAAACTATATTAGGAGATTGGCATGCAGCTCAACCTGAAAATAATGTTACTACAATTTTCGAAGGGATTAAAAGTTTAGGAAATAAAAAGGGATATCAGGTTGAATTTTTTAATTCAGGAGAAAGTATTCGAAAAATTAAAGACAAGGATATATTAGAAGCTGCTAGACAAGCTGAAGGCGCAGATTACGCCGTTATAGTTGTTGGTGATAACTCGATGCGATATAAATGGAAGGAAAAAACTGCTGGAGAAAATATGGGTAGAGGCGCCTTGGACCTTCCAGGAAAACAGCTTGAACTGGTTAAAGCTATAAAATCAACAGGAACACAAGTCATTGTTGTGCTTGTTAATGGTAGACCCATTTCTGAGCCCTGGATGCAAGGTCATATTCCAGCAATTTTAGAAGCTTGGGAGCCAGGTTCGTTGGGAGGTCAAGCTGTAGCAGAAATAATTTTTGGTGATATAAATCCTAGTGGAAAGTTACCACTTACTGTCGCAAGAGATGTAGGGCAGTTGCGAATGATTTACAATCATAAACCTTCTACCTACTTTCACAAATATGCAATTAAAAAAACAACTCCTCTTTATCCTTTTGGTTACGGTTTAAGCTACACAAGTTTTAAATACTCAAAACCGCGATTATCAAATTCAATTTTATATCCAGATAAAACAATTGAAGTTTCTGTTTCTGTTACAAATACGGGAAATTATGATGGAGATGAGGTGGTTCAAATGTATATTAGAGATCAAATTAGCAGTGCTACACGACCTGTAAAAGAGTTGAAAGGGTACCAACGTATATTTCTGAAAAAAGGGGAAACAAAACAAGTCTCTTTTAATATTGACAAGGCCACTTTAGCATTTTATGATATTGAAATGAATTATTGTGTTGAACCTGGAGATTTTTCAATTATGGTTGGTAGTTCTTCCGACAAAAAAGATTTAAAAACAACGACTTTAACAGTCAATGAGCATATGGTTGTCAATGAATAATTTTTTTAAATACGTATTTCTGTTTTCTTTTGTTTTTCAAGGGATTGCACAAGAGCTCAAGCCTGCTAAAAACGTGCTTTTTATCATGGTGGACGATTTACGCCCTGAACTTAAGAGCTATGGACATGATTATATTAAAAGTCCTAACATTGATGCATTGGCTGCTGCAGGTACAACTTTCAAACGTGCCTATTGCAACATACCTGTTTGTGGTGCTTCAAGAGCGAGTTTGCTGTCAGGAGTGAGACCCACAGAAAATCGCTTTTTAAGGTATTATTCCAGCATTAATGAGGCAGGACCCAATACCCAACATATTGTAGATTATTTTAATGATAGAGGATACACTACAATAAGTAACAATAAGATTACCCATTTAAAAAATGACATTAAAACATGGGACCAAGAATGGCACCCCAAAGACATCAGTTGGCGGAATTATCAAGATCCAAAAAACAGAGATCTTGTTGTCAATAAACAACCAGGTCCAGCTTTTGAGAGATTGGCGGTTGAAGATTCGGTTTATTTTGATGCCCAAACCGCTTATAAGTCCATTGAAGACTTAAAAAAATTAAAAGCTAATGGTCAGCCTTTTTTCTTAGCAGTTGGTTTTGTAAAGCCGCATTTGCCTTTTACTGCTCCCAAAAAATATTGGGACCTTTATAATGAAAGTGAAATACGATTGCCAAAGCAGTCAACCTTTCCTGAAACAGCACCAAAAATAGCTAATCATAAATGGGGAGAACTGCGCGCTTACAAGGACATTCCAAAAGAGGGCCCTATTCCAGAAGATTTAGCAAAAACGCTTATCCATGCTTATTACGCCAGTGTCAGTTTTGTTGATGCACAAATTGGTAAATTAATCAATGCTTTAGACGCATTAGAGCTTCGCGAGAGTACAATAATTGTATTGTTGGGGGATCATGGATGGAGTTTATCAGATCATGGGCTTTGGGCCAAACACAGTAATTTTGAAGTGGCCCTTCAAGTGCCTTTAATTATAATTGCTCCTGGACTATCAGAAAATAAAACATCTAACTCCGTTGCCGAGTTGGTAGATTTATATCCCACACTTTGCGATTTAACTTCTGGAAAAAAACCCCAGCATTTACAAGGGAATTCATTGGTTTTAAGCCTGAAGAATCCAGAAAAAATATACAAGACTACAGCGCTTGCGCGCTGGCAAAAAGGGGAGACCCTTATTGAAAATAACTATTTTTACACTGAATGGACTTTAAAATCAAATCGAATTCATCGTATGCTATACGACCATAGTATTGACCCAAATGAAACAGTAAATTTAGCAACACTTAATCGCTACAATAAAACAGTTGAAATTTTGAGTCAACAATTAAAATTATTTAAAAAATCCTTTAATTAAAGCATTATGAGAAATGTATTATTTACTGCAATCAGTTTGTTTTTGATATTGCCATTATGGGCACAATCCGAAATTAATGTAAAGACGACAGATCGTCCAAATATCGTATTTATCATGTCAGATGACCATGCTGTTAGTGCTGTCAGTGCTTATAACGATTGGTTGGCAAAGATTGCACCTACCCCTAACATTGACCGCATTGCAAATAATGGAATGCTTATGACAAGAACATTTAACACAAATTCTATTTGTGGTCCAAGTCGTGCTTCGATATTAACAGGAAAGTATAGCCATGTTAATGGATTTTTTAAGAACGAAAAAGGCGGAGATTTTGATGGCTCACAAGTGACCTTTCCCAAAATTCTTCAAGGTGCTGGTTACGAAACAGCTGTTATTGGTAAGTGGCATTTGGGTACAACACCCACCGGTTTTGATTATTCTAAAGTCATGATAAATTGGGGAGGTCAAGGGACTTATTTCAATACTGTTTTTTTAGAAAATGGCAAAGATACCATAGTAGAACGCAAACGGCACTCTTCTGCTCAAGTAGCACACGACGCATTAAAATGGCTTGAAAAGGATCGAGATAAAGACAAGCCTTTTATGTTGATGTACCAGTTTAAAGCACCCCACCGCCCTTGGCAGCCTGCTGAAGAATTTAAGTCTTTATTTACCGATGGTGATTTGCCACATCCTGCAAATTTTAATGACGATTTTAATGGACGAGAGGCAGCTAAAGATCAGTGGATGGAAATTGAGAATCATATGAACAGAAGGGATTTAAAAATCCCACCTCCAGAAGGTCTATCCAGGAGAGAATTGAACGATTATTATGCTTTTGGCAATAAAGGTGAGTTTTGGACACCAAATGATACTCTTCAGGGTGTTGCACTTAAAAATTGGAAATACCAAACTTACATTAAAGATTACTTGCGATGTGTTGCAGGAGTAGATAAGGCGGTAGGGCAAATGTTAGACTACTTGGAAGCTAATGGTTTAGCCGAGAATACGGTTGTTATTTATACCTCAGATCAAGGGTTTTATTTGGGGGAACACGGCTGGTTTGACAAGCGCTGGATGTATGAGGAGTCTTTTAAAATGCCTTTTATGATTAGTTATCCGAAGCTTATAAAACCAAAATCTAAAAATAATAATTTACTTCTAAATATTGATTTTGCACCAACACTTTTAGAGCTTGCTGGTGTTGAAATTCCTGAAGCTATGCAAGGTACAAGTTTTATGCCGCAATTAATATCAAACTTTGACGATGTTAGAGAGGCTGTTTATTATCATTATTATGAATATCCAAAATGGCACATGGTACAGCCGCACTATGGAATTCGTACTAAACGCTTTAAATTAATTCATTTCTATTACAGCATGGATGAATGGGAGTTATATGACTTAGATGTTGATCCGAATGAAATAAATAATTTATACGGAAAATTCAAGTATAATAAGCTGGTTAAACTTTTAAAGAAAAAACTAAAAAAATTACAGATACAATATAATGATGATATGAGTTTAGATGAAATGAGAGCTATGACTGAAGTTGTTGTAGAACGAGTTTATAATGAAGAAAATTTAAATACTCGTTAAATTATTGAGATAAATTCAAAAATTATTAAAAAGCTTATCTTAAGCGGTAAATTCTTAATTATTTTTTTTAGATTTATAACTATAACGTTTTCAATCCTAACACATATGAGAAAATTTTACATTCTATTTTTATTAATTCTTAGTTACCCACTTATAGCTCAAACTTTTGATTTTCAAAATGTTCAAGACCAATTTGGTTGGGTTTCTGGTGGAGGAGGAATAACAGATGCTGATTTATCAATTACATCTGAGGGGCTAGTTGTTAGTTGGGCTGGTCCTGGTGAATCAAGCTGGCAAAATGGCCGCAAACCAAAATTAAAACACATTAATGCCAATGTTGATGCTGATAACAACAAAATTTTTAGCATGACATTGCACAACACATCTAATTCAGTGACTAGAATAAGAGTGATTCATTTCAAAGGTTTAAATGGAAGTGATCCTACAAGTTCAAATGGCAATGAAGCTCGGTATGCCTCATTTGATATCCCTGCTTTAACAGATCCGCAAGAAACATTTTATTACGATTTAACAAATGCTGATTGGGTAAACTACAATAATGAAATTGAAACAGAGACTGATTTCGATATGGATCATATTCAAATACAATTTGTAACTTCTTCTCCAGCAAATGGATTTTTAACTTCTGAGGGTTCAATCACAATCCATTCTATGTCTTTCATTAATGAAATTCCATCTGAGGAGCGTGTTGACTACAGTTTTGACGAAAATGTTGAAGGATTTATTGGACAAAATGGTGTTTCAATATCTCAATCCGCTGGAAATTTAGTTTTAGACATTTCTGATACAAGTCCATATCCAAAATTGACACAAAGTGGTTCATTTGCAGTTAATGCTGATGATTATAAATATGTGACAGTTTTTTTGACTGAGAATAATTCCCCCAAGTCTAGAATGACTTTTGTGTCTCCCCAAGGCGGTAATCAGTTTGTCTCAGCTGATATTATTCCAAATTCAACAAACCTTCAAGAGGTTAATTTTAACATATCTAATCTTGATAATTGGAATGGAATGATTAATAATTTTGCATTTCAAATTATTGAACCAACCGAAGGTGGAGCTCCCTTAACATCGTCTGGAACTGCTATTATTGATAGAATTTTGTTTTTAACAGAAAACCCCTTATCGACAGATGAAATTAGTTTTGAAAATGATTTTAAATTATTTCCAAATCCAGCTAAAGATGTCTTGAATGTTATTAGCTCTAAGCAAATTTCTGTTTTGAGTATTATTAACATGCTTGGACAAGAAATTATCAGAAAAACAATTAACACTACTAGAATTGACACCTCTGGGCTTACACCTGGTTTGTATATTGTAAATACAAAACTTGATAATGCTGTTGAAATTACCAGAAAAATAATTATTGAATAACAAATACTAATTTTAAATAATAAAAATGAAAAAAATAATCCTAACATGCTTATTGTTTGTTTTAACCCTTTCAATTCAAGCTCAAGAAAATAAATATGCTGCTAAGAGAGCTGCGAATGCTGTCTCATTTATCACATCTAATATGGAAATTTCCGAATCAAATGCTACTTTTTTGGAAAAAACTCTTTACAATAAATATGCAACGAATGCTTCAAAAATAAGGGGCAAAGATTTAACTGCTGATGAAAAAAAACAAATATACCGTTCGGCTTTTGTAGAAACTCGTAAAAAGTTAATGGATGTATTTAGTAAAGCTCAAGTTGATGAAATAAGTGTACTTGAGAGAAAAGCTAATACAAAATAAATTTAGTATAATTTTATAAATAAAGAGGAGGCTTAGCCTCCTCTTTGGCTTTATTTATGTTTTTAAAAAAATCTTTTTTTTCAATTTATCTTTTAGCACCCTTTATTCTTTTTTCTCAAACATCTATTTGGGATACAGTTGAGTCAATGGGGAGGGGTTTAAATTTGGGTAACACCCTCAGTGCACCTGTCGAGGGCTATTGGGCGCCTATTGTTCATGAACAATATTTTATTGAAGTTTCAAATGCTGGTTTTTCAAATGTTAGAATTCCCATAGATTTTTTTGGTACTAGAACAAGCGGAAATACTTCTGTTTGGTCAAGTCAGTCTAATACATACAGTGAATTTAATGGTTATGAATCTGATTTTGTGGTTAGTAATGAATATTTAAATCGAGTTGAAACTGTTGTTGATTGGTCTCTACAACAAGGTTTGTACACAATAATTGATATTCATGGAGCTGATTTGAAATCTGAATTTTTAGAAACTTTTAACTCTAATAATTCAAACTATACAAATCCAAGTTCTGCTAAGCGTGCTGCAGATCTAATGAAGTTTAAGTCAATATGGATTCAAATCGCTAACAGGTTTATTAATCACCCAGAGGAATTATTATTTGAGGTTGTTAATGAGCCTTATTTTGAAGTAAGTAGTTCTGAAATGGATTCTATTAACTTAATGATTATTGAGGCCATTCGGTCTACAGGTGGGAATAATACTACTCGCCCAATTATTATAACTGGAGGAACTTCTACTTCTTATCAAGCACCAACTGCAATAAGTGACGATGTTTTAAATTTTGATTCAAATTTAATAGCCTCATTTCATTATTATAAGCCATTTAATTTTACAGCTTCCTCAAGAGAGGAATATAATGATTTTAATTGGGGTAATAATAGTGACAAATCAACTTTAGATTCACATTTTGATGAAGTTAAAAGCTGGTCTGAAAATAAAAATATTCCAATAACTCTCGGTGAATTCGGTGCTGACAATCAATCCGGTTTAAATTATAATACAGGGATTTATAGTTCACATGGTGGTCCTATGAATAATGATCGCGTTGAATATCATAGGTATATAGCTGAGCAAGCAATTAATAGAGGATTTTCGTTCTCTGCATGGTGCGCTGGAAACAAGTCAACCAAGACAATCCATTTACGAAATGACAACCCTTCAACAAATAATGCTATTTCAGGTATTTGGGTCAATGATGTAAAAGAAGCTCTTCTAGCAGATGGCACATGGCCAGAATGTTATGGACCCTACGATAATGCGATAATTCGAAATCCAAATTTCGAGTGTGGGGTCTCAAGTCAGTGGAATTTTTCAGTTCAAGGTAATGCTGAGGCAATATTATCTAATGAAAACAACTCAGTATTTTCTGGCTCTAATGCTGCCAGAATTGATGTTACTACTGCGCAAAATTATAATAAAGTAATGTTAAGTAATGTTGTTTATGAAGACGACTTAACAAATAAAACACTTGTAATTGGATGTTATGCAAAATCGTTAGAGTCAAATATTTCTTTTAAACTCAGAATTAGAACTCAAATAAATGGAATTGTAACCTATCAACCATCACAGTCTTTTGAATTGTCTGATTCTTACCAGTATTATGAGTTTCAGTATGATGTTTCTGATGATTCCTCATTTGTTCAATTGCAAGTTTTACTAGGTGCCCACATTGGAACTTATTTTCTAGATTCCTTTAGTATAGACGTAATTGATTCCTCATTAGGAATAATTTCACAAGTTGATGATTTAGATTTAGTGTTATACCCCAACCCAACAAAAGAATTTGTCAATATTAAATCCTTTAATGAAATAGAGTCTATTGGAATTTACACTATGCTTGGAAGATTATTAATTAAGAAAAACCAAAGTAAAAAAATTAATATCAATAAATTATCAAGTGGTTTTTATTTAGTAAAAGTCAAATTAAAAAATCAAGCTATAGTCATTAAAAAAATATCAAAGAAATAGATATTTTTTTGAAGGTATTTTTTATTTTTAACACAATTTTAGTAATTTTAAAAAAGTAATATATTTAACATAATAATATTACAACCAACCAATAATTCACAAATGAAAAACAAACTTATAATTACAGTTGCAAAATTGCTTTTACCTCTAGCAATTTTTGCTCAATCAAAATCAGTTACAGGGGTGGTTAATGATGATCAAGGATTACCCTTGCCAGGAGTTACTGTACAAGTCAAAGGGACCGATAATTTGGGTGCCGTTACAAACTTTGATGGTGAATTTACACTTGATATTAAATCATCTAAAAAACAAGTACTTATTTTTTCTTATGTTGGATTTCAAACGATTGAGTTCGATGTAACAAATACTAACACAGTAAATTTATCTATGGAAATAGATACAGCAGAATTAGATGAAGTTGTTGTAATTGGATATGGTTCCGTTCTCAAAAAAGATGTAACCGGTTCAATTAGTTCTGTAAAAGTTGAAGAAAATATTGCAAATCAAACCACAGGAGTTGACCAATTACTTCAAGGTAGAGCTGCTGGAGTTCAAGTCTTACAAAATACAAGTGCTGTTGGCTCAGGAATTAGTGTTAGAATTAGAGGAACTAATAGTTTAAGAGGTAACAATGAACCTTTGTATGTTGTTGATGGAATAATTATAGCTTCTGCTGGAGAAGATGTTTTACCTGCAGGAGGGGTTGGTAACTCAGGACAAGAAGCTCAAAATGGATTGACATGAATTAATCCAAGAGATATTGAAAGTATAGAGGTTTTAAAGGATGCTTCAGCAACAGCTATTTATGGTTCAAGGGGTGCTAATGGTGTTGTTTTAATAACAACTAAAAAAGGTGAAAAGGGAAATGTGAAAGTAAATACATTTTACAATACTTCGGTTAGGTCTATCAGAAAAAAATATGATATGTTAAATGGTGTTGGATATGCAAGTTATCAAAATGAAGCTTGGGGAATTAATAATCCAGATCCAAATCCAAACATTGATAATGAGGTTGATACAAGAGTTCCTTATTTTATCGATGGAGGCCAAGTTTATTCGCTTCAATATACTTCTGATGGTAACGGAATAACAACTTCCACAACACAAGGAGAAACTCCTTTAGACACTTACAATTGGCAAGATGAAGTTTATGATACATCATTTAGTCAACGATTTGGTGCATCAGCTTCCGGAGGTAGCGATAATGGTAACTATTATATTTCTGGAGGAATTGGTGACGAAAAAGGTATAGTTGCCAATTCAAGAGTAAAATCAGGAGATTTAAGAATAAACCTTAATCAAGATTTGAATAAAAATTTAAAATTACAAGCTCGTGCAACAGCATTTTTCACTGAAACTGATTTTGCTGAATCTGGAGATTTAATTGGAAGCTCAAATCAGAGTTTTGTCCGAAGTGCTCTTGTTTTTAGACCAATTATTGCATCTGGTGTAGACGATTTTGTAGAAGATTTAGACACCTCAAATCCTTATTCGTGGATTAATGATTTTTCTGATATTTCAAAAGAAAAACGATTTATTGGCTCTGTAGCATTAACATATAAACTTCCAATTAAAGGATTGAGTTATCAGTACAGAATGGGTGGTAATGTTAGAACCAAAGATAGAAGACGTTTTTACGGTAAAACAACATTTCAAGGTAGAAATGCTAATGGTGCACTGCAACTTTCTGGTTTAGATGCTAAAACATTTCAGGTTAATAACCTAATCAGATTTAATAGAAGTTTCAATAGAAAGCATAGAATTAATGCCACGGCAGGTGTTACATATGACGTAAGAGATATTCAAAATAGCGTTTACGCTGTGGAAGATTTTTTTACGACTTCTCTAGGAACTGAACAACCATATTTGGGTTCTGTAATAACCACTCCACTAACATACCTTGATTCTAAACAACAGGTTTTTTCGTTCTTAGGAAGACTTAATTATTCTTTTGCTAATAAATATGTTTTAACTGCTTCTTTCAGGAGAGATGGTGTGTCTAAATTTTCAAGGGATAATCGATATAGTTTCTTTCCATCTTTTGCTCTTGCATGGAATGTTAGTAATGAATCATTTCTCAGAAATTCAGATTTGATTAATAATTTGAAACTTAGAGCAGGATGGGGTCAAATTGGAAATCATGGGATTCGTCCTTATGGTACTATATCTAATTATGGAATTAGCTCAGTGGTACAGTATGGAACACCAACAAATGGTATAAGTATCCCAGTTTTATTAAATAATATTGCAAATCCAGATTTAACATGGGAAACTACAGAGCAGATAAATTTTGGTTTAGATTTTTCTATTTTAAATGATAGGATTTCTGGAACTATCGATTACTATGATAAAACAACTGAAGATTTACTGCAAAATATTCCAATTCCAACATCATCTGGATATAGTAATATCTTAATTAATAAAGGCGATATTTCAAATAAAGGAGTAGAACTAGCATTAAATTTTGATGTTGTTTCTAATGATGATTTCGAGTTGTCATTTGGCGGAAATATTGCTTTTAATAGAACCCAAATAAACTCCCTTGGAGTTCCTTCTGACGATTTTTACATTGATGGTGTTGCCGAGCAGCGTTCATTCTTTTATGGAAATAATATTAGTAGAGGGCAAATTTTTCAATCTCCTGCTAATGTTTTTGTAGAAGGAGAAGAAACAAGTTTATTTTATGGCTTTGAAACTGATGGAATTTATCAGTTAGATGACACTGATTTAGTAAATGGTGCAGTACCCGGAGATCCAAGAATTGTAGACCAAAATGAAGATGGTGTAATTGACGATTTAGATAGAACCTTTATAGGTAATCCAAATCCAGATTTTGTATATGGTTTAAACCTTAATTTTAGATACAAGCGATTCAATGCTAGCTTTTTATTTAATGGAGTACACGGAAATGATATAGCCAACGGAAACCTTTTAACAATTGGTAATGCTGGTGGTCAATTTCAAAATATAACATCTGATGCTTACTACAATGCATGGCGTGCTGACGCACCTTCAAACACTCAGCCAAGAATTGGATATAATACTATAGGGGACACAGCAATTACAGATAGAATAATTGAAGATGGTAGTTTTTTAAGATTAAATAATGTAACTATTGGTTTTGATTATCCTGTAGAAAATAGTAAGCTTATGGAAAGATTGAATTTTTATGTTACGGCTCAAAATTTATTTGTCTGGACAGACTATAGCGGGTATAACCCCGAAATATCAAGCTTTTTATATGATGGTTTGAGAAATGGAGTGGATTGGAACGGATCACCAGATGCCAAAAATATTTCATTTGGCGTTAATGTTAATTTTTAAAATTTATTAAAATGAAAAATATAAAAATATTATTATTATCAACATTTGTAATTTTTTCATCCTGTGATTTGGAAGAAAATCCACCCTTTTTAGATGAGAGTGTATACACAGATCCTGATATTGTTATTTCGGCACTTGATGGTATTTATGCGGCATTGACTACATACAATGCTCAAGAGCGGAGAATATTTGTATTAAATGGATACTCAGGATTTTTCAACACAAGAAAACAAGGTGGTAACATAAACAATCCTAATAATCAAAATTTATTCTCATTGAAACCCAGACAAAATGAAGCTGATGTTGCTGCGATGTGGGCTGGTTTATATACAACTATTTCAAGAGCCAACGCAGCAATTGCAAATATTCCTCCAACGGATCCATCTCTTGCAACTCAAGATGAATTAATTTTAAATGATGTATACGGCCAGGCCTTGTTTATTAGATCTTGGTCATACTTTTCGCTAGTACGTTTATTTGGAGATGTTCCTCTTTGGACTCAGTTACCGTCTTCAGATAATTTTATGATTGGTCTCTCAGACGCAAAAGAAGTATATCTTCAAATTTTAGCTGACGCTGAATTGGCGAATACATATATAAATGGCACTGCTGGGGCTTATTACGTTAAGCGATATGCTGCTGAGATGTTAATTTCAAAAGTACATATGACATTGGCAACAAATCCGCATCTAGTACATGATTCTTTGGCTTCTCTAGATTTTTGGCAAGAAGCCTATGATTCAGCTAAAGAAGTTCACAATGCTGCTGAGTTTGAAGGCCAGTATGCATTAGTCCCTGATTATTCATCACTATTTACCCTTGACAATGAGAACAGTACTGAATCTATCTTTGAATTACAAATTAGTCAAGTAGCTTCAAATAGTCAAATGGGTAGAAATTATACTCCTAATAATTACAAAGCAGGACAGGCATTTGGGTGGTTTACTGTTAATGCTGATATTTATGATGATCATGCATTGACATACCCTGGCGATCCGAGACTGGAGGCAACCTATTTGAGTGATTATACTAATAATAATCCAACTAATAATTGGTTTGGTTCTCCTCAAAGAACTTGGCCTTCACGTACAAGAGGTAATTTTAGAAATTCTCATCCATTTTTATTTAAGTATGCTGTAAAAGATATAACTCATAGTAATCAATATGATGATAAAAATATTGTTATATACAGATACGCAGAACTTCTACTAATGCTTGCTGAGATTTCAAATGAATTAGGTAATTCAGGTGAAGCTTTAGGATACGTTACTCAAGTTTTGTCTCGAGTTGGACTACCTAATACGCTTTACGCAGGTGCTGACCAAAATTCTTTTAGGGATTTAATTATGAAAGAATATAGATATGAGTTACTTGGCGAAGGTGAAGACGCTCACAATAATAGAAGAAGGGGTTTTGATTATTTTCTAAGCAATGTAATTATTCCACATAATACTCACGGCCCTTTAATAAGCGGTTTCCCTGGTCAAGCCACAAATAATATGAACTTTGGTAATAAAGATTTGACATTGAGTGAAGATCCAGATCAGGTGATGTTATTACCTTTACCATTGACAGAGATTAATACTAATGAGCTTATTAACTAAAAAAAGATCTTTTAATTTTGAATAAAATTTTACTGGTTTTATATTTTTTTTGGGCATTCAATTTGAATGCCCAAAATCAATTACCTATTGCCAACGGATCTTTTGAAGAGATTGATGTAGTAACTAATACTTTTACTTATTGGTCTAACATTCAAATTAATGATGGTCAAGCTAATTATTCAATTGAAACTGAAAATTTAATTAGTGGTAGTACAAAAGCTCAAAAAAGTGAGATTGTATCTCTTGGAACTAATGGTTGGCATGTAAAAACACAAAGTGATTATTTATTTCAAGTACAAGCAGGAGAGACTTACACAGTTAGATTTTGGGCTAAAGTCAGTGGAAGTAATTCTGCAACAATGAAAGTTGTGTTTCAAGCATCAGATGCACCAGGCAGTTATCAGGGCAATGATAAGACGATTACACAGCAGTGGCAACAGTACACCCATAGCTTTACGGTCAGCGATAATGCAAATTTAAATAAGCTAAATTTTTGGTATATGGAGTCTGGTGTTACTTATTACTTAGATGAAGTTGAAGTTGTCATTGGAAATTCAATAACATTTAATCAGTCAATTACTTATCAAACAGTTGATGGTTTTGGGGCTGGAATTAAACGCCGAACAGAACATTTATATGCATTAGATAATTCATTACGAAATCAAATTGAAAACTTCGCATTTAGCGATTTAGAAGCTAATATGATTCGCTTTTTTGTTTATCACGATTTAGAAGACCCTAATGATAATAATAATCCTTTTGTTTTAAATAATAGTGCTTTGGATTGGACCAGATATGACAGTGATCCAAGTTCATACAGGACGCGTTATGTTGCTGAAGCACTAAATAATGCTTTTGATTTAAGTACAAATGGATTCAATCATATAATAGGAAATTGTAATAGTGCTCCAGCTTGGCTTAAAACTAATGGGTCTCATAACAATGGTGGAACATTAATTTCTGGTCAAGAAGATGAATACAGTGAATTTTTAATTGCTTTTTTAAATGGAATGCAATCTCGATATGGCATTAACGTTACTGCCATATCTCCGACTAACGAACCTGATTATCAAGTTTCGTATGAGTCAATGAATACAACACCCTCACAATTAGCCTCAATACTTATTAACTTAGACAATAGATTAAATACTGAAAATTTATCCAATGTTGCTATAATTTCACCTGAAAACTTCAGGGTTAATTCAAATAATACAAATACTTCTGCAGTTAATTATATCAATTCTATGTTTAATAATTCAAATGTTATTGATGCTACTGATATTGTTGCTACACATACTTATCAAAGTTCAATAAGTTCAACCGATTGGAGTTTGTTAAAAAGTGCAAGTCTTCAAAAACCAATTTGGGTTACGGAGGCAGGTAATTTACACAGTCCTGAATTTAATATGACAGATGCTAGTTATCATATTGAACGAATTATGGATGGCTTTAATTATGGTGGATTGACCGCATATATGTTCCACTTATTTTATGAGCAACATGAATATGAAAATGAGGTAAACCCAGGTGAAAATTATGGTTCATCTGCCTTAGTTTTATGGGATTCGAATTTAGATATAATTTTACCAAAGCGATATTATGCTTTTAAACATTTTGC
>MDTG01120798.1_pt1 | contig 16022 bp, 13 predicted proteins | sample 811421 | NCBI WGS metagenome assembly MDTG01 (sample SAMN05326645, study PRJNA326480) | marine metagenome | isolation source: seawater | place: Pacific Ocean: South East | collected 2011 | reverse complement strand
TTTCCACCAAATGTCCCGTACCTCAGATGCCCTAGCCATACCTCTCCAGTAAATGGAATATTCTCTTTAAGCCAACCTTCTTGTAACTTATATCTCGGGTGAGTAAGTGCCTTGTCAAACTTCCTATTTATTTTATTAAAAATATCTTGAATTGAATCTTTCTTAACCGATCTATATCTACTTATATATTTTTTTCCTGGTTGAGTATTTAATTTTAATGAAGCGATTCCTGCACCGTCTTGACCTCTATTTCTTTGCTTGTGCATCATTAAAAACATTTTCCCAACTGCATAACTGGGTGTCTTATATTTATCAATAAAATATTGTAAAGGTTTTCTTAGCCTAAGAAAAGCAATTCCACACTCATGTTTTATCTTCTGCATCTACCCATAAATTTCTACTTTGATACTTTTTGAGTCATATCCCAATTCTTTTAGATTTGTCCTCGCTTCCTTTATCATATCCCTCCAACCACATAAATAAAATACTGGATTATTTAATTTAGTATTATTAATTATATCAAGGTATTGATTGTGGACATATCCCATTTTACCATCCCATTTTTCTCTTGATAAAACTGGTATAAATTTTAAGTTTTGTATTCTCTTTTCAAGATCTAATAATTCGTCGATACACAGTAGGTCTGCACTAGTCCTAGTTCCAAAAATTAAAAATATTTTTCTCGTCGAAATATTATTCTTATTTATAAAATGAAGAAAACTTCTGAATGGAGCAAGTCCTGTACCTGTACAGATAAAAAATATATCCCTATCGATATTGTCAGGTAATGTAAATCTTCCTATAGGACCTTTAATTTCTATTTTTTCTCCAGCATTAATATCTTCAAATAATAATTTAGTCATAACACCACCATCAAGTTTGACAATTAAAAGTTCAAAAAAATTATTTTGGGGGTCATATGAAGCTATGGAGTAACTTCTAGTTACATCACGAACTTTAAGCTGGATAAATTGACCTGGTATAAAATCAAATTTTTCGTCAGGTTGAATAACAAATTTCCAAGTCTGATTAGTTATTTTGTCTACTGAAGTAATAGAAGCTGTGGACCACATATAAAATTTTGAAAGTCAAATTTAATCTTATAAAATCAGAAAAAAAACTTATTGTATTATTCAAAGATTTTTATATATAAAGATGCATTATAGAATGCTGCAGATACTTATTAAAAAGTCAATTAAAAAAAAATTTTTTTAATTAAAAAAAATCATTAATATTTGACTCCCTATTTTACAATAGCAAATTTTTATAAACCACTAAAATAAAGAAATGCACAACAGGCATTGGGATAATTGTTTGTCTCTAATCAGAAAAGAAATAAGTGATCAGCAGTACCAGACATGGTTTAAACCAATTGTGTTACTTAAAATTACTTCTTCAATAATTTCGTTACAAGTTCCTACCAAATTTTTTTATGAGTGGCTTGAAGATCACTATCTAGAACTTTTAAATAACACTGTCAGGAAAGTATTAGGTAAAAAAACTAAAATAGAATATGTTGTTTCAGAAATTAAAGAGGAAACAAAAAATACTTTATCCAAAAAAATTAAAATAGAAACTAGAAATACTAATCAGTCTAAATTTGATAATTTAAATAGAAATTATAGATTTAAAACCTTCATTCCTGGTAAATGCAACAGTGTGGCAAGGGCTGCTGGTAAAAGAATTTGTAAAAACCCAGGAGATAACCCATTTAACCCTCTCATGGTTTACGGAGGAGTTGGACTTGGTAAAACACACTTAGTACAATCTATCGGAAATAAAATTTCAAAAAAAAATCAGAAGTCTGTCTATTATGTTACATCTGAAAAATTTGCAAACCAATTTATTGATGCGCTCAAAGAGAATAGACTTAAAGATTTTACAAAGTTTTATGTTAATATAGACTGTCTAATAATCGACGATGTTCAGTTTTTTAAAGGAAAAGAAAAAACTCAAGAAGTCTTTTTTCACATATTTAATCAGTTAAACTTAAATAATAAACAAATAATCCTCTCTGCAGATAAATCACCAATAAATATGGACGGGCTTGAGCATAGGTTAATTAGTAGATTTAAATCTGGTTTGACGGTAGAACTTGAAAAACCTGAATTTGAAACAAGACTTAATATCCTCAATGCTAAAATTAAGAATGAAAATATTAAAATATCAGAAGATGTTATAAACTATATAGCTGTCCAAGTTGACACTAATATAAGAGAATTGGAGGGCGTACTTATTTCGCTTCTAGCACATTCAACAATTACAAAAAAACCAATTAATATTGAACTTGCAAAATCTATAATAGGTAAGATTGTTAAAGACACCAATAGAGAAATTAATATTAGCTATATACAAGAAATTGTATCAAAATTCTTTAACATAAGTATAGATCAGATGAAGGATAAAGCTAGAAAAAAAGAAATTGTAATTGCTAGACAGGTTGCTATGTACTTTTCTAAAGATTTTACAAATAACTCTCTAAAATCCATAGGTTTCCATTTTGGTGGAAGAGATCATAGTACTGTAATTCATGCTGTTCAGTCAGTTAATGATATGATTGATACTGATAATGTTTTCAAACAGAATGTTGAGAAAATTAAAAAAAGAATATCAGTTTAGTTAGCAAAAAAATTGTTTAATTATTTTTGAAATCTAAATCAAATTATCTTTGTTAAAAAACCTTCATGTTTCTTAATAAAATCATTGATCTTTTTGATAAGTCATACTCTTCATCAGGCTTCTCTCATTCTGAGGCAGTCATAAAACAAAAAAAAACATTAAATAAGCTAATAGAATATTCTAAGAATACAAAGTTTGGCAAAGATCATAATTTTAGAAATATCGATAATTATGAAGATTATAAATCTAATGTTCCAATTAGAGATTATGAAGGTTTTAGAAATTATATAAAAAAAATTAAAAATGGAGAAAAAGATATCACCTGGAGAGGTAAGCCTCTTTATTTAGCTAAGACATCAGGTACAACATCAGGCATAAAATTTATTCCTATTACCAAGGAATCTTTACCAAACCATATAAATTCAGCAAAACATCTTCTCTACGATTACCTCAAAAAGAAAAAAAAGATAAAACCATTCTTAGGGAAGGTGATGTTTCTCTCAGGAAGCCCAATTTTAGATGAAGAAAATGGAATTAAAATTGGAAGATTATCAGGAATAGTTAATCATCATAAACCATCTTTTTTAAAAAATAAAACACTTCCATCTAAAGAAACAAATCAAATTGAAAATTGGGAAGTAAAAATTGATAATATAGTTGAAGAGACATTAGGTCAAGATTTAAGAATTATTGGTGGTATACCTCCATGGATTCAAATGTATTTTGATGTAATAATTGAGAAGACTGGAAAAAAAATATCTCAAATTTTTCCAAACTTAGAACTTTTATGTCACGGAGGTGTGAATTTTCAACCCTATAAATCAAATCTTTTTAATTCTATAGGAAAAGAAATAGATACGTTAGAAACATTTCCAGCAAGTGAAGGTTTCTTTGCTTATCAGGATGATTTTAATTCTGATGATCTCCTTCTCCAGGTCAATTCTGGTATTTTTTTTGAGTTTGTGAAATTAGATGAATTAAATAGTAAGAATCCAAAAAGAATATCTATTGAGGAAATAAAATTAGATACCAATTACGCTATGTTAATAACCTCAAATGCGGGACTATGGTCATATGACATTGGTGATACCATTAAGTTCACTAATATTAATCCGTTGAAAATTAGAGTTTCAGGTAGAACAAAACAATATATTTCAGCTTTTGGAGAACATGTTATAGCTGATGAGGTTGAGAGGTCACTTAGAAAAGTTTGTGAAAAATTTAAAGAAGTAGAAATAGTGGAATATAGCGTAGGACCAAGAATTATGAACCAAAAATCAAAATCTCACCATGAGTGGTTAATTGAATTTAAATCATTGCCTTTAAATTTTAAAGATTTTAAAAATGAGTTAGATTTAAATATGAGGAATTTAAATACCTATTATAATGATTTAAGAAAAGATAAAATTTTATCAAGATTGAAAATAACCATTGTCAAAAAAAAGTCATTTATAAATTTTATGAAATCAATAGGAAAACTTGGAGGTCAAAATAAGGTGCCTAGACTATCTAATAGTATTAAATTAATAGATAAAATTAAGAAATTAGAAAGATGAAGAAAATAGCAATTTTAGGATCAACTGGGTCTATTGGAACTCAAACTCTTGAAGTAGTTAATGATAATAAAAACATATTTAGTGTTGAACTATTAACTGCAAATTCTAATTTTAAATTATTAGCAAAACAAGCAAATATATTTAAACCTAAGGCTGTAATAATTAATGATGTTAAATTGGTAGATGAGTTAAGTAAACTTATATTAAATCCCAAAATAGAAATCCTTCACGGTACAGAATCTCTTAATAATTTTTCAAAATATTGTGAAGTAGATTTAGTTGTGACTGCTCTTGTTGGAAAATCTGGGTTATTACCAACAATAAATGCTGTCAAGAATAATGTAGATATAGCGTTAGCAAATAAGGAAACTTTAGTTGTTGCCGGCAGACAAATTCTTAAATTATTAAAAAAAAGTAGCTCAAAGCTACTCCCAGTTGACTCAGAACATTCAGCAATTTTTCAATGTTTAAACGGAGAAGATGAAAAAAATCTAGAAAAATTAATATTAACTGCTTCAGGAGGACCTTTCAGAGGGAAAGATATTAATTTTTTAAAATCGGTAAAAAAGGAAGATGCTTTAAAACATCCCAATTGGGATATGGGAAATAAAATTAGTATTGATTCTTCCACTCTTATGAATAAAGGATTAGAGGTTATTGAAGCAAAATTTCTTTTTGATGTTAATACAAAAGATATTGATGTGGTTATTCATCCTCAATCAATAATACACTCAATGGTTCAATTTAATGATGGGTCAATAATAGCCCAGCTAGGGGAACCAGACATGAGGTTACCGATTCAATATGCACTTGGATACCCAGAGAGGATAAATAATTCATATAAAAGATATGATTTTATAAAGTCAGGTTCATTATGCTTTGAAAAACCGTGTTATAAAACTTTTAATAATCTTAGGCTGGCATTCGAAGTAGCTGAAAAAGAAGGTAATTCACCTTGCATATTAAATGCGGCCAATGAAGTAGTAGTTAGTGCATTTCTTGAAGATAAAATTAAATTTTTAGATATGACATATATTATTGAAGAGTGTTTAAACAAAATATCCTATATTGCAGATCCTAATTTGGATCAACTTATTGAAACAGATAGAGTGACAAGAGAGTATACCTTACAATTAATTAAAAAATATTAAGATGGATGGACTAGTAATGGCACTTCAGATGATTCTTGCCTTATCAATAATTGTTGGCATACATGAATTTGGTCATCTTCTTACTGCAAAATTATTTGGTATGAAAGTTGAGAAATATTTCATAGGTTTTCCTCCAAAAATTTTTAGTTTTAATTATAAAGGGACAGAATATGGACTTGGTTCAATACCACTAGGTGGATTTGTTAAAATCACCGGGATAATTGATGAGTCGATGGATACAAATCACTTAAATAAAGAACCAGAGGAGTGGGAATTTAGATCAAAACCTCCTTGGCAAAGACTTATTGTTATGTTGGGTGGAATTATTTTTAATGTTATCACAGGGTTAATAATATTTACATCTATGACCTACAGTAATGGTGACACATACCTATCTAAAGATGAAATTAATAAAAATGGTATTCTAGCCCTAGAGATCGGGAAAGAGGTTGGTTTTGAGACTGGTGATAAAATAATCAAAATTAATAATCAGGATTGGGAAAGAGACTCTGATCTATTTGACCCCAACCTGTTCTTTAATGATAACACAACATTTGAAGTTTTAAGAGATCAAAACTTTGTAGAAATTAAACTTCCAAACAATTTTATTAATAAAATGAATAGTAGAGAAGCTCTTTCTTCTTTTCTGAAGGCTAGAACTCCCTTCTATGTAGATAGTGTTTTTACTAATGACAATGCTTATCAAGCCGGAATAATAAAAGGAGATAAAATAACCAAAGTTGATAATACAGATATTATTGATTTTATTGAATTTAAAAATATTCTCGAAGAAAATAAAAGCTCTTTAGTTCAACTCACTATAAATAGAAATAATAAAAATCTTGATAAAGTTGTTGAAATATCTAAGGATGGAAAAATTGGTATTAGGGTGATGAATGATAAAATTAATTTTAGTAAGAAAAATTATTCATTAGCTGAATCAATTAATATAGGAACTGAAAGAGCATTTGGAATTGTATTTATAAATATTAAAGCATTTGGAAAAATGTTTTCTGGCGATATTGATCCCTCAAAAAACTTAAGTGGTCCAATTGGGATTGCCCAAATTTTTGGCTCTACATGGGACTGGGGTAATTTTTGGAGAATTGTTGGACTTCTATCTATGGTTCTTGCATTTATGAATTTACTTCCAATTCCAGCTTTAGACGGTGGTCACGCAACATTTATCCTCTATGAAATGGTTAGCGGAAGAAAACCATCTGAAAAGTTTTTAGAATATTCTACAAGATTTGGAGTTATAATATTATTAGGTATTATGTCATATGTTATTCTAAATGACATATACAAACTTTTTATCTAAAATAAATTTTTTAAGTTGTCATTATTCCAATATTTTTTTTTAATTGGATTTATATTTAATACAAATGTATTTGCCCAAAAAAGCTTAATTAATTTTCTAGAGACAACTGAAAACGCAAAGGTAGGAGCTCTGGGCGGAAATAATATTACATCACAAAATAGAAATAATTATTTTTTTTCAAATCCCGCATTCTCTTATAATAATAAAAAAACTATATCAATTAATTATCTAAATTATATTAGTGATATTAATTCCTCAAGTATACTCCTCACAGATAGTTCAACATATTTTGGAAGTTATGGTTTAGGAGTAAAATATTTTTCTCACGGAAAATTTAAATATTATGATCAATCAGGAAATTATAATGGAGACTTTTATCCTAGAGAGATACTAATTTCTTTATCTAAATCATTTAAAATTAATAAGTTTATAGTTGGTTCAAACATAAATTATTTTTACTCAAAATTATTTGAAGAGAAAAAAAGCGGTATTCTAGTAGACGTTGGATCAATATTTACACCTTTTGATAATAAAGAGATTACCTTTGGTTTAGTAATCAAAAACTTTGGATTAACTTTTTTAGATGATGAAATAATTCCATTTAATATTAATATTGGTAATACATTTAAACCTAAATATATGCCATTAAAATTTTCCTTTACTTATAGGTATTACATCAAAAGTATGGAAAATAATAATTTTACAATTGGCGTAGAGGGTATGCTATCAAAGTTTTTAAATATTCAGATTGGCTACAATCATTTACTAAATAATAATATGAAACTACCCAACTCAACCAAAATTAATGGTATATCGTATGGTATTGAGTTATTACTAAGTAGATTTATGATTAATTATTCAAGGGTAATGATAAATTCAATATCAAGTACAAATGCTATATCGTTAAGTATTAACTTAAATAGATTTTAAATTAAGAGTATGGAAAATATAAAAAATATGACTCCTCAAGAGATTGTCAAAGAATTAGATAAATATATAATAGGACAAAAAGAAGCAAAAAGAAATGTTGCAATAGCATTAAGAAATAGATGGAGAAGACTTAATGTAAAAGACGAAATAAAGAATGAAATCATTCCAAATAACATATTAATGATTGGAGCAACTGGAGTTGGTAAAACTGAAATTGCTAGAAGGCTCGCAAAGTTATCAGAAGCTCCGTTCACGAAAGTAGAAGCGTCAAAATTTACTGAAGTAGGTTACGTAGGAAGAGATGTAGAGAGTATGGTAAGAGACCTAGTCGAACAGTCAGTAAATTTGGTAAAAATAATAAAAAAAGAAGAGGTAAAACTAAGAGCAGAAGATAGTGTAAATAATCTTATTCTTGATATTTTAATTCCTCCAGTTAATAAGGTCCAGTCAAATATCAACTTGAGCCTTGAAAAGAAAGAAAAAACAGGTGATAAAGAAATAAATGAAAAAACTAGAGATAAATTCAAGCAAAAAATAAAAAACGGTGAGCTTGACGATCGAAAGATCGAAATTTCAGTTCAGAAACCAAATAACTCTGGAATAGGAATGATTGGAGGAGGAATGATGGATGAGTCGTCCATGATAAACCTACAAGATATGATAAGTAATATGATGCCTAAAAGAAGTAAGAAAAGAAAGGTAACAATAGGCGAAGCAAAAAAAATATTACTAGAATCAGAAGTTTCAAAGCTTATAGATATGGATGAGGTCAAGGATGAGGCTATAAATAAGGCAGAAAATACAGGAATAATTTTTATTGATGAAATTGATAAAATAAGTGGTAGTTCTAGTAAGGGTGGAGGTCCTGACGTAAGTAGAGAAGGTGTGCAAAGAGATCTTCTTCCTATTGTAGAAGGCACTTCGGTCACAACAAAATACGGCGTTATAAAGACAGATCATATTTTATTTATTGCTGCAGGTGCTTTTCATCTTTCCAAACCTTCAGATCTGATACCAGAGCTTCAGGGAAGATTTCCTATAAGAGTTGAGCTGGATAATTTGACTCAAGATGATTTTCTTAAGATATTATCTGAACCAAAAAACTCTTTAACAAGACAATATAAAGCACTTATTAAATCAGAAGATGTAGAAATAATTTTCAATGATGATGCATTAATTGAGATATCTAATAAAGCATTTATTATAAATTCAGAAATTGAAAATATTGGAGCCAGAAGACTTCATACAGTTATGAGCAAATTATTAAATGAAATACTATTTGATATCCCTGAAAAAATTGGTCCAAATGCTAAAGTAGTTATCACAAAGAAAATGGTTGAAGAGAAGTTAAATTCAATTGCAGAAAACAAGGACTTGAGCGAATATATTCTCTAATTAAATCTCCTTTGGTAGTTTTATTAAATCAACCTTTCCAGTTTGATGATCTAATTCTAACCAACTTTTGATTCTATATTTAATTATAACAATCCCAGTAGTTGGTAAATTATAAATATTAATATCCGTTGTTTTATTTATAAATTCAGTAAGTCCAGGGTTATGACCTACTAATAAAACTGATTTAATTTGAATATTAATTTCTTGTAACTCTTTTATAATTTCTTGAGAAGAAGCATGATATAGTTTTTTTGTAAAAAGCAAATCCTTGAATTGAATTTCCCTCTGGAAGTATGAAGTGGTCAATCTAGTTCTTTCAGATGAACTTGAAATTAATAAATCCACCGAACTTATATATTTTTTCAAAAATTTAGACATTTTTTCACCGTCTTTAATTCCTCTTTTATTAAGAGGTCGATCAAAGTCTGAGAGGCTGTGATCCTTCCAGCTAGATTTAGAGTGTCGAATAATAATTAATTTTTTCATAAAATTATATTATCAAACTTTAATTCATTCATACAATTAAAATGTCCTGCTGGACAGTCTGAAGATCCAATTTTTGTACATGGCCTACAACTTAATCTGGTATTTTGATAAACATAGAAATTTGTTCCATAAGGATAAAAGCCAAGAGAGGGATGAGTTGAACCAAAAATTGAGACTACTCTTTTATTTAAAGCGGCAGCTATATGCATGAAGCCAGTATCATTTGAATATACTACGTTTGCTAACTTTATAATCCAAGCTGATTCCATAATTGAAAGTTTTCCACATAGATTATGTATTAACGTTTTTTTATTTAGTACCTCTGATACATTATCATAAGATTCTGCCTCAGATTTAAAAAAATTTTCTATTTCTAGTGAATCCTTTTCTTCGCTTTTACCACCAATTAAAATTATAGGTTGGTTTATTTTATCACATAACTCAATACATTTCTTGACAGGTAACCTTTTAGTCTTATGTTTTCCACCAATTACAAGAACGTAAAAGCCATCTCTGAATTCATAAGGTAAATTATTGAAATCAATCATATCTTTCTCATGTAAGTAAAGATCTAAACCATTATTATCGTTGCTGATTCCTAATTTTTTTAATGTATCAATATATGATTCAGAGATATGTTTGATTTTTATATCGAATTTAAAATTTGTTAGGAGCCATCTCCTCATAGACTGTTTATTATAAGTAAAATTCTTAACAGTTAAAGAATACTTTATAAAATTTGATCTAATATTATTGTGAAGATCAATAACAAGATCATATTTTTCAGATCTTAAAATATTAATTGTTTTTTTTAAATTTTTCTGAAGATGAATAACCTTATTTACATTATTATTGTTAATGTAGATGTCGGAGTATTCAGCCTTTGTTATAAAATGTATCACACTTTTGGGAAATTTTTTCCTTAAAAGCCTGGGAACTGGTGTTGTTAAAACAATATCACCTAAAGAAGAAAGCCGGATTAATAAGATTTTCATGACTATTCTACTATCATTAATTTTTAATTTAAATAATTCTCTAAAACTAAAATCTCAGAACAATTTAGAAAGTATAGTTGATCAAAAAAAGAGAATTGAATTTGAAATAGATTTTTTAAATAGAAATAACTACATATCTAGAAGTGAAGACTTCATATTTTTTTTAAGGGAATATGAAAGTGAAAATGATTTAAAATGGCAGATAAATTTGCTGGATACCAATTTAATTTCTACTCAGGATACTACAATACTCCTAGATAGATCATATCTCTTAAAGAGTATAGATTCGTATGGAGATGGCTTTAATATGTTATTTAAAAAAAATTATTCTAACGATAAAAAATATTTGATTATAAAATACGATCCAGTAAAGAGAAGAATAATATATAATGATATCGAATTTCCCCTTAGCCTTAAGGTAAAAAAAATTTTATATTACAGAACCTATTATGTAATCCTATCTGAAACTAAAAATTCTAAAAATTTAATCAGTATATATAATATTAGAAACAAACAACTAAATAATATATATGAGTTTATGTATTACGATAAAGAAATTACTAACATTAGTAAAATTGATTCTTTTTCATTTAGTGCATTAATATCAGACAATAACTCTTATGGGTTTAAAAATAATTCTAGAAGAATTTATGACCTCTATGGAGAATTAAAAAATACAATTAAAATTGAAATAGAAGATTACTCGATCATAGACACAAAATTTTTTCATAATAAATACGCCCTATCGCTAGTTGGTAAAAAAAAATCTAAAGAGGCAATTGCTATACTTTTTAGTGAAATTAATAATGATGAAATTTTAAATACCAAACTGCATAAATTTGAAAATTTAAAATCAATAAATAAAATTATATCTTCTAAAAATTCAAGTAAAAATAAATTTAGAATTGGTGAGGTCTTCTTAATTGACTCCGTGGCAGTAAAAGATGATAATATACTTTTTACAGTGGAGTCTATGAAAGAAGATTTTAATAATGATGGTTTTAGTAATTATCAATATAAACCTTTCTATAACTCTTACACTGGAATGTATGATAGAAAAATAAATCCAAGATTTGGTGGGTATATTCATAATTACTTCATGATTTTAAATTTTAATTTAAGTGGAGATTTAAAAAATGATTTCTCAAAAAAAACAAATACACTTCAGACATTTGAGAGGAAGTCATACCTAAAATATCTATTTAGAGAGGATTATTATCTGGGTTTTTATATAAATAAAGGGAGGATATCATTAACTAAGTTTTTTAAGGAGGACGGTAAAGAAAATGAAGAATTTTATTACAACATTAAAAGTTTTAATGGTAATAAGGTTTTGAAAACAGAAACAAATCCTGAGGGTACCAATTTTTGGTATGAAAATTATTTTATTACTTATGGTATTCAAAATATTATTACTTCAGATAAAGAGAGAAAAAGAGTTTTCTTCCTAAATAAATTTGAAATTATTGATTAGTTTCTAAAATTTCATAAAATGAATTTATATTTGTAAATAAATGACAAATATTTCTAAGCTATTTGATAGTAAAAGGTTAGAAATTACAATTGATCGTCTCTGTCAACAAATCATTGAAAATCATAAAGAGATAGAAAATTTCATCTTAATAGGGTTACAGCCAAGAGGAGTCTATTTCTTAGATAGGATCAAAGCTAAGTTAGAAAAGAGCCTGAAGAATAAAGTTCAAACAGGTTATTTAGATACAACATTTTACAGAGATGATTTTAAATCTAAAAATGTACCTGAAGTTAGAGAGACAAAAATACCAGATTCTTTAGATGGAAAAGATGTAGTAATTGTTGATGATGTATTATTTACAGGTAGAACTGTTAGGTCTGCTATGGAAGGAATAATAAATTTTGGTAGACCAAGAAAAATAGAATTATTAGTTCTCATAGATAGAAATTATAGTAGAGAGATACCTATTGAACCAACATATTGTGGTATTAAATTAAATACCATAACATCAGATAGAGTTGAAGTAAATTTAAGAGAACAAGGTTTTAAGGAAGATAGTATAACAATCAAAAACAATACAAATGAATAATTTAGAATCAAAAGACCTTCTAGGAACCAAATATCTGTCATTAGAAGAAATTAATTTGATTTTTAAAACAACAAAAAAATTTAAAGAAGTTTTATCTAGACCAATTAAGAAAGTTCCGACATTAAGACACTTAACTGTCGCTAATATTTTTTTTGAAAATAGTACCAGAACTAAACTTTCCTTCGAACTTGCTCAGAAAAGACTATCAGCTGATGTAATTAATTTTTCTTCCTCGGTTAGCTCGGTTAAAAAAGGTGAATCATTATTAGATACTATTAATAATATCCTAGTCATGAAGGTTGATATGATTGTCATGAGACACCCTGACCCAGGTGCGCCCCACTTCGTTGCAGATAATATAAAAATACCAGTTATAAACGCTGGAGATGGTACTAATGAACACCCTACTCAGGCTTTACTAGATGCCTTCTCTATAATTGAAAAATTAGGTGAAATAAAAAATAAAAAAATTGCTATTATTGGTGATATTTCTCATTCTAGAGTAGCAATATCAAATATTCATCTCTTAAATAAGTTGGGAGCTAAAATTATGCTCTGTGGACCATCCACTCTAATGCCAAAATATATCAATGATATGGGAGTAGAAATCCGAAATGATATAAGAGAGGCTCTAGAGTGGTGTGATGTGGCTAATGTTTTAAGAATTCAACTAGAAAGACAGAATGAAAAATATTTTCCGTCATTAAGAGAGTACAGTCAATACTTCGGTATAAATAAAAAAATTTTAGATTCAGTAAATAAAGAAATTATTATAATGCATCCAGGTCCAATTAACAGAGGTGTAGAAATAAGTAGTGACGTAGCTGATTCAAGTAAATCAATAATTCTTGATCAAGTTGAAAATGGAGTAGCAGTTAGAATGGCAGTTATGTATCTATTATCATTTTATAACAAAAGATGATTCTATTCTATTTATTAGGGTCAGTAATATTAATAATTCTTCTATCTACTAAACTTAAGTTTCATCCAGTTAGCAGCTTGATTTTAGTCTCATTTATTTTAGGTCTTTTACTTCAAATTGAATTTTTAGATATTATAAAATTTATTTTAGAGGGGGCATTAAACTCAGTGTTAGGAATTGGTTTAATAATTTTTTTTAGTTGTGTAATTGGTCAATGCCTTAAACAAAGCTCTTCACTTTCATTATTTAGCCAACTCATTCTCAAAACATTTAAGGATAAAACGTTATCATCTCTAAATATTATTGGTTTATTTATTGGTAGTGTAGTGTTCTGTGACTCTGCATTTCTTGTTTTAAGTGGAATTACAAAAACAATATCTTCAACAACAGCATATTCTCTGAATAGCCTAAATATTTCATTAGCAGGTGGACTTTACACCTCTCATAATCTTATTCCACCTACTCCTGGTCCAATAGCAATATTAGATAACTTTAATTCTATGGAGTTAATTGGAGATATGATTATTTATGGATTTTTCATAAGTATTCCATCATCATTTATATCATTAATATTTGCAGCTAAAATACTTAACAAAACAAAAATTAAAATTAATTACAATTTTGATGTTACATTTAGAGAAGCTTTTTTACCTTTTATAGTAATTTTTATACCCTTATTAGTAATTAGCGTAAATACTATTACTGAATTCATTGGCTTTAATCTATCTAGAGAGCAAATTGAAAATATTAAAAATCTAAGTAATCCTAATTTTGCTTTATTTGTTGGAATGGTTATTTCTTTTTTTCTACCACAAGTTAAAAATAAAAAAAGGATGATTTTTATAGAAAGTTTAAAAGACTTCTATCCTATAATTTTTCTAACATCAGCTGGGAGCGCCTTTGGGAATATTATTAAAAACTCTGATCTCATTAACTTTTTACCCATATTTTTTGAATTGATAGAAATAAACCTAATAAATATATGTTTTATATCTTTCATCTTAGGGGCAATTATAAAAACCTCTCAAGGCTCCAGTACAAGTGCAATGATTATTTCAAGCTCTTTAATTTTTCCTCTTATATCACAACTCAATTTAGAATCATTTGGAATTATAATGACAACTTTATCTATAGGTGCAGGTTCTATGATGATATCACATGTGAATGATTCATACTTTTGGATTGTATCTAAAAAATCAGATATGAACTTAAAAGATAGTTTATTTTATTTTTCAACAATGACAATTGTACAAAGTCTAGGAACATTTCTTTTTATTATTTTTTTAGTATTAATCAATTCTTAATAAAGCAAGATTAAACAACTAATGACATCTAAATGCGTATAGTGTTTAAACTTCTCATATGAAAAATTTATATATTCTATTAATATTTTTGTTTGTTTTCGATACATCAATATCCCAAGACAGATCTAACTGGTCAAGAGGATCTTCATCAAATTATCAACAGACAAACATGAGTGTGAAAGGAAAGCTTGTTGATAATGAGACATCCGAAAATTTATCGTTTGCTACTATTTCTATTGAAACTGTAGATTCTATTCTCGTTTCGGGAGGCATAACTGATGAAAATGGAAAATTTAAAATAGAAATATCCCCAATGCAGATGATGAAGAAGATCAGGGAAAATAGGCCTTCCAACCCATCTCAAAGACCTAATTTAGAATTGTATGCATCAATTAATTATGTTGGTTACAAGTCCAAAAAAATTAAAATACCTTTTTCAAGAGAAGAAAGAAGTGTTGACCTGCAGGTTATTAATTTAGAAACTGATGCAACAAATCTAGAAGGGGTAACTGTTAGAGCAGAAAAAAGTAGTTTAGAGTTGAAACTTGATAAAAGAGTTTTCAATGTTGGCAAAGATCTTAGTAATAAGGGCGGAACTGCTGAGGAAATTTTAGAAAATATACCTTCAATAGATCTTGATATTGAAGGTAATATTAGTCTTAGGGGTTCTCAGAGTGTAAGAATACTTATTGATGGTAAGCCAGCAAGTATGATGGGTTTTGATGGACCAAACGCATTTAAACAGTTACAAGGCAATGAAATTGATAAAGTTGAAATTATAACAAATCCTTCATCAAGATATAGTGCTGAAGGTTCATCCGGAATATTAAATATTATTCTAAAGAAGGAGAGATTAAAAGGGTTAAATGGATCCATTAATATAAATACAGGTTATCCCTCTCAAAATGGCATCTCAACTAGTTTCAATTATAGAAAATCTAAATTCTCTGTTTTTGCATCTCTAAATGCCAACCAAAGAGAAACAAGAGGAGGAGGTTTCAGTAATTCAGATTTCTTTTTAACTGATACAACTTACTCGTCATATGTAGATAGAGATCGATTTAACAATAGTTTATCCTTTGGTGGAAGGGCTGGATTTTCATTTTATCCTAATAGCAAGAATATAATCACCTTCTCAGTGGGTACAAGACAAAGTGACAGAAATTCAGATGAGAACAATAGTTATATCGATTATAACTCCACTGGTGCTGAAATTTCTAGAAATGACAGACTTGAGACTTCTGACGATATAGATAAAAATATGAGTTACAGTTTTTCGT
>MDTG01065624.1_pt1 | contig 16022 bp, 17 predicted proteins | sample 811421 | NCBI WGS metagenome assembly MDTG01 (sample SAMN05326645, study PRJNA326480) | marine metagenome | isolation source: seawater | place: Pacific Ocean: South East | collected 2011 | reverse complement strand
TTCAAATAAAATAAACAAGAATATTTCACTTTATTTGATTGGATCGGGCAAAAAATTAAATTACATAAAAAAAAAAATTAAAGAAAATAAGTTATATAAAAGAGTATTTTTAATAAATTATAAAAATAAAAAAATTTTATATAAATTACTTAGAGATTCTTCATGTTTTTTTTTGTCATTAAATGATGGAAAATCTTTAAATAAAACTATACCTGGTAAATTTCAAACCTATGTATCTTTTGGAAAACCCATAATAATATGTTCAAATAGTGATTTAAATAATTTTATAAAAAACCAAAATATAGGATTTGCAAGCAGGCCAAAACAAGTAAACAAACTTATTAATAATATTAATAAGAGTTATAAATTGACAGAAATACAGAAAAAAAAAATTTACATTTCCTCTAGAGATATCTATAAAAATTTATTTGCAATAAAAAAAGTGACAAGTATGTTGGAAGAATATATTAATCTAGCATATAAAACTCATGCTAAAAAAACTCTATCATAATTTACCTAATACAATACAAAATTATTTGAATAAGGCAGCAGCAAAAGTTTCAAATAACTCATTAGATGAATTTGTATACAGCGATATTGGTAAAGAATATAATTTAACTTCAGTTGATAAACAAAAAATTATAAGAAGAATAAATAGCGCTTTTACTAAAATAGATAGCGCTACGAGTATAGATGTACAGTTGGAACTAGGAAAGAAAATTCTATCTTTAAATAGTAATAATAATGGTTTTATTGTAGAGTGTGGCTGTTATTTAGGCTCTTCAAGCGTTGCTTTATCAATTTTTGCAAAAATAACCAATAGAAAATTAATTATATATGACTCTTTTAAAGGCCTCCCTAAAGATAGCGATAATATAGATAAAAGAAATTATCCACATTTAAAAGTCACAGGAAATTATAAAGAGGGTATGTATAGCGGATCTAAAGAGATAGTAAGTAGTAATCTGAGAAATTTTGGAGAATATGATAATTGTATTTTAAGAGAGGGTTATTTTGATGTTTCTCTAAAAAATCATTCAGAAAATATAGATTTCCTTTTTCTTGACGTAGATCTTCTTAACTCAACATATGACTGTATTAAATACTTATGGAAATATGTTAATGAAAATTCATATATCTTCACTGATGATGCATGCGATATAGACGTTGTATCTATGTGGTTTGATAATGTATGGTGGGAGAAGAATTTAGGTTGCAAAGCGCCTGGATACGTTGGCTCAGGCTGTGGTATTCCTTTGGGAGGAAATTATTCATCTCTTGGTTACACTATAAAAAATCCAAAAATAGATGGTTATAATAAAGCCTTTTTTTTATACTAATTAAATATTCAATATTAAATATTTGATTTAAAATGAATAATTTACTTCTTAAAATTTGTTTTCTTTTAGACAATTCTAGAAAGGAAGAGTGCAGTAACTTTACAAATCAAATATCTGAGATATTAAGTGTAATATTAAAATCAGACTATTTTATAATCTTAACATTATTAATTTTTATTATTTTATTTAAAATAATTTTTACAAATGAAAATAAAATTTATGATAAATACTTTTTTAGCGTAGGACTTTTTTTTTTATTTTTAATTATAATTTTAAATTTCAGAACAAATATACCATGGGTAGATGACTGGGAGTGGATCGAAAATCTGCAACTTAAAAAGTATAGTATTACTGAATGGCTATTTCAACCAACAAATATTCATAACATATTTTTTGTAAAACTTTTATTTTTATTTGTTGATAAATTCTTAAACTTAAATATTGAATTTTTTTCATTTTTATCAATAATTTTAATATTCATAATTTCAATAATTTTTTTAAATAAAGAAAAAAAACTTAATCACTATTTTGTTTTAGTGGTAATTTTTTTAATTTTTTCAGGCAAACAGTTTGCTAATATATCGCAATCCTCTAATATAGTTTGGACACTATGCTTTTTATATATTGTTCTATTTTCTTACTTTATTTTTACTAATAAGATAATTTCTTGTTTACTAATAATTATTGCTCCGTTGACATTTGGATTGGGTTATGTCTTACCACTTTATGTAATTTTTTTTATTTATTTTACAAATCTATCTAATAATACAAAGTCTTTATATGTTATTTTCTCAGCTTTGAGTATCTTGATATCTTATTTAAGTCCTCAAATTATGGTAGATGTAAACCATAATTCTGACACGAGTTTAAATTACATAGTAAACTTAGTTAATTATAAATTTTATTTTACTTTTTTTGCTGTTCTTGCCAATGTTTATGTTCCTTGGGTAAATGGACTATCTATCATTGGCTTTATTGTAGGATTATTGCAAATTATTATAATATTCTATTTTATCTTTAAAAGTTATTCAGAATATGGAAAAAAAGTTTTAAATAAATTTATACAAAATAATATTCTTTTAATGCTCGGATTATTATTTGCATTAATTGTATCTATCACAAGACCAGATCTTCAAACTGCTGTTGCCGCAAGATATTCTGTAGGTTCAATTGTGTTTCAAATTGGATTTTGGATTTACTTTGCTGAGTCTCAAAAATATTTAAAATTTTCAATTAACAAACATTTAAAATTGTTAATTTTATATATATTTCTGACAGGAATATTTTTACCCTACCAAGGGATTCATTGGCAAGCAAAAAGATATAATGAAAATCAGAAAGTAATTAAATGTTTTTTTGATAATAAAGACCAAGATTATTGTATAAATAACGCATATAAAATTTTATTTTACGGTGGGGAATGGTACAATTATGAAGATTTTAAATTACAAATTAAAAATTTAATTAAACATAAAAAGTCTTTTTTGTATCTAAGTGAAAAATAAAGTTTGTATAATTGGTTTTAATTATTCATATAAAGTTTTATTGAAATCTTTTTTAGTATCTAGAAAATTTAATGTAATCGGTATTTCCGCAAAATCTAATAGAAAGAATATAAATTTAAAAAATATAAAATATTTTACCTCTTGGAAAAAAATGATAGTAGCCATGAAACCTAACATTATTGCCATTGGTGTGCCTCCAAAAGAACAAGAAAAAATATTACTTTTTATATTAAAAAAAAAAAATAAACTTCTTATGCGAAAAGCCAATTTCTGACAATAACAGAAAGCTGTCTTTATTTTCCAAATTATCTAATAAAATTAACTGTACGAGATTGGTAGATTTAAATTTTGTAACGATACCGTCAATACAAAAATTTAGGTATTTAATTAACAAAGAGAAATATAATAAATTAACTAAAATAAATATCGATTGGTTTTTTAAACCAAGATCATTAACTCAACAATCAAATTGGAAAAATAAAAAAAATCAACTTGGCGATGAGATAAACAATTTTTTTTTCCATTTGATATCTATTATTGATTATATTTTTGGAGATTTAAAAGTAAAATTGATAAAAAGAAAAAATTATTATTATATATTTCAATTTAATAATAAAAAATTATCCATAAATGTTAATTTTAATAGTAGAAGTAAAAAAAATTTGTTTAGAATTAAATTCAACAATATGTTTAATACAATCGAATTAATAAATAAAAGTAAAGATTATCATAATTATTATAATTTATATAAAAACAAAAAAAGAATTTATTCAAAGAATTTTGATATAAAAAAAAGTAGGATTTTAGCATCAAAAAATATTTTGGATATATTTCTTGGAAAAAATAAAAAAATTAAAAAATATGTAGATTTCAAAAAAGCTATTAATATTCAAAAAAAAATTAACAGTTTAATATGATTATAAAAAAAGACTTAGATATAATAATTCCAGTATATAATGAGGGTGATCTTATAATTGATACATTATCTTCAATAAGCAAAAATTTTAATTATGAATTTAATATTTTAATTTGTTATGATGAGGAGAGAGATAATACAATTGAAGCCATAAATCAAAGTGACCTAATTAAAAAAAATATTTTATTTATTAAAAATGAGTACAAAGGTGCTCATGGAGCAGTAATGACAGGAATATCTAATAGCAAATCTGACGTAGTTTTAGTTATACCGGCTGATGATAATTATAACACAATAAACTTAGACGAAATGTTTAATAAAATAAAATCAAAAAAAATAGACGTTCTGTGTCCCGATAGATTTATTGAACCAAATTCAATAATTAATGGACCTTTCATAAAATTTTTATTAGTTAAAATAGTTAATTTTAGCTTACATTACTTAGCATCAGTGCCAACTAAAGATAGCACAAATGGATTTAGATTTTTTTCTAGAAAAGTTATTAGCAACATCAAAATAATTTCAAATACTGGTTTCACTTATAGTTTAGAATATTTATTAAAAGCATTGGAAAAAGGCTATAGAATTGACACTTTTCCTGCAAAGTGGATTGAAAGAAAGAAAGGTCAAAGTCGTTTTAGAATTTTAAAATGGGCTTTTAATTATTTATATTGGTATTTTTACGCATTTAAAATAAAGATTTTTAAAAATGAAAAAAAATAAAATTACTGTTGTTGGAGGAGCTGGACATATCGGACTGCCTTTAAGTATTGTTTTTGCAAATAAAGGATTTGATGTTTCTGTATTAGATAAAAATAATAAAGCTATAGAAATAGCAAAGAGAGGGTTCATGCCTTTTAAAGAAAAAGACGGCAATAAAAACCTAAGAAAAGCACTAAAAAAAAATTTAAAATTTTATAACAAGCCAGATGAATTTATTTCTAACTCTAATGTGGTTATTACAGTAGGAACACCTGTTGATGATTTTCTTAATCCAGATATGGGACAAATAAAAGATTGTATTGACTCACTTTTACCATATCTAAAAAAAAATCAATTAATAATTCTTAGGTCGACAGTTTATCCTGGTACATCAGAATGGCTATATCATTATCTTTTGAACAAAAAAAAATGCGATATAGCATTTTGTCACGAAAGAGTAATTCAAGGATATACGTTTGATGAAATTGAGAATTTACCTCAAATAATTGCTGCAAGTTCAAAAAAAGCTGAAAAAAGAGCAAAAGAAATTTTTAAAAAAATATCAAAAAAAATTGTTTATTCATCTTTGAAAGAAGCAGAATTTTCAAAGTTATTCTCTAATGCGTTTAGATATACACAATTTGCTGTAGCAAATGAATTCTATATGTTGGCTGATAAAGCAGGACTTGATTTTAATAAAATAAGAAAAATTACAAAAGATGGGTATCCAAGAGCTGAATCTTTGCCCTCAGCCGGTTTTGCTGCTGGACCATGTTTGTTAAAAGATACTATGCAATTATTATCATATTCTAGAAACAACTTTAGCTTAGGAAACAGCTCTATGTTAGTAAACGAGGGATTAGTTTTATATATAACAGACAAGTTAGAAAAAAAATATAAATTGAAAACAAAAAAAATTGGTTTATTGGGTATGGCATTCAAAGCAGAGTCTGACGACACAAGATCGTCTTTGAGTTATAAGATGAAGAAATTTTTGAGCACAAAAGCAAAAAAAATTTATTGTACAGATCCTTATGTAAAATCTGATAAAAATTTGAGTACATTAAGTGAAACTATTAGAGAGTCAGATATTTTAATTCTCTGTGTACCACATAAAATATATAAAAAAATAAAATTAAAAAATAAAATTATAATTGATATTTGGGGTCACTTTTAATAATGAAAAAAATTTTAGTGACTGGTGGTACTGGTTTTATTGGATCAGCAATATCAAATTATTTTTCAGAAAAAGGATATAAAATCACAATATTGGATAATAATTCTAGGGGAAAATTAAAAAGATTAAATAAGAATAATAATATTAAATTTATAAAAGGTGACATTACAAGATATAAAGATGTATATAATGCATTAAAGGGTCAAGATTGTATATTTCATCTAGCTGCAATAAATGGAACAAGATTTTTTTACGAAAAGCCGGATAAAGTCTTAGATGTATCTTGCAAGGGTATAATAAATATAATAGATGTTGCAAAATCCTTTAAAATTAAAAATATATTTTTAGCATCAAGCTCCGAAGTGTATCATTCGCCAAATAAGATACCAACTGATGAAAATGAACCTATTAAAATACCAGACGTATTTAATCCAAGATATTCTTATGCAGGTGGAAAAATTTTAACTGAACTAATTGGAATAAATAATGCAAAATTTTTTAAAAAAATGATAATTTTTCGACCACATAACGTGTATGGAATTGATATGGGTAATGAGCATGTTATTCCAGAGTTAATTTTTAAGGTAAAAAATGCAAAAAAAAGTATTAATATTAAAGGTTCTGGTCAGCAAACTAGATCCTTCATCTATATCGATGACTTTTTAGATGCTTTTCACCTAATTTTCAAAAAGGGTAAAAATCTAAATATTTATAATATTGGCACAAAAGAACAGATAAAAATATTAGACCTAGCAAAAGTTATTATTAAAACATCTAACAAAAAACTAAAAATTAAAAAAGGGAAAATTGCAAATGGAGGGACTGAAAAGAGAACTCCAAATATATCAAAAATTCAAAAGTTAGGATTTAAACAAAAATTTAATATCAAAAAGGGAATAAACTTAGTCATCAGTAAAAATGAAACAATTTAAATATATAAATACATGTCAAATAACGGGATCTAAGAAACTAAAAAAAATTGTTTCTCTTGGAAATATACCTTTTGTAAATGATACCAAAAAAATAAATTCAAAAAATACATTAACATTATCTGCTCCACTTGAATTATATTATTGTAATAAATCAAAATTAGTTCAATTAAATATAGAAATTGATAAAGAAATACTTTTTCCTAAGTCTTACCCTTATACAAGTAGTACTACAAAGATATTAAGAGATAATTTTTCAAATTTAAGAGAACAAGTTAATAAAATGAATTTTTTAAAAAAAAATGATTTGGTTATTGATATTGGATCTAATGATGGGAATCTTTTAAGTAATTTTAAAGATATTTATAGAGTTTTAGGAGTAACTCCTGAAACAATAGGTATAACAGCTATTAAAAAAGGAATACCAACTATAATTGGCTACTTTGATGATCAAACAGCTAAAATAATTACAAACAGATATGGTAAAGCAAAATTAATAACTGCGACTAATGTCTTCGCTCATATTTCAGAAGTTAATAAATTGGTTCAAAATATAAAAAAATGTTTAAAACCAAATGGAGTTTTCATATCTGAGTCACACTACTTGTTATCTTTATTAGAAACAAATCAATACGATACGATATATCATGAACACTTAAGATATTATTCAATAACTTCATTAAAAAACCTTTTTAATAAAAATGGGTTAGAAATATTTAAAGTAGAAAAAATAAATACACATGGAGGTTCTATAAGAGTTTATGCATCAAGAAAAAAAATAAATAAAATTGATACATCGGTAAAAAAATTAAGTAATAAAGAAAAAAATCTAGAAAAAAAATTGTTTACTTTTAAAAATAAAATAAAAAAATCCAAAGTCGATTTTTACAAAATACTTAGTAGAATTTATGAAAATAATATTAATTTAAAAATTGCAGGTTTAAGTGCACCATCTAGGTCTACAACTCTCATAAATTACTTGGGTTTAGATGAAAATATAATTGAATATATATTTGAAGTTAAAGGTTCAAAGAAAATCGGGAATTACGTCCCAGGGACAAAAATTAAAATTATCGAGGAAAAAATACAAAATCTAAAAAAATTTGATTATTTGATTATTTTTTCGTGGCATATTAAAAAAGATCTTATAAAAATATTAAAAAAAAAGGGTTATAAAGGAAAATTTATCATCCCTCTACCTGAGCCAAAGATTATATGAAAAAATCAATTTTAATAGTAGGTGGTGCAGGCTATGTAGGTGGTGTAATTGTAGATTTATTACTAAAAAATAAAAAATATACTGTCACAGTATATGATAATTTATTATATGAAAGTAGTTATAGAAAGAATTGTCATTTTATTTATGGAGATATTAGAGACAAAAAATTTTACAGTTTAAAATTAAATAAATATGATTCAATCGTATGGCTTGCTGCATTAGTTGGTGATGGTGCTTGTGCCATTAACCCAGAATTAACAGACCAAATTAATTTCCAATCTTTAAATAGGCTTTGCAAAGTTTATAAAAAAAGAATTATTTTTATTTCGACCTGCTCTGTTTATGGTGCTCAAAATGGTATTCTAGATGAAAATTCATCTGTTAATCCTCTTTCTCATTACGCTAGCTCTAAATTAAAATGTGAAAAAATATTAAAAAATAAAAATTCAATTATATTTAGATTGGGAACTCTTTTTGGTATTAGTGATAATTATTCAAGAATAAGAATGGATTTAGTAGTAAATACTTTGTGTGCAAAAGCTTACTATGAAAAGAAACTCTCTGTATTTGGAGGAGAACAATATAGACCACTATTACACGTTAAAGATGTAGCTAGAGCAATTGAGATTGCAGTAAAATCAAAAAAAAATGGTATATTTAATTTATCCTATAAAAACATGAAAATTATAAATATTGCAAAAGAAATTCAAAAATATTTTTCAGGAACTAAAATTATTAAAACAAAAATTAAATTTCAGGATGCCAGAAATTATAAAGTTACAAATACAAAGGCTTTTAAGAATCTTTCTTTTAAGGCTAAATATAGTTTAAAGTATGGAATTTTGGAATTAAAAAAACTATTAACAGAAAAAAGAATTAAAAATTTTAATGATCCAAGATACACAAATCAGAAATATTTAGAAATTTTTAAAGAAAAGATATAAATATGATACCCAAAATAATTAAAGGTAATAAAGTATTTGATAACAGAGGTTCATTAAGATTCAGTAATAAATTAAGCTTAAAAAATGTTAAAAGATTTTATATTGTTCATAATTACGACAAAAACATTATTAGAGCATGGCACGGTCATTTGTTAGAAGAAAAACTTATAAGTTGTTTGGATGGAACATTTCAAATATGTGCAGTCAAGTTAGATAACGTAAAAAAACCAAATAAAAAAAATAAAATTTATAATTTTTTTTTAAATTCCGAAGATAACAGTTTTATTCATATACCTAAAGGATATGCTAACGGAACAAAATCTTTAGAAAAAAATTCAAAAATATTGGTATTCTCTACATCTACTCTTAAACAAAGTCTAAAAGATGATTATAGATTTGCACCAGATTATTGGAACCCTTGGAAATAAACAAAAATGAGATGTAAAGTATTAATATTAGGTGCTTACGGAATGTTAGGCCATAAGGTATTAAGTAGATTTCTTGATAGTGATTATAAGATTTTATGTCAGACAAGGTCAAAAAATAAAAAAACAATGCTAATAAAGAAACTTGGTATAAAAAAAAGAATTGATTACATAATATATGATGTTGAAAAAGACAACTTCCAGAAGTTAGAAAATAAATTGAAAAATGGAGATATAATAATAAATTGTATTGGAAAAATAAAACCATATATTAAAGATGATAATAATGATCAGATCAAAAGAGCAATTAAGATAAATAGTATATTTCCAATTCAATTGTCAGATTTGTCAAGAAGAAAAAAAATTAAAATATATCAAATAGCAACAGACTGTGTTTATAATGGAAAAAAAGGTAATTATTCTGAAGATGATTTGCACGATGCTATTGATGTTTATGGAAAAACAAAAAGTTTAGGAGAAGCTAAAACACGGTATTTTTATAATCTACGTTCATCGATTATCGGACAAGAGATAACATCTAAAAACTCATTAGTTGAATGGTTTAAATCCTGCAAAAAAAACAAATTTATATTTGGATTTAATGATCATCAATGGAACGGTTTATCCACATCAGTATTTTCTGAGTTACTTTTTACTATTATAGATAAAAAAATAAAAATTCCTAATTTAATAAATATTATCCCAGCAGATAAGGTTAATAAGTATATATTGATGACGTATTTAAAAAAATTTTTTAATTTTAAAAATTTGAAAATAAAAAAAAAAATAGTAATTCAAAAATAAATAGAGTCTTAGAGACTAAATATAAGGATGTAAATAATCTAATATGGAGAAATTCAAAATATAAAAAAACTTTAACAATCAAAGAAATAGTTTCTACATTATGAAGAAAAAGAAAGTCCTTACAATTCTTGGAACTAGACCTGAAATAATTAGGTTATCTGAAATTATCCCAAAATTGGACAAATTTACAAATAATGTAATTGTACATACAGGGCAAAACTATGATTATAATTTAGATAAAGCTTTCTTTAAAAATTTTAAAATCCGTAAACCAAACTATTTCCTTAAAGCTAGAGGTGATTTTGCAAAACAAGTTGCAATAATTTTGGTAAAACTCCATAAAATTATTCAAAATGAAAAACCAGATAGATTTTTAGTTTTAGGTGATACAAATTCAAGTTTAGGAGCAATAGTAGCTAAAAGATTAGGAATACCTGTTTTTCATATGGAGGCTGGAAATAGACAATATGATGATATTGTTCCAGAGGAAGTGAATAGAAGAATAATTGATAATTGTAGCGATATACTTTTACCATATACTCAAAGAAGTTGTGAAAATTTAGTCACTGAAGGAATACCAAGAAATAAAATTTTTATTACTGGAAACCCAATTTTTGAGGTTATTAAAAATAATTTAAAAAATATTAATAATTCAAAAATACTAAATAAGTTAAAAATTGATAAAAGAAACTATTTTTTAATTACTATTCATAGACAAGAAAATGTTGATAACCCAAAAAAGTTGATTTTTATAATTAAAACACTCGAAAAAATTTATTATAAACATAAAAAGTTTATTATATGGCCTTTACATCCAAGAACTTTAAAAAATATAAAAAAATTTAAAATTAACATAAAAAAATTTATTAAAGTAATAAAACCAGTTGATTTTTTTAATTTTACAAATTTAGAGCTTAATTCATTTTGTATTCTAACAGATAGTGGCACTGTTCAAGAAGAATGTTCAATTTTTAAAATTCCAAATATTATTTTAAGGGAAAAAACAGAAAGACCAGAAACAATTGAGTCAGGTTCATCAATAATATCAATGCATGACTCAAATGCAGTACTGAATGCTATAAATTTTTCAATTTCAAGTTCTGGTACCTCAAATGATGTAATTGGTTATACAGATTTAAACGTTTCAAATAAAATATTAAATATAATTTTATCAAATTATGAATTTGATAAAAATTAAAAGAATTGAAAGTATTTCGTTAACTTTATTTTACTTATTACCAGTATCTATTGTAATAAGCAAATTTTTTGCAGATTTTACAGTTGTAGTTTTCACAATATTTTTTTTTTTAGCTAAAGAAGCCCAGAAATTTTATAAGGAAAAAAAAATTTATTATAATTTTTTTATTATATTATTTTTTCTATTAATAACTGTATCTACCTTATCGTCCATTTTTTCTTCAAATCAATTAATATCTTTGAAAAGTTCATTTTTACATTTTAGATTCTTATTTTTTGCATTATTTATTTCATATTTATTTACAATTGATTCAAAGAAAAACCTTAAAATTTTATTTTATATATTTCTTTTTTGTTATTTAACCTTATTAATTGATGGAACCTTTCAATTTATTTTTAAGAAAAATATTTTTGGTTATGTTACAAATCCTCAAACAAGAGTTAGTAGTCTTTTCTTTGACGAATTAGTCTTAGGTTCATATATTTCGAGATTGTTTCCAATATTGGTTTTTCTATATGTTTATTTAAATATTAAATTTAATAAATATTTAATATTCTATTTTTTAATTCATCTTTACTTTATAAATTTCATTACTGGTGAAAGATTAGCTTTTGTAATACTAAATATATATTATTTTGTGTTTTCTATATTTTTACTGAAAGGTAAAATTTTAAAAATTTCATTTACAATTGCTTTTATATTATTTTTTTTAGTTGTTTTAACTTTTTCACAAAATTTTAATCCAAGAACGAGTAGTTCAACAATAATAAATCAATTTACTTCATTTAACTTTTCTTTGTGTGAAGAAACTAAAAATAATATTATTCAAAATAAATATCTTTCAAAAAAATATAAGATTAACAAAATGAATACTCTTAATAAGCAAAAATCTATACCAAATTGTGACCCAATTCTTGAGTTTGGAAATATAAAAATTTTTTATATTTTTTCTCTAATGCACCATAATCATTTTATTTCTGCAACTGAGATTTTTAAAAATAATTTTTTACTTGGTGTAGGTCCCAAAAATTTTAGATATGTATGTGGTCAAAAAGATTACTATATTAATGAATTTAGTTGCTCCACACATCCTCATAATTACACATTGCAAATATTATCTGAAACAGGACTATTAGGATTTTTAATTTTTATTTTAATTTATTTAGGTTTTTTATATTTATTTATAAAAGAATTAATTTTTTTTAAGAGAAATATCTCAGTGCCTAAATTAATATTAATAACGACAATTTTAATAAATTTTTTTCCACTTTTTCCAAGTGGAAGTTTTTTCAACAATTGGAACTCAATTTTATATACAATACCACTAGGAATGTTGCTTGGTTATTATAAAGAAAGCGTATGGAAATAAATATAAATCTTATTATTTTAATTTTGATAATTAATTTATTTTTTTTTCGTTTTAATACATTTTTTGCGGATAATCTTAAATTATATGATAAGCCTGATTTCAAAAGAAAAATTCATCGTAATTCTGTTCCATTAACTGGAGGTATATACTTTTTTATTAATTTTTTATTAATTACACTCTTATTTAATCTTGATTATTTTGAAAATTTAAACCTGGGTTTTGAAAATAAAAGAGAATTTGTTGGATTTGTATTTCTTGTATCAGGAGTTTTTTTTTTTAGGTTTATATGATGACAGGTTTGATATCAAACCATACTCAAAATTATTTTTACTTACAATAGTTATTTTAATTTCAATATTAATTGATGAAGATTTAATTGTTACCGAATTAAATTTTAATCTTAATGAAATTAATATTAATCTCTATAAATTATCAATTCCTCTTACAATATTATTTTTTCTGTTATTTTTAAATGCAATCAATATGTTTGATGGGATTGATATGCAAGTTTTAATATACTTTTTAATTATAATATTATTTCTATTTTTGAATTTTAAATTATTATATTTTGTTTATTTTCTTCCCGTTGTAATAATTAGTAGTTACTTCAATATTAAGAAAAAATTATTTTTAGGAGACTCAGGTACATATGTAATTGGAATTTTGATATCTTGGCTAATAATAAAAAAATATAATTTAAATGATATATTCAATTGTGAAGAAATATTTTTAATTATGGCATTACCGGGATTTGACATGTTCAGACTCTTTTGTGTTAGAATAATAAAAGGAAAAAATCCTTTTAAACCTGACAATAACCATATACACCACTTATTAATGACAAAAATGAATTACATTAAAACTTTTGTATTCATTCAAAGTTTAATATTAATTCCATTTACTTTTTATTATTTAAGTGAAAAAATAGTTCAATCTATTGTCCTTTTATTAATATTATATGTCTCTTCACTAATATTTATTTTTTTAAAAAAAATTTAATTTTTTTTATAAAAGATTTTATAACCTAATTTTTTTCTCAAATATATTTCACCTACATTTACATTTGAAGTACATGGAGAGTTTGAAAACATACAAAGTGAATAAGGAAATGGTTTATAATATAGGAATTCCCCGTAATTTGAATAAACTTTTTTGTTTGTATTTTTCTCGTTCATTTTTGTAAAAGAATACATTTTGGGCCAAGGGTAGTCTAAATATTTATAATCTAAATTTTTATAAATACGTAGAACATTTTTACAAAATATTATTATTAAAACTAATAATAAAAATAAATTTATACTTTTAATTAAATTTTTCTTTTTGAAATTAAAAAATTTGAAATTACTTGACACAAAAAGTAAAAAAGAAGCGTTTAAAAAAGTTATAATATATCCTTGTCCATATCTATAGATCGGAAATTTCACAAACCAAAGACAAATTGAAACGAGACTAATTATAAAAATTTTTAATTTTAATTTTCTTTCAAGATTATTTTCAAAAATTTTACCAGATATAAAAATTAAAATTACTAAAAAAATTATTTGAGGTATAATTTCTTTTAAAAAAACCTTGAAATGATTATTTCTCCAAGTGTTTAACCATTTAAAATTTTTAATATATTCTCTTTGGTCAATATCAAATTTTTTATTTGGCCAATCTTTTGCCCAAGCTTCGCTAGTTCTACTAACTCTTTCAGGGTTAGATACCTCAGATTTATAAGTTGACCATTCAAGATCTTTTATACATGATTTTGTCATTGGATAAATTGCACAAGAGCTAATTAAAATATTTTTCAATAGCCAAATTGAAATAATAAACAAACATAAAAAATTATTTATACTGAATAGTTTAATTTTTTTTTCTAATAGTAGTATCAAAGGAAACAGAAAAATTAATATTAAAAATGGTTTAATTAAAAAAGCAAACAATGAAAAAAAAATAACATTAATAATTTTTTCTTTACTCGGACTTGAATAAAAATATATAAAGTTACAGACTGCTAAATAATAGTACATATGCCCAGGGTCATCGTTACCTAAACCACTGTATCTGTTCATTGAATATAAAATATTAAATAAAAAAATAAAAAAAATTATTTTAATAAGATTATCGCTTTTATTTATTAGATTTATAAAATATAGAATTACAATCGAAAATATGTTTGCCAGTGGTAACAACACTCCCCGCTCCGAAAAAATTATATTATTAAACGCAGCAGATAAGTATTGCAGTATAGATGTATGTCCGTATCTAAATTCTAAATTAGCTGAACCTATAATAATTTTACTTTCATTAATTATATTTATAAAAGGTAAATGATATAATCCAGCATCAGGTCTATTTGTATTATCAAAATACATTATAATTGAGCTTATTAATCCAACACATATACAAATAATAATTGCTTCTTTTTTATTTTGAAAAAATTCTCTTATCGAAAATAATATTGGTATAAGTAAAATAATTATACTAACTAAATTAGATATCTTAGTAAAAAAATTAACAATGAATGTGAATATGGATATTGATATGATACCATACAATGCAGCTTCTAATAGATTTTCGTTGATTTTTTTAAAATTTAATAACTTTTTAAAAGCAATGCCATTTAATAATATTATCAAGCATGATAAAAAATTTAAAAAAATTATATTAATATACTCCATATGAATATATATGTTGTAGTACCATGTTTTAATGAAATTAGAACTATAAAAAAAATTATTAAATCTTTAAACAAAATTAATCTAAATTTAAAAATAATATTAGTTGATGATGGTTCAACAGATGGAACAAAAACATTAATTTCCAAAATTTCAAAAGATAAAATTTATAAATTTATAAATTTAAAAAAAAACCATGGAAAAGGATATGCAATTAATTGCTCTAAAAAATACATAAAAAAAAACTCTTATGTGATAATTCAAGATGCAGATTTAGAATATGATCCCAAAGATTTTTACAAATTATATTCATGCTTTATGGAAAATAAAAAAATTAAAGTAATTTATGGTTCAAGATTTTTAAAAAAAGATTTTTCTCAAATTTACATATCATTTGGGAAGAGTATTGTGAGAATATTTGGAAATAAATTCCTAACCTTTTTTTCTAATATTTTAAATAATCAAAATTTAACAGATGCACACACATGCTATAAAACTTTTGACTCTAATATTTTTAAAAAAATAAAATTAAAAGAGCATGGATTTAGTTTTTGTCCTGAAATAAATACAAAGATTTCCAAAATGGATTTGAAAATTAAGGAAATACCAATAAATTATATTTCTAGGTCTAAAAAAATGGGAAAAAAGATTAGTCTTATAGATGCATTTTATGCAATAAAAGCTATTTTAATTTACAAAATTTTAGATTGATTTTTCTTGATATTAAATCATTTTTTTTTTATAAAATCACGCCTGGTAATTATTGCGAAAGGGTAATACCCGATCCCATTCCGAACTCGGAAGTCAAGCCTTTCTGCGCCGATGGTACTT
>MDTG01016716.1_pt1 | contig 16024 bp, 11 predicted proteins | sample 811421 | NCBI WGS metagenome assembly MDTG01 (sample SAMN05326645, study PRJNA326480) | marine metagenome | isolation source: seawater | place: Pacific Ocean: South East | collected 2011 | reverse complement strand
GCTCTTGGCCTGACCGACCTGGGCGTTGTCCCGTGCGCGATTGATCGCCGGAAGAAGGATTCCGACCAGAAGCGCGATGATCGTGATGACCACCAGCAGTTCGATCAGGGTGAATGCTCGTACGTTGGTTCGTTTCATGAATCTGCTTCCTGTTCCTGACCTGAAGTGCGTTGCTCAGGTGTTGCGTCCGCACACGGGCTCGATCGAGTCGATCGTGTGGAACGTTCCATATGGAGACACGGCACGCCGATGCGTACATCTTCAGCATCCCCGGAGATCGGGACGTTGTCAATGAAATGCTGATTCGATTTGGTATGAATCGACGCCGGGGACCACGATCCCGGAGGACCGAGGCGGTTCAGGATTGACCATCAAGCCAGGCGGTGGCGGCCTCGGTGAGTTGGCGTCCCTGTCTGGTACGGGCTAGATGGCCGATCTGCAGCAGGTAGGGTTCGACGAGGTCTTCCAGTGTTCCTGAATCCTCGCCCATGGTGGCGGCGATGGCTTCCAGGCCGACGGGTCCGCCCTTGTAGATCTTCTGGATCGTTCTCAGGTAGGCACGGTCCAGGGCGTCCAGTCCGAGTTCGTCGACTCCCTCGAGTTCCAGCGCATCGGTGACCGCGGCGGCGTCGATTCGGCCGGCGTTGCGGACCTGGGCGAAGTCGCGGACACGACGGAGCAGTCTCAGGCAGATTCGAGGCGTCCCTCGACTTCGCTCGGCGATGCGGACCCTCGCATCAGGTGTGATGGCCGAAAGTTCCATCTGGCCCATGGCGCGTTCGAGAATGGATTCCAGTTCCTCGACCTCGTAGTAGTCCAGGCGGTGACTGATGCCGAAGCGGCTGCGCAGGGCGGACGTGAGGAGTCCGGCTCGAGTGGTCGCGCCGATGAGGGTGAACGGCTTGAGCTGGTAGGTCACGACCTTGGCGTGCATTCCGGAATCGAGGGTGAAGTCGATCTTGAAATCCTCCATCGCCGGATAGATGTACTCCTCGACCGAGACGGGGAGCCGGTGGATTTCGTCGATGAAGAGGATGTCGCCGGGCTGCATCCTCGTCAGCGTCCCCACGAGGTCGCTGCCGCGGGTGAGGGCGGGACCCGAGGTCACGAAGACACGGGACTCCATCTCGTTGGCGACCACGTGCGCAAGCGTCGTCTTTCCGAGGCCGGGCGGTCCGTGCAGCAGGAGGTGTTCCATCGGTTCGTTTCGCTGCGAGGCGGCATCGAGTGCGATTCGGAGTCGCTGCCGAAGCGCCGCCTGGCCGGTGAATCCGTCGAGATGCGTCGGACGCATCGACCGGGGAGTCTCCGTACCGCTCGCCGGGGCGTCCTCGACCTGTTCGGTGGCTGAAACGATTCGGTCCTTGGCCATGTCGGGGGCATCCTCGCGGAAACGGGTTCAGTCGTCGTCGGACTGCTGGAGGCGATCCTCTTTCCACTCCATCGTCAGTTCGATGTCGCCGGAAAGAAAACGTGAAAGGAAAGATCCCGCAGACTCCTGTTTCCATGCCTGCGGCCAGAGTCGGTCCACTCCCTCGTCGATGGCTCCGGAGAGCACCCACTCCGCGATCTCCGAGCGGGAGGTGACCAGGGCCGGGGCGATCTCGCGGGCCAGGCACCAGCAGGACAACGCCGTCCAGAGGGAGTCGATCTTCATCCGGTCCTCGGCGGACTCCTCCCGGAGCTTGACGGGGAGATCCGGCCAGCGGTCGGTGTCGTCGTCCTCGGCGATGGCGGACATGATCTCGAAGCCGTGCCGCTGGATGGTCGGTCGCGGCAGGCCCTTGATGCCGTTGAGTTCGTCGACGTTGTCGATGCGTCGTCGGGCCAGATCGCTGAGGCTTCCGTCGGGGATGAGCTTCCTGGGCGGCACATCCTGCTTGCTGGCCAGTTCATTGCGCATGGTCACGAGGTGGCACAAGCGGTACCACTGTGCGCGTCGCAGCTGGTTGCGTCGATGGAATTTCCTGCAGATGTGCAGGATGTCGATGTCGAAGGCGCCCATCCGGCAGGACCGGTTGCACTGGTCGAGGCACCACGCCAGTTGCCCGTTCTCCTCCAGTCGTTCCTTCATGCGTTCCCAGACGAGCGGGAGGTACCGCACGTCGTCCGCCGCGTACCGGTTCTGCATGTCCGACAGCGGACGTTCGTCCCACTTCGTGAAGGTCATCCCCTTGGTCACTTCGTATCCGGTCATGACCTTGACGGTTCTGGTCAGCGAGAGCGGGTACGGCTGGCCGATGAAGCCGGCGGCGATCTGCGTGTCGATGATGTTGGCGGGGCATCTTCCGATGAGTCGTTCGACCGGCTCGAGATCCTGGTCACCCGCGTGCACGAGCGTTTCCAGATCGGGATCCGCCATCATGGACCAGATCGGTTCGAGGTCCTGCACCGTCAACGGATCGACGAGGAACAGGCGTTCCCGAGTCGCCAACTGGAGCAGGCACAGCTTGGGGACGTAGGTCTCCTCGCCGATGAATTCGGTGTCGAACGCGAATTGTCCGGTTTCCCGGATGTGTTCCACCATGGCGGGCACATCCGCGTCCGATGCCACGATGACCGGTTCGTCTCCGGGGACGGCGGGATGGGCGGGGATCGGCGGCGGGGGATCCTGCTTCCCCGAGTGGGAGGCTGCGTGATGACGATCTCGTCGACTCCGGCGGGGTTTGCGTGCGTTCATGAGGACAGGCTACCCGGCCCGGATGCCCTTGGCGAACGAAACGCGGGGGCATGTCGTGACATGCCCCCGCGTGGGATGACTCTCGGCAACTCGAACCGGTCGGATCAGAAGTCCATGTCGCCCATGGATGGGGACGCGTCCTTCTTCTCCTTCAGGTCGGTGATGGCGCAGTCGGTGGTCAGCAGCAGTCCGCTGATGCTGGCCGCGTTGCTCAGGGCGACCCGTTCGACCTTCGTCGGAACGATGACGCCGCTTTCGATGAGGTTCTCGTACGTCTGGGTCAGAGCATTGAATCCGAACTGATCGTGATCGGACTCGATGATCTTCTGGGCGACGATCGAGCCGTCCACGCCGCAGTTCTCGGAGATCTGTCGAATCGGAGCAGCGACGGCACGATGCACGATCGAGACGCCCAGGGCTTCGTCGCCCTTGCAGGTGGACTCGAGGGCTTCGAGGCAGCGGCGTGCCTTGAGGACGGCGACGCCGCCTCCGGGCAGGACGCCTTCTTCGACCGCCGCACGGCAGGCGTGGAGCGCGTCCTCGACGCGTGCCTTCTTCTCCTGCATTTCGACTTCGGTCGCTGCGCCGACGTTGATCTGAGCCACGCCGCCGGCCAACTTCGCGAGACGCTCCTGGAGCTTCTCGGTGTCGTAGTCCGACGAGGACTGTTCGATCTGGCCGCGGATCTGCTCGATTCGGCCGGTGATGTCGCTGGTTTCGCCGGCGCCTTCGATGATCGTGGTCGCATCCTTGGTGACCGTGATCTTCTTGGCCCGTCCCAGTTCGTTCATGGTGAGGGTCTCGAGCTGCATGCCGAGCTCCTCCATCACCGGCTGTCCACCCGTCAGGACCGCGATGTCCTGAAGCATGGCCTTGCGGCGATCGCCGAATCCGGGCGCCTTGACCGCCGCGACCTTGAGGACGCCGCGAAGGCGGTTGACGACGAGGGTCGCCAGTGCTTCGCCGTCGATGTCCTCGGCGACGATGAGGAGGCTGCGGCCCGCTTCGGCGACCTTGCCGAGAATCGGGATGAGGTCCTTGGCGGAGCTGATCTTCTTTTCATGGATCAGGATCGCGCAGTCCTCGAGCACGCATTCCATCGATGCGGGGTCGGTGACGAAGTGGGGGCTGAGGTAGCCCTTGTCGAACTGCATGCCTTCGACGAGTTCGACGGTCGTGTCGAGGCTGGAGCCCTCTTCGACCGTGATGACGCCGTCCTTGCCGACCTTGTCCATGGCCTGGGCGATGATCTCGCCGATGGTGGAGTCCTGGTTGGCTGCACAGGTGCCGACCTGGGAGATCTCCGTGGAGGAATCCACGACCTTCGACATGCCGGCGAGCTCGTTGCAGAGGGCTTCGACGGCCTTGTCGATGCCGCGCTTGACCTGCGTGGCGTTGGCGCCGGAGGTGATGTTCTTGAGTCCTTCCGTGAAGATCGACTCGGCGTAGACGGTGGCGGTGGTGGTTCCATCGCCGGCGTCCTTCGAGCACTTCGAGGCCACTTCCTTGACCATCTGCGCGCCCATGTTCTCGTAGGGATCCTCGAGTTCGATCTCCTTGGCGACGGTGACACCGTCCTTGGTGACGGTGGGGGCGCCGAAGGACTTCTCGAGGACGACGACGCGTCCCGATGGTCCGAGCGTGGTCTTCACGGCCTTGGCGAGTTTCTGGATGCCCCGGAGCATTCGCTCGCGGGCGTCCATGTCGTATGCAATCTGTTTGGCTGGCATCTTGTGCTTCCTTCCTGGTGGTCGCTGCTCAGAGCGTGGTGGTCTTTCGTATTTCACCGGTTTGATTGGCGAGGGGAGACGCCGACAGCGCCTCGTCGTCCCGTGCCTGCCACATGGCGGACACATGGCTCGCATCGAACCAGATGAAGTTCTGCCGGGTCGTCACTCGGATGCCGTTCGCGCTGCGAAGCGTGTCGACTTCCATGACGTTGCGGATTTCAATCGGGTTGTCTTCGCCCCAGAGGATCATGTCGAGCTCCTTCTCGGTGCCCTTCATCTCTTGGAGGATGGTGAGGATTGGTCCACGTTCCATGGCGACTGTTCCTGTTGCGACGTCGAGACGTCGAGGGGGTTTCTCATTCGATGATGCCGAGGATGTCGTCCTCGGTCATGATCAGGTATTCCGTGTTGTCGATCTTGATCTCGGTTCCCGAGTAGGACGAGAAGATCACCTTGTCGCCGGTCTTGACGCTGAACGGCAGGTACTCGCCGCTGTCCCGCTTCAGGATGCCCTTGCCGGTGGCGATGATCTCGCCTTCGCGCGGCTTGTCCTTGGCGGATTCCGGAAGAAAGATTCCGGAGTCGGTCTTCACCTGCGGGTCGGCCCGCTTCACGATCAACTTGTCGCCGAGTGGCTTGACGTTCATTGTTCCTGTCTCCTCAACGGCTGATCCCTGTCGGATCGCCTTGGTTTTCCTGTGGTCGCGGCCAGAGGTTTTCATAGTGTCGATTCAGTACGCGGCGAAGCACCTCCAGCAGGGCTTCGATGTGAAGTGGACGGTCAAGCACCGCGAAGGCACCGTCACGCAGCGAATGGGAGAGGCCGCGCACGCGTTCGCGCTGCGTGGCCTGACGTGGTCGAACCACGATGGTCGGTGGAGCGGGATCCAGTCTCCGCAGCAGCTTCAGGATCCTGAGCCCGCCCTCGGAGTTGGGCTTGGGCCGTTGTTCTCCGGCATGCTCCTGTCTGGGCTGCACCGGAATCTCGAGATCGACCACCGCGATGTGCACCGGGGTGGTGCGGATCAGCTGGGCGGCCTCCTCTCCCGAATCGGCCTGCATGGCCTGGATGCCGAGCGGGTGGAGCAGTTGTGGCAACTGCTCCACGGCAGGTCGTTCCCTCCAGCCGCCATAGGTCAGCAGGAGGTTCAGTCGGGGTGCCTGGTTGTTCGAAGTCTGCTGTTGCACGTGCTTCTACTGTGGCAATGGATGTGCCGCTTGCGGTGGCCCTCACAGGGTCGGTTGACGCCCTTTTTGGGCCTCTGGAGGGGGTGCATGGGGAGATTCGTCCGCCTTCCCGTTCGGGAGGGTCGATCCGGCTCCGATTTCCTGCCAATTTGGCACACATTGAACGTGCCACTTGATCGACTGGAAGGGAGGCGGGATACTCCGCCAACCTGATTCGGCATCAATCGCAGGAGGAATCAAATCATGCCCGATGTGGCACCCACGGTATCGGTATGTGAAGTCATCGGAGGTCCCGGCGCGACCGGAGCCGTCCAGGCGGGATCACGCGTGGAAGTGCGTGGTTGGGTTCGGACCCGACGTGATTCGAAGGCCGGGTTGTCCTTCATCCAGGTTCATGACGGTTCCTGCTTCGATTCGGTGCAGGCCGTCGTGCAGTCCGATCTTCCGAACTACGTGGAGGATGTGCAGCGATTGACGACCGGTTGTTCCATCAAGTTGACCGGAGTCGTGGCGGAGTCGCAGGGCAAGGGGCAGTCGCTCGAGATCCACGCGGAGTCCGTCGAGGTCATCGGCTGGGTCGACGACCCGGAGACCTACCCGGTACCGGCCAAGCGGCACACCTTCGAATACCTGCGTGAAGTCGCGCATCTGCGCCCACGCACGAACACCTTCAGCGCCGTCGCGCGCGTCCGCCACTGCCTGTCCCAGGCCGTGCACCGCTGGTTCGATGAAAATGGGTTCTTCTGGGTCCACACGCCGATCGTCACCGGCAGCGACTGCGAAGGCGCCGGGGAGATGTTCCGTGTCTCGACGCTCGATCTCGCGAACATTCCACGCACCGAGGAGGGCGACGTCGACTTCAGCAAGGACTTCTTCGGGCGCGAGACGAACCTGACCGTGTCGGGCCAGTTGAACGTGGAGTCGTACTGCCTCGCGTTGTCGAAGGTCTACACCTTCGGGCCGACCTTCCGGGCCGAGAACTCCAACACCTCGAGGCACCTCGCGGAGTTCTGGATGATCGAACCCGAGATCGCATTCGCCGACCTCTCCGACAACGCCGACCTCGCGGAGTCGTTTCTCAAGTCCATCTTCGAATCGCTTCTCGCCGAACGTCCCGACGACATGGCGTTCTTCCGCGATCGGATCGACAAGGGATGCATCGATCGACTCGAGCAGTTCGTGAAGGTCAGCTTCGAACGCATGGAGTACACGGACGCCGTCGCCGCGCTGGAAAAGGCCGTCGCTTCGGGAACCAAGTTCGACTATCCCGTCTCGTGGGGGATCGACCTGCAGTCCGAACATGAGCGGTGGCTGACGGAGGAGCACGTCGGACGTCCGATCGTGGTGATGAACTACCCCAAGGACATCAAGGCGTTCTACATGCGTCTCAACGACGACGAACGCACGGTGGCGGCCATGGATGTCCTGGCTCCGGGGATCGGGGAGATCATCGGTGGTGCGCAGCGGGAAGAGCGTCTGGACGTGCTCGACCGTCGAATCGATGAAATGGGGCTCGATACCGAGGACTACTGGTGGTACCGGGATCTGCGGAAGTACGGAACCGTCCCGCATGCCGGTTTCGGGCTTGGATTCGAGCGAACCATGGCTTATGCCACCGGAATGGCCAATGTCAGGGACCTGATTCCCTTCCCAAGGACCCCGAATACAGCCACATTCTGATTCACCTGAGGCCTGTAAGTCGAAATTGAGCAGTATCTTGTGTTTTATCGGTCCATTTGATCTTCAAGACTGCAGCTAGATTGGATTGAAATCCGTCCCCGGTTAAAAATGTGTTGTAGACTCAAAACGGGCTTTTTGCCCCTTTGAGTGCTGTCGTTGTACCCGTATGTACGCGATTTCGATGTTGTCTCATTCACTCGTGGACCCTTCGACGTGTCTGGAATGTCCAAGTCAATCCTGGTTCCGATCTGGACCTCGCTGTTGTGCGTGGGCTGCATCGCGTTCGCAGATCGATCGGACCCCATCGACCTCGAGGCATCTTCGAAGCATGACACGGTTCTGAAGCTTGGTGGAGCATCGTTCGACCCGCTGTTCGATCGATCGCCGTTCCCGGTCGGTCTTGCCAAGTCCGCCCCGGACAAGCCCGACCTGCGGCTCGTGCAGCTGCACGGTCCCGTGCGCGATGCGCATCGGGCTTCGCTGCAGGAGCGGGGCATCGTTCCGATTCAGTACATCCATCCGAACACCTATGTCGTGTGGGCCGACCCCGACCAGTTGGAGGCCACGTCCACGATGCGTGATGTCCGATGGGCCGGGGACTTCGCACCCGCATGTCGCCTGCTGCCGCATCTTCGCGGCCGCACCGACGAACGAATGGAACTTCGTGTGGTCGTCTACGGTGGAGCCGACATCGAATCGATCGTCCGCACGCTTCACGACATGGGCATCGACTCCGTGAAGCGGAGATCGATCGACGCCACGTTCGACGTCATCGGCTGCGCGGCGTCCGGTTCGAATCTCGAGCAGATCGCATCGCTTCCCGGCGTCTACACCGTGCAGCCCCAGCCGACCGGTGGTGGAGACCGCGGGGAGATGGCCAACCAGCTGAACACGTCCCTCTACGACATCGGCACGATCCAGCCCGGGTACTACGACTGGTTGACGAATCTGGGCATCACCGGGGTCGGCACGACCATCGCCTGCGTCGATTCCGGCATCCACGAGGCCGCCCCCGATCTCGTCAACCGCATGGCCCCGTGCACCGGCGACAGTTGCGGCGATTCGGAGACCTCGTCGAGCCATGGAACACTCGTCGCCGGCCTGCTGGCCGGAGACGGTGCCAGTGAAGTCGTCGACAACTGGGGCTACCTTGCTGGGCAGGGCATGGCTCCGCGTTCGATGATGCTCGAGCAGGTCTACGATCCCACCTACACCGAGCCGGACGGCATGCTCCAGTTGATGACCGATTCCTGGGACAACGGGGCGAGGATCAGCAACAACAGCTGGGGGCCGCACCCCACGCCTCTTGGCTACGACATCGATACGCGACTCGTCGATGTGGGCGTTCGCGACGCGGCTCCGGATCTCTCCGGAAACCAGCAGCTTCCATACGTGCTCTCGATCATGAACGACAACGGAGGCACATCGACCCAGGGGACTCCCGACGAGGCGATGAACGTGATCCGCGTCGGAGCGAGTCGTCTGCGATCCAGCGGCGGCGCGATCCAGAACCGCCTCGAGGACATCGCATCCAACTCCGCGCACGGTCCGTGCCTCGATGGACGGATGCTTCCGGATCTCGTCGCGCCCGGCTGCCAGGTGCTCTCCGTCTACGATGTGAACAACTGGGCCTATACCTGCGGCACGAGCATGGCGGCTCCCCAGGTGTCGGGTGCGGCGTCACTGTTCACGGAGTTCTTCAGGACCAACGTCGGTGTCGGTCGCAATCCATCTCCGGCCATGATCAAGGCGGCGCTGATCGTCGCCGCGAAGGGGCTCGCCGGCGGCGAGGACGCCGACGGCTATGCGATGGGTCATCCGCCCGATTCCAAGCAGGGCTGGGGTCGACTCGGCATCTCCGAACTCATCGATCCCGAACTCGGCGGCGTACGGTACTTCGACCAGAACACGGTCTTCGGTGACAGCGGCGAGGAGTGGGCCCTCAACATCGAGGCGCACGATCCCGCGAAGCCCGTCAGGATCGCCCTCGTCTGGACGACGGCCCCCGGACACGGTCTCGGCGGCACCACTCCGGCGTGGACCAATGATCTGGATCTGCTGGTCGAGTCCGACGGAAGCACGCACTACGGAAACGACATCGACCCCACGACCGGCTGGTCGAATGCGGATGGCGTGCGGGACGGCATGAACAACTCTGAGATGGTCGTGCTCGATGCGGGCTCGTCGTACGCGACCATCAGGGTGCAGGCAACGAACATCAACTCCGACGGACTGCCCGGTTTCGGTGATTCGACGGATCAGGACTTCGCACTCGTCTGCTGGAACTGCAGTGCGGATCCGTTCACCGTCGTCGTCAGTCCCGCCGCGATCGAGGTCTGTGCACCAGGCACCGTCCAGTACTCCGTCGAGATCCAGTCTCCCGACTCGGACGGAACTCCCGTGGTCCTGAACGCCTTCGGCCCGCTCGACATGGAGTTCGAACTGCAGGACACCATCGTCGTTCCTCCTGCCAAGACGGTGTTGAGCGTGCAGGTCGCTTCGGGGACTTCGGGAATCCAGTCGTTCAGCGTCACCGGGGCTTCAGGCGGATACCAGACCGAGGCCACCGCGGAGATCGTGGTCGTGAACGCGTTCCTCAGCGTGCCCGACCTGCTCGAGCCGTACGACGGTGAAGAGGACATCTCCACGCTGCCGACGCTGGCATGGGACATGAGCGAGGCCACCAGCTACGCGCTTGAAATCGCGACCGACGACGGCTTCAAGGACATCGCCTATTCCACGGTGACATCGCAGATGGAACACACGGTCGACTTCGCCCTGCAGTACGGAAGCGACTACTTCTGGCGGATCCGGCCCTCCAACGCGTGTGGACTCGGCCAGTGGTCCCAGACCTACTCGTTCGCGACCTCCCCCGGTCTCAAGGTGCTGCTCATCGACGATGACGACAACGAGCCCGATGTCCGTTCCTACTACACGGGGCCGCTCGGCGAACTCGGCATCGAATACGTCGTCTGGGACACGCTCAACACCGACGACGAGCCCACGCTCGAGACCTATCGGGACTTCGATCTCGTCATCTGGTTCACCGGTGCCGAGTGGGGCGGCTTCGCCGGACCCGGCGAAGCGTCCGAGGCGACGCTCGCGACCTGGCTCGACGAGGGCGGCGTGCTCTGGATGTCGAGCCAGGACTACCTCTACGATCGTGGGCTCACCGACTTCGGTACCGACTATCTGGGCGTCGCGGACTACGACAGCGATGTGGGGCAGCTGAGCGTGACCGGCGCAGGCTCGGTCTTCGGCGGATACGGAACCATGACGATCACCTGTCCCTTCCCCAACTACACGGACTCTCTCGAGGCCGGCGCGATCGCGGAGGTGGGCTTCAACGGTGAAGAGGGGCCGATCGGACTGACCGTGCTGGATCAGGACTGGAGGACCGTCTTCTGGGCGTTCCCCTTCGAGGCCGTGCTGGACGATTCGGTGCGTCGATCGCTGATGCTCTCGGTGCTCAACTGGGTGCCCGTCCCCGAGCCCTCGACATGCTCCGCGGATGTCGTCCCGGACGGTTTCGTCAACATCCAGGACCTCCTGCTGGTCATCGCCCAATGGGCGGGCCCCGGCCCGGATGCCGATGTCACCGCCGACGGAGTCGTCGATGTCTCCGATCTGCTGATCGTCATCAGCATGTGGGGCCCCTGCGGCTGATTCCGGCCCGCATACGCATTGATCGAAAGGATCGAACCCTCGACTGGATTTACCTTCCAGAGGGTCGTCGTGTCCAGATCGGCGCAGCATTTGCGCCAAACCAAGTCCGGTAACCCTCTTCCATCGAGCATTGGCCTCTTGAGTTCAGACAGAACGGGCCACGGTTCGATGTCCCGGGACGGAGCGTGGATTGACCACGTACGGGGATCGTCGATTCCCTGGGACTAGAACCTCAGATGCCGGCTTGGGGGAAGCCAATGCCGGCCAGCAGAAGGAGATGACTGGTGGATAGCGAACTCATCGTCGAACAACTTTTCCCACAGCTGATCACGGGCAACCGTGCGACGGCTCGTGCAACCGCGGAGCAGATCATTGCAACGGGAGTCTCTCCCGAGACCCTGACGCACGAAGGCTACTGGCCGCTCCTCGATATGATCAACACGTTGCATCGCAACGACCAACTGACCAGTCTTGCGCATCACTACTCGACCCGTCTGCTTCGCAGCATGGTCGATCAGGCTCAGGCACTCTACACGCAGAAGGAACGCCGGAACCGCAGGGTGATGCTCTTCTGCGCCGAGACGGAAGCGGACGATCTCGCCGCGCAGATCGTGGCGGACCTCGTCGAGGCCGACGGCTACGAGATGTTCTTCGGCGGTGGTGGCGTGGCATGGGACGAGGTCATGCAGGAGGCGAGCGAACAGAAGCCCGACGTGCTGCTGCTGTTCTCGTCGTCCGGTCGCGACGCACCGCACATCCGGGTTCTCATCGACACCATTCGCGAGATCGGTTCGTGTCCCGACATGCAGATCGTCGTCGGTGGCGGCATCTTCAATCGAGCCGACGGACTTGCCGAGGAGATCGGTGCCGATCTCTGGGCGACCACGCCCGGCGAACTGATCACGAAACTCAACGACGAGCCCGCACGCCGCGCCACTGCCGAGCAGCGCACGGTGGGGCAGCAGCGGTCCCAGGCCGCCTGAATACACGGTTTCAAACCGGAAATCGACGAACCACAGGGGTCCCGCAGCGGGGCCCCTGGTTTGTTTTTGTCTGAGGATCAACGGGGAACCGTGGGGGATCTGCCGCGTCAAATGGCTAGAATGGGCTTCCCTACAGATTTCCCCCTTACTCCGGTGGTATTTCCGATGTCGATCCGCACCCGTATCAACGCCACGATCGTTCTTCTGGCCGTCCTGACCTCCCTGCTCGTTCCGGGGTTCGTCTCCGAGGCGCAGGCTCAGCGATTCCCGTTTCTGATCCAGCCGGTGAGCATCGAGGATCTCGGTGATCTCGCCAAGGAACTCGAGCTGTCCCGCGAGCAGCAGGCTCAGATGATGCAGTTGTACGACCGCTACCAGGCGGAGTACGAGCAGCTGCAGGAGCGTGATGTCAGCGACCTCATGGACCAGGGCCTCGCCATGGGCCAGTCGATGGGAAGCTGGATGGGCGGCGAAATCAACATTCCAGCCCGCAAGGACATCGAGGAGCTTCTGGATCTCGCATTGGAGATCTACGACAAGTTCAACCGGATCGACAAGGAGTACTTTGACAGCATCAACACCCTCGTCATCGAGGAGCAGCTGCCCGCCCTCGAGCGGGCGCGGCGCCGCCGCAAGTTGTCGAACTACATCATGCCGCACTTCATGCTGGCCGGTCGGTTCAACGAAGGGATCGGGTTCAACCTGCTTGATTGGATCGATCGAACGGATCTGTCCCCCGAGCAGGTCGCGATGGTCCGTCAGGTGACGGATTCGATGGAATCGCGGATGCTCTATCTCGTGCTTCAATTCCAGGATGATCTGTTCAAGATGGTCGAACAGGTCCTCGATCTCGTCGACGAACTCGGTCTTCGCGAGATGGACATGCAGCAGATGATGCAGTTGATGGGGCAGGGACTGGAGGAGCGTCTGCGGGCGTTCTTCGATGAGAACAGCAAGTCCATCCAGAAGACCATCGAGAAGATGGCCCGACTGAACCACCAGACCGCGATGCAGATCAGGGAGGTGATCGGCGACGAGAACTGGGTGCAGCTCACCTTCGAGTTCTCCGAGTCGTCCTACAACGAGGCCGCGGGCGGCGTGCAGCGGGGTGATCGTCGATTCGATCGCGCCATGAAGCTCGAAGACGCGACCGACGAGCAGATCCTCATGCTCGAGTCCGCCCAGTCCGACTACCGTGGACGCTGGCTCGTCCTGTTCCCCCAGGTCGCCGAGGCCTTTCAGGATCAGCGTGCGTACCGGACCTCCAGCCAGATGGAGGGTGATGCGGGCACCTCGCAGGACGAACGCGTCGACCGGATGGGTGAGCGTGCGAAGGATCTGGTCGCAAGCGGCGACACGAGCCTGCGTGGAATCCTCACCACCGAACAGATGGAACTTCTCGATGGAGAGAACAAGAAGGACAGGAGCCGCTCCCGCTGGTCGAGGCGACGATCCCGTTCGGAGACTCCCGACCCCGTCACCGGACGAACCTACAGCCTCCCGATCGCACCGATGGAGCCGGCCAGCGTCGAGCAGTTCTCGGCCTGGCTGGGTCTTCAGGATGTCGACGAGAGCGTCCTCGAATCCCTGTACGACCAGTACTCCGCGAATTACGATTCGCTTTCCAACGACTACGACAGTCGGTTGACCGAAGGCTACGCCGCCTTGGACGGGGAGGGCGGCAACTGGCGAGAGCGTCGAAAGGTGCGCCGTGCCCTCCAGGAGGAGATGCTGCCGAAGCTCAAGCAGGCCGAGGACGACTTCTTCACCGACATGGCCATGGTGCTTCCTCCCGAGACGCGTCCCGACCTGCTGGATCAGATCCGGGTGTCGCACGATCGTGCTCGACGTCGCCAGAAGATCTGGAACGGCAACTGGTCGCTTCGCGGTTCGACCGAAGGAACGATCGACATCGGTGAGATCGTGCTCGCGATCGATCCCGAGACGCTCGATCAGGAGACCCGAGAGTTGATGGTCGGCGTGATGATCGAGTACAACGCCGCATCGATGGAGGACATCGACGCGATCGAGAAGAGCTACGACCGCGTCAAGGGGCTGGAGAGCCAGCTCTGGGGAGAAGGGCGGGATTCCCTCGACGAGGATCTCAGGCAGCGTCTCTACGAGCGTTGGGAGGCCGGCCGTTCCAAGATGAGCGAGGTCGCCGCCAGCATGGCCGAGACCAATCGCCAGACCTACGAGGGGATCGTCAGCAAGATGCCCGAGGACCGGGCCATGGTGATCCAGGACATGTACGAGCGGAAGGCGTATCCGGACGTGTTCAGCGACGACTACCTCGCCGACGAACAGATCCAGGCCACGCTTGAACTCGAAGGGCTGACCACCGATCAGCGTGAACGCATCAACGATCTCGCACTGGACTATCGAAGCGACTACCGGGATCTGACCACTCGGATCCTCGAAGGGGCCAAGGGGCGTCAGAAGGTGCAGCGGTCCTGGCCACCGAGCAGCGACTCCATGAAGGGCTACATGAAGATGGAGCAGCTTCGATACCGACGTCGTCAACTCAGCGACCAGACCCGCCTTCTGCTCGAAATCGAACTGACGGACCAGCAGATCGCCATGGTGCCCGGGCTCGGCGACGAGCAGTCCAAGAGCGACGAGCAGGGGTCCTGATCCGTGCCTTGACGGGAGGCCCGTCTTTCGAGCAGGATGTCCGTATTCAGGAGATCCCGCCCATGCTCAATCGCGCCTGCCTCGCCACGTTTCTGCTCACCATGATGCTGACAGGCCTTTCCTGTCAACAGCGTTCCGGCGACATGCCCATGAAACCCGGTCCTGGTCTGTCGGTCTTCGGCGGGCATGGCGAGTTCGACTATCGGCAGGGTGCGGTGTCATCCGACCTGCAGTGGCTGATCACCGCTCCGTCGTACAACATGGCTGCAGACGGCACCGCGGCCAGCGTCGACGACCGCCTGACCCTCGCCGTGCAGTCTCCTTCCCGTGCCACGTGGCTGCTCGCCACCCGCCTTACGGGACGCGATGCCCTCGGTCTTTCGGAACGCATCGGCGCCGCGTTGGCGGGCTGGGCCTCGGTGCCATGCCTCCCCACCGAGCCGTTTCCCATGTCGCTGGAGATCACCCTTCCGAAGGTCCGGGAGTCCGCTCCCGGTTCGTGGGGCAGGATCGAACTGGATGCCGGCTCGGCGGCGTGGTGGTCCGTGCTTGCGCATCCGGGTGGGGATCTCGCACGACCTTCGATCAGGCTGGGCGTGATGACCGATGGAAGCAGCGACGTGCCGGTGGCGGTGGTCACGATGGATCTCGTGACGGCCGCGGCAATGCGGCATCGACTGGCCGGACTGGCTTCGACCGTGGCGCTGGGGGCGGAGCACGCGGTCCCCGAGGATCATTCGTCGAACACGCCTGGTTGGACCACGCTGTTCGATGGTTCGAGTCTCGAGCATTTCCGTGGATTCAGGAAGCAGACCATGCCCGCCGGCTGGGAGATCGTCGACGGGTTCCTCACTCGAACCGGTCCCGGCGGCGACATCATCACGCGGGCCCAGTACGACAACTTCGAGTTCGAGCTGCAGTGGCGGGTGCAGCCCGGCGGCAACAGCGGGATCTTCTTCAACGTCACCGAGGACAACGACCACGTCTGGCAGACCGGTCCCGAAATGCAGATTCTCGATGACGAACGGCATGCCGACGGGCAGAACGTGCTGACCTCGGCCGGTGCGAACTACGCCCTGCATCCCGCCAGGGAGAATCTGGCGCGTCCCGCGGGGGAGTGGAACACCGCGAGAATCCTCGTGTGCGAGAACCAGGTCACCCAATGGCTCAACGACGTTGAAGTCGTCACCTACACGCTCGGCTCGAGTCAATGGACCAACCTCGTGTCGGCGAGCAAATTCAACGCGATGCCCGACTACGGTCGACGCGTAGCCGGGCACATCGCGTTGCAGGATCACGGCGACGTCGTTTCATTCCGAAACATACGGGTTCGTGATCTCGGGGCGTCGTCGGCTTCTCTCCGATCGAACTGAATCACCGGTTGTTGATCTGCTGAAGCACGTCGAGCAGGGTTTCGTTCCGGTCGCCGGTGATCTCCCAGAACATCACGCCGCCGAGTCCCT
>MDTG01248373.1_pt1 | contig 16025 bp, 19 predicted proteins | sample 811421 | NCBI WGS metagenome assembly MDTG01 (sample SAMN05326645, study PRJNA326480) | marine metagenome | isolation source: seawater | place: Pacific Ocean: South East | collected 2011 | reverse complement strand
AGGAAGACTCCGCCACGCTCCGGAAGTGATGGTAGATTCCTTCCTGCGAAGGCTTGTTATAGTAGGGGCACACCTGGAGAGACCCGTCCGCCCCGGCTTGCTCGGCTTCCCCTGTCAGGTGGATCGCCTCACTGGTGGCATTGGCTCCGGTCCCAGCCACAACCTTGAGACGGCCGGCAGAGAATTCTACAGCGCGCTTGATGATTTCAATGTGTTCCGAACTGTCTACCGTCGGGGATTCGCCGGTCGTTCCGACTGGGACGATGCCATCAATCCCGGCTTCGGCCTGTCGGTGAATAAGCGCTTCCAGGGCTTCGTAGTCGACTCGACCGTCGCGGAACGGCGTGACGAGGGCGGTGTAGCTGCCTTCGAACATGAGCGGATTGATGCGGGGGGCGGGCCTGCCAAGCAAGGGCAAAAGCGGTTGTCCCTGTTTACAACTCAATCTCGCCCTCGAAGACGAAGTCAGCTGGACCGGTAAGGGTGACTCTTTGGAAGCCACTCGGGGCGTCCCCTTCGAATTCGATCCGGAGGGTTTCCCCCCCTTTCACGTCGACATTGATAGGGGAAGCAGTGCCGTGGAGCAGGTGATGAATGATAGAGCAGGCCACCATCCCCGTGCCGCAGGCCAGGGTTTCGCCCTCGACCCCCCGTTCATACGTCCGGATCGCAATGTGTCCTGGCGCGATTTCTCTCACGAAGTTGGCATTCGTGCCGTTGGCAAAGTGTTCGTGGTAACGGATTGCGGCTCCGAGCTTGAGCACGTCAAGGCTGTCGAGGTCCTCAACGAAGGCGATAGCGTGGGGAACGCCCGTGTTGATGCTGTGGATCGGGCTTTCCAGTCCGCTCACGTTGACCGGAGTGTTCAGCTCGAGATCAAACGGGTCGGACATTGCGACCTCGACGTCGTGGCCTCGGAGCCGGGCACTCAGAGTGCCGGCCATGGTTTCGAAGCTCAGGGTCTCGCGTCCATCGGCGAGGAGGCGGGCGGTGTAGCGTCCAAAGCAGCGGGCCCCGTTTCCGCACATCTCAGCCTCGCCACCATCTGCGTTGTAGTAGCGGAACCGGAAATCGGCCGCGCCCTGGGCGGGCTCGGCGGCAAGAAGACCATCGGCGCCTACCCCACGATGCCGATCGCAGATCCGGGCGATCTGCTCGGAGCTTAATGCGAACGAAAGGTCACGATTGTCTATCAAGATAAAGTCGTTTCCGGCTCCGTTCATCTTGGTAAAGGGCAGGTGCATAAATAGAATGGTGTTGAGGCAGGCGATACGCCTGCCTGACTCCGGGGTCAAGGACGAGGGCCGGGAAAGTCCGTGGAGCAGTGAGACGGATGTGGTTCAAGAGTCGCCCGGGATGGCCGCCCCCTTCGCGGCCTCGATCAGGGGTCGGGTGAATGCGGCTACTTTTTGAGCAACGTCCGGGGAGTCGGCATGGAGTTCAATCTCGCGGACAATGGCTGAGCCTACGACGATCCCGTCAGCAATCGAAGCAACCATGGCTGCCTGTTCCGCAGTGGTGATCCCGAAGCCGACGCAGACCGGGAGGCTGGTGTATGATCTGATGGCGGTGACCTGCTCGCCGATCTTGCCAGAGGGGGCACCATGGGAACCGGTCACTCCGGTGCGAGAGAGAGCGTATATGAATCCCGCTGCGTTTTCGGCCAGAAGCTTCACACGCTCCGGAGGGGTGGTGGGAGCAATGAGTCGGATGTGATGCAGGCCGGCATGATGCGCCATCTCGTCATCGTGGGCAGCTTCGTCCGGGGGCAGGTCGAGAAGAAGGATCCCATCGGCACCCGCCTCGGCAGCATCTCGGTGATAGTCTGCGTATCCATAGGCGTAGACCGGATTCATGTAATTATAGAGCACGATCGGGACTTCATGCGATTCTCGAAAGCGGCGAATGAGGTCGAAGACTCCCGGGGTATCGCAACCGGCGGCGAGGGAACGTGCTGCTGCCATCTGATTGACGATCCCGTCCGCGAGCGGGTCTGAAAACGGAACACCCAGTTCGAGGATGTCTGCCCCTGCTTCGGCAAGCGCGACGAGAATCTCAAGCGAGCGCTCGAGGTCTGGATCGCCGGCAGTCACGTAAGCGACGAAAGCGGTTTCCTCACGATCCCGGAGTTGCGCAAAGGTAGCGTCGATACGGTTTTTCATGCCGAAGGAGGGATACGCGGCCTGGACCTGACTGACAAGGATCCAGAGTCACAAGCCGGGGTTGGCCCCCTGCCCCGACGGGAAAGCCGCGGTTCCGGTTGCCGGGAGGACCAGCGCGAATCCAGTTCCTGGTCTCCCCCGGCAGAAAGAAGCCCGGGGGAGGGGGCGGCTTGTCAAGGCAGGGCCCCCATGGTTGAGTCGTGGTGAGATGCGCGCGCGCTTGACCAAGGACTTCCGCTTTGAAGCGGCCCATACCCTTCCAAGCCTGCCGGATGGGCACAAGTGCCGCCGGATGCACGGGCATAGCTTCAAGGTGGAGATTTCAATTGAGGGGGAGGTCGACGAAGACATTGGCTGGGTTTATGACCACAAGCAGATCAGCGATGCCATGGCTCCGCTGCTGAAGGAGCTGGATCACGGATACCTCAATGACGTGGCCGGACTGGCCAGTCCAACGATCGAACGCATGGCGGGCTGGTTCTGGCAGAAATTGGAACCGGATCTGCCGGGCCTGTGCGAGATCGTGATCTATGAGACCCCGACCGCGCGGTGTGTATTTCGTGGCGAGTTTTGACTGGTTTTTGAGTGGAGAGAGGCTACCTACCGCGCAAGATGAAGATTCTGGGCATGTTCGCTGCTTCCCTCGCCTTCCTTTTTGGTGCCTGTGAGCGCCACAACTGGGAGGACACCGATGAGAACGGGGACAACATCATCGACAAGAACGAGAAGGGAACCAAGCGTCTCTACAAGGAGCACAAGGACGAGAAGGATAAATACTAGAACTGCGGGACGAATTTGCACTTTTCAGTCGGCAGGCTGGATGCTGGCCCGCCGGTGCTGCTTCCTGCGGTAGCTGAGAAAGCATTCACCATTGTTCAGTGGTTCGAAGTGGGTGAGCTCGAACTCAAGAGAGGCCGGCAGGTGCTGGCCGGGAGGTCCGGTTACCGTTGGTGCCTGCGCACCTCCGAAAAGAGTGTGACCCGCCCACGTCAGGTGAACCTCATCAAGGGCGTCCAGTTCGGCTAGGGCTCGAACGAGGGTCCCCCCGCCCTCGCAGAGAAGCGTCTGGATCCCGAGGTGTTCCACGAGAGTGTGCAGGAATTTCTGCAGGGACATTTGGTGAACGTGGGCCCCGGCTGATTCATAGGGAGAGGGATCGTAGTCCTCCGGGGCCTCTGATGCGAGGAGGTGAAGGGGACCGCCCGGAGAGTGGAAGACCTTTTGGGAGGGATCAAAACGGCCCTTCCGGGAAGCGACGCAGCGAAGGGGCTGAAAGGCTGGTTTCAGCTCGGCGGGGATAGACATGGTCATGTTGTCCGCTTCCAGGGTAGTACGCCCGACGAGGAGGGCGTCGGCTCGGCCGCGGATCTGCAGAAGTCTTTCGAGGTCTCTCCTGGAAGTGAAGCGGGCTGGGTCCCTGTTCACGGTGGAGACCTTACCGTCGGCGGTAATGGCAAAGTTGATCAGGACGGTAGGGCGCTTCATGATAGGGAAGGTGATCAGAAGAATGCCCGGCTTCCGGGTCGGCGGAGAGCGCAAATTTCGAAAAATGCGCATTGAGAGCGTGGTAAGTGGGGGTAGAATACATCCGGAACCATGAGCGAATCCAACCCTCCTAACATCACCTGTTACCTCAAGACCTACTGCGGATGGAGCGAAGGCGTGCGCGCCATCATGCGGAAGTACGAGCTGGACTATGAAGAGAAGGACATCATCGCAAACCCGGCTTTTCGCTGGGAGATGGAGCAAAGGAGTGGTCAGCCACTTTCACCCTGCGTCGAAATTAATGGGGAAATGCTTCCCGATGTCAGTGGGGAAGAAGTAGAGGCATGGATGGTTGAGCGAGGGGTGGTCGCGGCCAGCACCGAAAATCCGGATGCTCCGATTGATTCCTCCTGCACTCCAGAGCAGCACGCAGCGCAGGCTCAGGCTGATGCGGAAGCGCAGGGTGAGGCCGGCGGGAAGATCGTTTTTCTCGATTGATCGGCGCAGGAATTTTATTCAGCTTCGGCGGGTGCGCACGGCCCGGGCGAATGTCTCCAGAAGATCTTCGGTAGCCTGCCAGGAAATGCAGGCGTCCGTGATGGATTGTCCGTAAACGAGGGAAGCAGGGTCGCCGGTCAGCTTCTGGTTACCCTCCACCAGGTTGGATTCCACCATGACGGCGGCGATTGCCCGGGAACCGGCGGCGATTTGCCTGCAGAGTTCCCCGGCCACCTCCGGCTGCCTGCGGTAATCCTTGCAAGAATTGCCGTGCGAGCAATCCACCATCAGGTGAGGGGGTAGGCCGGCCTTCGCGAGTTGAGCCTCTACCAGCGCGATGTCGTTCGCATCATAGTTCGGTCCGTCGCTTCCCCCCCGCAGGATGATGTGGCAGGCCTTGTTGCCCGCGGTAGTGACAATGGCGGAAACACCCTGCTTGGTGACGGAAAGGAAGTGGTGCGGCTGCAGGGCAGCCCCGATGGCATCGATAGCAATTTGATTCGAGCCCCCTGTTCCGTTCTTGAATCCGACCGGCATCGAGAGGCCGGAAGCGAGTTCGCGATGAACCTGTGACTCGGTGGTGCGCGCTCCAATCGCACCCCAGGCAATCAGGTCGGCGATGTATTGGGGAGAAATGGTGTCGAGGAACTCGGTTCCGGCAGGCACGCCGAGAGTCGCAAGTTCCAGGAGCAGTTCCCGGGCGATACGCAACCCCCGGTTAATATCAAAGGAATTGTCGAGGTGAGGATCATTAATCAGGCCTTTCCACCCCACCGTAGTGCGGGGTTTCTCGAAGTAGACCCGCATCACGATCTGCAGGTCATCCTTGAACCGCTCGAGGAGCGGTTTGAGGCGGGCACCATATTCGAGGGCAGCCGAGGGGTCGTGAATGGAACAGGGTCCGATTACGACAAGAAGGCGGTCGTCCCGCCCGGCCAGGATGGCTTCGGCCTGCTGCCGGGCACCGAAGACCAGATCACCCGCTTCTTTCGAAATAGGAAGGTAGTAGGAGAGGACCGCCGGAGAGATAAGTGGATCAATCCCGGCGATCCGGAGGTCGTCTGTCTCGTGGCGTGGCACGGAAGGGAAGTTGGTGGCGCACCTGGTGTGATGCAAGGGCATTCGCCGGTAGAGGGTTGTGAATGTTGATGCGGCTGGGAATTTGGGTTTTCGAATTGAGTATTTGGAATACCGTGTTTCCCATGAGTCAGCATGGTCAGCAGGGACGAGTTGCGCAGGAGCGTGACTTCACCGGAGGCATGATTCCACCCGCGCCCCGTTCCTACGTCGGTTCGACGGGGGACAAAGCACTGGATGCGCGAATCCTTGAGCTGGTGGAAATTTCTCCCGAGGATTCAAACAAAGGGCTTCTGGCAGAAATGATGATCACGGCAGTACGCATTGCGCGGGGCGGTTCTGTCACCGAGGGCGACTTCAAGCTCATGAATCGCTCGCTTAAGGAGATGAGGGACGCCAATGAGGTTTTTCATTCCTACCGTGGTAATCGCAAGGTCGCCGTCTTCGGATCGGCGCGGACGCAGCCTGAGGAGCCGGCTTACAAGACTGCGGTTGAGTTCTCGCGTCGCATGCGAGAGGAAGGATTCATGACTATAACAGGTGCGGGGCCTGGCATCATGGCCGCGGGCAACGAAGGGGCCGGCAGGCGTGAGAGCTTTGGTCTCAACATAACGCTGCCCTTCGAGGCAGCCGCGAACGAGTTCATTGCAGGGGATCCCAAGCTCATAAACTTCAATTATTTTTTTACCCGGAAGTTGTCCTTCGTGAAGGAGGCTGATGCCGCCGTTGGTCTTCCCGGGGGATTCGGGACAATGGATGAGATTTTTGAGGCGCTCACGCTGATTCAGACCGGGAAAGCGTCCATCTACCCGATTGTTCTCCTGGATGCTGCGGGGGGGACCTACTGGAAGTTCTGGAAGCAGTTTGTCGATGAGCACCTGGCTCGCCTCGCGATGATTTCGGAAAGTGATTTCCACCTCTTCCGGGTGACCGACAGCGTAGAGGAAGCGGTTGAGGAAATCTTGCGCTTTTACAGCGTTTTCCACTCCTACCGCTACGTGGGCGACAAGATTGTGCTTCGCTTGAACGCTCCGCTCAGCGAGGCCGCTCTCGCTGCCCTCGAACATGATTTCTCGGACGTCGTAAAGGCTGGCAGAATGATCCAGCAACCGGCGCTCGAAGAAGAGGAGGATGAAGCAGATCTGGCAGAACTGCCGCGTCTTGTCTTTCGACATCGGCGCCGGGACTTTGGACGCCTGCGCCAGCTCATTGACGCGGTGAATGGCAGCGAGACCGTGACTCCCTGAACAGGCAGCCGACCATGGAGGGCCGAAATTGCGAACGGGCGGATGCGCTCCTGGTGGAACAAGGCTTGTGCGATTCGCGCGAGCAGGCCAAGCGGCTTATCATGGCGGGAGAGGTTCTCTGTGGGACGGAGCGGGTGGCCAAGCCAAGTTCAAGGATCCGGACGGGTGCGGTTCTTTCCGTGCAGCGCCGTCCCAGGTACGTCGGCCGGGGCGGGCTAAAGCTGGAAGGTGCGCTCCAGGAGTTCGCCGTAGATCCAGTCGGCCTTAAATGTCTCGACCTGGGTTCCTCGACCGGTGGCTTCACCGATTGTCTGCTGCAGCATGGAGCAAGCCGGGTGCACGCGGTGGACGTGGGAACCAATCAGCTCGCCTGGAAGCTGCGACAGGATGAGCGAGTAGTGGTCAGGGAGCGATTCAACGCCCGATACCTGCAGGAAAGTGATCTCGGGGAGCGAGTGGACCTGGTTGTGATGGACCTGTCCTTCATCTCCCTGCGGAAGGTTCTTCCCGCCGCCTTCGGAGTTCTGCAGCCGGGAGGCTCCGTAATCTGTCTCATCAAGCCACAGTTTGAGCTTTCCCGTGGGGAGGTGGGCAAAGGTGGGATCGTCCGGGAGGCGGAATTACGCTCCAAGGCGGTAGAGACCATCCGGATCTTTGTAACAGAAGAGCTGAAGCGCGAATGGATTGCCTTCATTGATTCACCGATCACCGGTGCAGACGGCAATGTCGAGTTTCTCGCGTTGCTGAGGTAAGCGCTGGTCTGCCCTATCGCAGGCGGCTTCTGGCGGCCCAGAGTCCCATTGCCGGGTTTCCGATAAAATAGAAGCGCTCGCCTTCGGTGGTGGTGTGCCAGCCATCGCTCCGGCCCTCCGGTTGGTAGCGCGCCATCATTTCGTCGAGGTTGGCGTATTGGTAGCCGACGTCCTCGATCTGCTGGCGGCTCAGGTGTCCGGGGCAGTAGGTAACCGTGAAGCGGCCCTCGGGAGAGCCGTGAATCAGGTGTGCCGCCGCTCCGAGGTTGCCCCGGAGATCCTCGTTCTCCTCGACCAACCGGATGATTTCCGAGCTCGGGCGGTATCCATACTTACGGATCATCCTGTCGATCTCAGGGTCTTCGCCGAAAGTACGCACCCCCGGCGCAAGAATGATCAATTCCCCGCCGTCCGCGATGGCCATGCGCGTGCGATAGATTCCTTTATTGCCGATCCAGGTACTATGGAACTCATCCGGATCCATGAGAACAACTACCTTGGACAGCTCCTCGTCCAGATGGTTGAAGTTTACTTCCACGGCGAGCCGTGCGGCGGTCTCGAACGCTTCACGATCTCCCACGAAAAGACCGCGGGTAACAAGTTTTCCTTCATCGTCGGCACCAATCACGGTCTGGGCGTAGATGATGGGAAGATGGTCGCAGAAGGTATCTTCAGCGTAATTCAGGATCCTGCGCAGGCACGTGTCAGGGCGCCCCATCATGAGTTCCGTCCCGTAGACGGCCCCGATGTAATGGCTTTCATTGATTCCGGCTGAACCTCCCGTGCCGACGAAGAGGTTCTTGTTCCCATTGGCAACTCCAATGACTTCGTGAGGAACAGCCTGCCCGATGGAGAGGATCAGATCGTGCCCTCCTTCCCAGACCAGTTTATTGAGCTGGGCAGGCCATTCCTGCTTCCATACGCCGTCGGTCACCTCGGAAACAAAACTGCCCGGGACCTTGCCGATTGTGATTACGTCTTCACGCCAGCGGTGGGGTCGAACCTTGGAGCGGGGGATGGTCGGATACATCCGGTCGAGCTGGTCGCTGGTCATGGGGAAGTGAGTTCCGAGGGCGGGGAGTACGTCCGCCAGGGCATCGCCGTAAAAGTGGGCTGCAGCGCATGCAAGAGGCCCGGATTTGCTGTAAAAACGGGAAAAGTCCGGTGGAACGAGAAGCACCCTGTTGCGTTCTCCAAGCTTGGTGAGAGCGGAAGTCAGCCCGGCGGCAAGATCATCGTCGCTGAGGCTGGCGGTGGGAGATCCTTGAGAATGGAGGAGCACGGCCGCTGTTTACCTCCGGAATGCCGCAAAATCGAGCGCAGGCGGCCTGTTACGGGCTTTTTTGAGGAGATCACCATCAGCCCGGGGGAGACTTTGTGAAAAATTTCACAAGCTGGTCTTGAGTAGGGCCAAATGGCCGTTAAACTACTGGCGGTGAGCGCAGAAACTCCCGAGATGACGCTTTCGCATGCCGCCTACGACTCCAAGGTCGAAGGTAACATCATCTTTACGCGTCTTGATGCGGCCATCAACTGGATGCGCAAGAACTCCCTGTGGCCCATGCCGATGGGGCTGGCCTGCTGCGCGATCGAACTCATGGCCACCGGTGCCTCTCGTTTCGATATTTCCCGCTTCGGCGCTGAAGTAATGAGGTTCTCGCCACGACAGGCCGACGTGATGATAGTCTCTGGGACAGTGACCTACAAGATGGCTCTTGCAGTACGTCGTATCTGGGAGCAGATGCCTGAACCGAAGTGGTGCATCGCGATGGGAGCCTGCGCCTCCAGCGGTGGCATGTATCGAAGCTACGCGGTCCTGCAGGGCATCGACAAGCTGCTGCCGGTGGACGTTTACATTTCCGGATGCCCCCCGCGGCCTGAAGCCCTGCTCGAAGGCTTGATGAAACTGCAGCGTATCATCGATCAGGAAAGTCCAATTGAAGAGCAGATCGCTGAAATCAAGCAGGCGCAGGTGTAGGGATGAGTTCGGACGGCGAGGCGGATATCGATCGATCTTCCAGCGCGGCCGTGGACGCCAGCAGGCTGCGGAAGGAATTTGGTCGGTCCAAGGTCCGGGAGATGCGTGAGTTCCGGGGAGAACAAACGGTCGTCATCAGGCTGGATGCCCTGAAGGAAATTCTAACCTATTGCCGGGAAATGCTGCTCTATGACCTCCTGCTCGATGTGAGCAGCGTTGACAACATGGGTGAAGATCCCCGCTTTGAAATCGTCTACGAGCTGGCGACCACGGACGATCGGAAACACATCCGGGTGAAAGCCCTGGTCGGTGAGGAGGAAGAGGTTCCGACCGCAGTGGATCTGTGGAAGACCGCTAACTGGCACGAGAGAGAGGTTTTTGACATGATGGGTCTTCAGTTCACCGGACACCCCAACCTGAAGCGGATCCTGATGTGGGAAGGGTATCCATATTATCCGCTGCGCAAGGAGTTTCCCCTCGCGGGCCGGCCGAGCGAGATGCCAGACGTCGCCTTCAGCGGAGTAGCTCCCCTAGAGGGTGGGCCATTCGTAACAAGTTCAGGAAGCGATGACCGCGTCAGCGGGGAACCGCGCGCCAAGGGAGAAAGCTAGGGCAATCCCATTATTCCTGTAGTCCCTTGCGCCGGGATAGGTCCGTGCGCACAGGAAATGGGCGCAAATCAAGGATGGGAACCTGCTCGAATGTAGGGTATCTCGCAGAATTGCCCGGGGGATGATCAAGCCAATGCACTCTCGCGCGCCGGAGCATGCAGCCCATGAGACGTCCTAACTTTTTACCGGGAATCAGCCTGCATCGGCCCGGTCTTGATGCCCTGACCTTGCTGACCGTCTCCCTTGTGGCAGTGCACGTATTCGTTATTTCGCAGGGTGGGCCGCGGGTCCTGATCGAGGAGAGGTTTTATGAAATGGTCGGGCTCAGCAAGCCTGGCCTTCTTGCCGGCAAGGGCTGGCAGCTGCTGACCTATGCTTTTTTTCACGGCTACTGGATGCACCTTCTCTTAAACCTGATCGTGATCTACATGGTAGGTGGCCGGGTGGTCAGAATACTTGGTGCGAGATCCTTCTGCAGGATTTATCTCTGGGGTGTGCTGGCTGGTGGCCTCCTCCATGTAGTCTTCTTCCCCACCTTTCCACTTGGCCCGGGATTCACTCCTGCCAACCTGCCACTGGTTGGAGCCTCAGGAGGAATGATGGCGCTCCTGCTTGTGCTCACCAGTATTTCGCCGGACTCACGAATGTGGCCCCTCATGGTCTCTGGCAAGAATCTTGGGCGGGGCCTGATGCTCTCCAGCCTGATCCTTTTTTTATTAAGTCCCGGATTGAACATTCCCGTCCTTGGGGCCCTGGGCGAGTTGATGCGGGATGAGGCGGGAATGGGGGCACTTTTTCAGGTGAGTCATATGTGCCACTTCGGCGGTGGGATGGCAGGCATCCTCTTCGCCAGGAGGCTCTTGGACAGTCCGGTCAGTCTTGAAGACCTGCGCCGGGATCGTGAGCGAAGGGAAGGGCTGTCCCCCTGAGGGCGCGCCAATCCTAGCGACTGGCGCGCTTGCCCGGCTGGCTTCGCGAGGAGCTGGTCCCCTTGTTCGGACCAGAGCTTTTGCGCGAAGAGCTGCCCCCCCCCGCACCTTCAAAGCTCCTGGAGGGAGACGAACTGCGCGAGGGTGTTCTCGGGGAAGACGAAGGCCGAGGGGACGGACGGGCTCCGGGCCGTCCAGGGGGTGATGAGGGGCGCGAACTGGGGAAAGAGGCGAGCTTGTGCGGTTTTTGTGGATTAGGCGTTGGAATTTTCTCTAGTCGGCTGGGGAGGCTTGCGGGTTTCCCGGGCGAGGTGGTGGAGCGCGAACTTGGGAAAGAGGCCAGCTTGTGCGGCTTTTGTGGATTGGGCGTTGGAACTTTCTCCAATCGGCCCGGGAGGCTTACAGGGTTCCCGGGCGAGCGGGTGGGGCGCCTGTAACCTGACGCTGGTTTTGCATCATAGCTCGATTCCCCCGAGGGCGAGGTGCGGGTGCTCCTGTGGGAAGAGACATAACTTCGCTCAGGGCGGGAACGGTCCCGGTAGTGGCTGCGGCGATTCTCGTGCAGAGGTGCTTTGTAGTTGCGGTAGTAAGTATGGTAGTGGGTCTGGTGGCCACCCCGGCAGGGATAGTGATCGCAATGAGAGCAGCGGGTGTGGCGATAGCGATAGGAACTACCATGGAAGCCTACATGGAAATCACTGAATACGCCGTTGTGGTATCCGCCGTGGTAGTGGTCGTGGCCGTAACCGGGGTAGTAGGTCGTATGATCACTGTAGAGTGGGTCGTAGACGCATGATCCTAAGAGCAAGGCACAAAGGAGGCCGAGGGAGAGAGACAAGGGGCGATTCATGGATTTATGACGGCGTGGATTCACACTCTATTCGGGGAAAATTGGTTTCAGGACCATACCTCCTGGAGGCTAGAAAAAAGAAGGTCTCAACCTCGACCAGAATGGCCCAATCGGCGGCTTAGTCACGGAAAAGGCAGGTTTTGTACTGTTTTTCCTGCCCGATCCGTATGACCCGAAACCACAGCGTCGTGGAGAATACATTGTGGATACAAATCCTTGCGTTGACCTTGGAGGTTCCTATGATTACCACCAGAAACCCGTGAGGCGCAAGACACTCGTCCCTGTGAACGCTTACCTACCATCCGCAATTCCTTCTACCCGGCCACGGTCGGGTTTTACCCTGATTGAGATCATGGCCGTGATGGCAGTGATTGCGATCCTGCTCTCGGTCGCCGCGGTCGGGATTCAGAATATTGACCGGGGGCAGGCTACCACTACGGCTCTTTCCCTGACGGAGGCACTCTTTGACGAAGCTCGCAGCGCCGCGGTGGGCGGTAATAAAAGGGCGCGGCTTTTGATTCACAAGAATCTGGATGACAACGACCCTGTGGATAAGAAGCGCTATCTAAACTACATGTGCGTGGCGGTCCAAGATAACTCCCAGAGCAGCTATAACCCTCAGGACGAGGGAGGCGGTGGCTGGGAGGTAACGACCCCGAAGTTACCGATGCCTACGGGGGTTTACTTCAGCGTCGAGGAAAGTGAAAAGGTGGCAGATGCGATCAAGGTGGGGAAGCCAGGCACGATGTTCATAGACCTGCCTGGCCAGAAAGGAACGCCCAAGGAATGTTATTACTTCGAGTTTAACGCCGAAGGCGTCTGTGTTGATAGCGAGGGCAACACCGCCCCGGGTGCCGCCGTGATTCTCATCAGCGGATCGCGTGCCCCCGGGCAGGAGGAGCCCCGGATGCTAAAGAACAACAAGGTCGGCTTTGTCGTCTGGCGCAACGGCCGGACCTCCATTTTTCGCAGTCCCAAGCAAATCGATAGTGTAGCACCATGATCATTACTCCCCTCCAGCTCGCCCGGGGTCGCCGCGCTTTCACTCTCATGGAGACCGTGATTGCGATCGGCGTGGTTGCAGTCCTGCTCACGACATTTCTGGCGGTATTTGGTCCAGCCTCCTCCAGTATCCGGAGAGTCCTGAGCGCCCAGGAAGCCGATCGCCTGACGAGTGCCCTCGAGAGGGAGCTTTCCGCCTTGAGAGAGGGTCCGGATGACGCATACGAAAGCTTTTTCCACAAGGCCTTTGACTGGATCCGTGATTCGGGGAAGCCTGAGAAGGCTATCCTCCTCTACAATTACAAGGGAGATCCCAGAAACATCCGGGTGGATGCTTCGCTGGAGCCCTACAAGGACGTGAACAGCGGACAAAGCGGCAGAGATTTCATTCGCCAGCCGGCGGTTCGTCGTCGGGGTGATGCTGAGATGGATCTAAAGGCAGACCTTGAGCAAGTGGATGGAAGGGTCTTCTACGTGCGCCTCACCCAGATGATCTATGACAATCAGGCCCAGGATCCTATCCTCATCCCGGGCACTCACGGTGAGATCCAGAGTATGCACTCGCACGATCCGATCAACGCGATCGAGTCTTATCCTGGTGCCATCATTGCCTACACCGCGGACTTCTATGCTCTTAAGAGCAACAACTACAGCTACATCGAAAATCTGGATCTGAATGACGCAAATGGGGACGGCAGGCCGGATGCCCTTGGCAAGCCGCTGTTTTCCCGGAACCTCGCCGTGCGGCGCTAACCAAGATCCCCAGCAATCCGCAAGATGACGATTTCCATTATTCCGAGACGCCCCGCGAGGGGGTTTACCCTGGCGGAGCTCATGGTCGCCATGGCCATAACCGTCATTCTGCTTACCCTTCTGGTTTCAGTGACGGGAGTGGCCTTGGACGGCTGGCGGGTGAGCAGGAACAAGGTGCGGGCCTCCCGCCAGGCCAAGGCGGCCCTGGAGCAGATGAGCAGGGACTTTGAAGCCATGATTCTCCGCACGGGAACCAACTTCGAGTGGCTCTACACGGAGACAGATCCAAACCCCCCGGGACCGCGTGATAATGAGAGCTCAAACGCCGCCCGGATTCTCATGTTCTCGGCGGCGACCGACCGCTACGAAGGAGATATCGAGGGTAAGAAGGACCTGGGCGGGGACGTGACCGGCATCAATTACCAGCTTCTCTACAAGGACCCCATCTCGAATGACGACCAGGAAGAGTTCAATGTCTTTGTTCTCTATCGCAACCTCGTAAATCCGGATGAGACCTTCGAGCACCTGCTCGAGCATGATCCGGTCGATCCCAAGGATCTCGACGCGAAATTCGCACGCTATGAGGCTGGGCTTGGCGAGCCCGATAACTATGTATGTGAAAATATCTTCGAGATTTCGGTGGTCTTCACGATTGAGTATACGGAGCTGCAGAACGGTCGGTTGGTGACCAAGATTGAGCGCGTGCCCATTGTAAGCACGGGTGGCGAAACGGCGGCGGACACCTTCAGCTTTACCGGCAACGGGATTGAGGTGGATGGTGATCAGAACGCGGACTTCAACCGCGGGCGTATCACGGCAGTTGATTTCAGTATTACGGTGCTCACGGACAACGGGATCGCGACCATGAGGAAGGCCCAGTTCCAGGGGAGCGCCCAGGACGATTTCCTCGCCAAGAATTCCTACCGTTACTCCAAGACGGTTCTTCTGCCGCAGCCCTGACTGGTGCTACGCCTGAAAAAGACCTCGTCTTCCTGAAAGCGTCCAGTCGCCGGACGCCGAGTCATTATCAGGCAGTAAGGAAAAGCGTGTGCGCTTCACACTTCCCCCTTGCCGGGCGCTGGGGTTGCTCTCACCCTCCCGAACATCATGGGATTCAATGCCTTCTCCCTTCTCGCGAGCGCTGCCGAGGGCGGCTACGATACCTTCCGGCTTGTTTCGGTCCTCGTTCTCTCCATCGTCCTTATTCTGGTCCTGATCCTGACTTTCAGGGTGCAGGCCTTCGTGAGTCTTCTCCTCGCGGCCATCTTTGTCGGAATCGCCTCCGGAACGATGGAGCTCATCGAGGTGGGCGACACTATCAAGGCCGGCATGGGTGGAGCGTTGGGGTTTATAGCGACTATCATCGGGCTGGGCGCCATCTTCGGCCAGATGATCGAGCACTCAGGTGGGGCGCAGAGTCTCGCCAACGGCATGTTGCGGGCCTTCGGGGAGAAACGGGCTAACTGGGCCATGCTCCTTACTGGCTTTCTAATCTCCATTCCGGTCTTCCTCGACGTGGGAGTCGTGATCCTTGCTCCAATAATATACGCCCTTGCTCGACGCAGTGGGAAATCGGTACTTGTTTTTGCCCTGCCCCTGCTGGCGGGCATGGCGGTTACGCACGCCTTTGTCCCACCTACGCCAGGTCCGACTTTCGTGGCCTTTGCACTACAGGTGCCCTTGGGCTACGCTATCATGTGGGGTGTGGTGGTAGGTCTTCCCACAGCCCTCATTACGATTCCGGTCTGTCGGTTCCTTGGTGAGAAGTTCCATATCGATCCGCCTGCCTTCGAGGATGAACATACCGAAGAGGGGAGCGGGCAGGCGATTACCCTCCCATCGATCTTTACCATTCTCGCAATCCTCGGTGGTCCTATTCTCATTATTGTAGTGGCATCCTTCGTGGAAGGTTCTATCGCGGCAGGCGTCCCCGAATACCTCACCACCGAGCAGGGCAAGGAGCTGGCGCAGGGATTGGATAAGAAGAATTCGTTTGACGCCGCCCTCGGGGTTCTCAAGGCGAAGTCATCATTCCTCGCGCAATTCATTCTCTTCCTGGGGCATCCGATCATTGCCCTTCTGATCGGGACGTGCGTGGCCATGTTCGTTCTTGGTATCAGACGGGGTCTGCGCGGAAACGCACTGATGGAAGTCGCTACCAAGGCGCTTGGTCCGGCTGGGATCATCATTCTGGTTACGGGAGCGGGCGGCGTTTACAAGCAGATGCTGATTTCGACCAAGGTGGGTGACGCCCTGGCGGCGGTCCTCCAGGAAACCGGTTTCGGCCCGCTGATTCTCGCCTGGGTCCTGACTACGATCATCCGTATCGCCCAGGGGTCAGCCACCGTAGCCATGGTTACCGGGGCGGCTCTCATCAGCCCCTTTCTGGCTGCTGGGGATTATTCGACGGCCCAGCTCGCCCTTGTGACCATCGCGATTGCGGCTGGCGCCACCGGATTCGGACATGTGAACGACAGTGGGTTCTGGATTGTTAACCGTTACTTTCGAATGACGGAGCGGGAAACCCTTCTCACTTGGACACCTATCCTGACCGTGATTTCAGTCGTTGGCCTCGTGATGGCCTCCATCCTGTGGATCTTCGTCTAGGACATACCCTGCAACTCGCCGCAGGGGAGAGGGATTGCCACGTTGGGAGGGGAAAGCCCCGTAGGCCTCTTTCT
>MDTG01373862.1_pt1 | contig 16026 bp, 15 predicted proteins | sample 811421 | NCBI WGS metagenome assembly MDTG01 (sample SAMN05326645, study PRJNA326480) | marine metagenome | isolation source: seawater | place: Pacific Ocean: South East | collected 2011 | reverse complement strand
ATTGTCGCGGTTGTGGTAGCTGTAGCTGCATACTTCATCATGCAACAAGCTGGAACAGATAGGTCTGCTGACTCTGGTACAGGGGGCGAGCTAATGAGAACAAATCAAGTAGAAGGCCCCATAGAGATTGGTAGTAAAACTGTTGAGATTGAATTACTCGATGAATTTGCGACTTACGGTCAATCGTATTAATTAATAATTTTATAAATAGTTATAAATAAATTAGGGCTAGTCAATAGCCCTTTTTTATTGCTTCAGCATGATGTTTGTCATATAAATTTAACTCAAAAATACATATTTAATCCTGTAGCAAAATTATATATTGAACTATGAATTTAACCATTAGTGATAGATTTGATAAACTGGTAAAAAATAAAGAAATTCAATTTGATCAGAAACAATTTGAATTAATAAATATCCTAGCAGATAAAAGCGATGAATTTATAGAGTATATTAGAAACCAATCTCTATTGAAAAAAATTATCAATAAAAAAATTAAACGACCTCTTGGCATATATATATATGGGCAAGTTGGACGCGGTAAATCTATGATTATGGATTTATTTTATAGTAACATAAATATTTCACAAAAAAGGCGTGTTCATTTTAATGAATTCATGAATGAGGTACATGAGCAAATCTTTATTTGGAGAAATAATAATAAATCGTCAAAAGACAATAATATGGATCCAATATTGATGGTTGCAAAATTAATAGAAAAAGATTGTAAAGTACTTTGCTTCGATGAATTTCAGGTTGAAGATATTGCTGATGCAATGATATTGGGTAGGTTGTTCAAGATTTTATTTGAAATGGGGATATTGATTATTGCAACATCAAACATTCATCCAAGGAATTTATACTCGGAGGGATTGAATAGAGATACATTTATTCCTTTCATTGATAAGTTGGAAGAGAATATGGAAATATATAATCTTCAAGCTGCAAAAGACTACCGGGTAGATAGAATAAAAAATGAGCAGGTTTATTTTTTCCCAATCAATGACCAAAATAAAAAAAATTTTGATGAAGCTTGGCAAAACCTTATTGGTAGTATAGAAGTTACAGTTAAGTCTATACCTTTAAAAGGTAGGGAGATAGAAATCTCAGTTTCTGCCGGAAAGTTTGCAAACTTTTCATTTGACGAGTTATGCGTAAAACCTCTTGGCGTTGCCGACTACCTGGCAATATCTGATAACTTTAATATTATTTTTATTTCAGGTATACCAAAATTGGACTCAAAAAAAAGGAACGAAACAAAAAGGTTTATGAATTTAATAGATACATTTTATGAAAATAAAAAGATACTGTTTATATTAGCAGAGTCTGGTCCGAAAGATATTCTTATTGATGGAAAAGATGCTAATATTTTCCAGAGAACTGTCTCGCGTTTAGAGGAAATGCAATCAGCAGCATATTTGGATAGTATAATCTAAGAATAAGGAAAGAAAGGATTAGGGATGGGATATCGAAGAAACAAAATATCACTTATAGGCGCGGGTCAAATTGGTGGGACTCTTGCGCTGTTATCAGGTCTAAAAAATCTTGGAGACCTAGTCTTATTTGATATTGTTGATGGAGTCCCGCAAGGGAAAGGTCTTGATATTGCACAAGCTAGTACTGTTGAAATGTTTGACTCTAAAATTGAGGGAGCGTCGGATTATAGCTCCATACAAGACTCCGATGTCATAATTGTAACAGCCGGCGTGCCGAGAAAGCCCGGTATGAGTAGGGATGATTTACTTGAAATAAACCTAAAAGTGATGAGCTCGGTTGGGGAGGGTATTAAAAAATATGCTCCAGATTCTTTTGTAATCTGTATTACGAATCCGCTTGATGCTATGGTTTGGGCTCTTCAAAAAGCAACAGGGCATAGCACTAAAATGATATGTGGGATGGCAGGTGTGCTTGACTCTGCGAGATTTAGGTATTTTCTTGCAGAAGAAATGGAAGTATCAGTTGAAGATGTTACTGCATTTGTACTCGGGGGCCATGGTGACACAATGGTGCCATTAATCAGATACTCAACAGTAGCTGGCATTCCTCTACCAGATTTGATCAAAATGAAATGGATTACAGAAAAGAAATTATCAGAGATTGTGCAAAGAACACGTGATGGTGGTGCTGAGATTGTATCTTTATTGAAGACAGGATCAGCATATTATGCGCCAGCAAGCTCAGCTGTTGCGATGGCGGAGTCTTATCTCAGAGATAAAAAGAGATTATTGCCTGCAGCCGCTCACCTGAGTGGTGAATATGGCGTCAATGGTTATTATATCGGCGTTCCGGTTATCATTGGCAAAGATGGCATCGAAAGGATTGTTGAAATTGATCTTGATAAACACGAGAAACAGGAATTTGACTCCTCAGTCCAGTCGGTTATAAGCCTTGTTGATGCCTGTCAGAAGATTGCTCCAAATTTAGCATGATCTTTAGATTAAGATATAGTGTAATTGAATGAATATACATGAACATCAAGCGAAAACACTTTTACGTGAGTATCAAGTTCCTGTTCTAGACGGGTTTACAGCATTTAGTGCTCACGAGTTAGATCAAAAGTTAAATATTTTAAGTGGTCCAAAGTGGGTGGTGAAAGCCCAGATTCATGCTGGAGGTAGGGGTAAAGGCGGCGGAGTAAAGGTTGTTGAAAATCTTGCTGATCTCAAATCAGCTTTCAACAAGATGCTTGGTATGACACTGGTGACCAACCAGACGAGCCCAGAAGGCAAAGTTGTAAAAAGAGTGTTTATAGAAGATGGTTGTAATATAGAGAGAGAATTTTATTTATCATATCTGATCGACAGGAAGAAAAAATCAATTTGTTTAGTAGCTTCATCAGAAGGCGGTGTGGATATCGAAGAGGTTGCTGAGAAGAAGCCAGAAAAGATAGCCAAAATTTATCTTGGTGGCTCAGGAAAAAAACTAAATAGCAAAAACATTGATGAAGTCTTGAGTATTCTTGAACTAGATAGTTCTTACAAGGATAAGCTAGAAAAAGTTTTGAATAATTTATTGGCTTTATTTATTGAAAAAGATGCGAGTCTAATCGAAATAAATCCCTTTGTGTTATCCAGTGAAGGTGATTTGATCTGCCTAGACGCAAAAATGAATTTTGACTCAAATGCACTTTTTAAACACCCGGATATATTAAGCATGAGAGATCCTGAAGAAGAAGACCCCCTAGAGCTGGCGGCGTCAAACCATGGCCTAAGTTATGTAAAGCTCAATGGTACAATCGGCTGTATGGTCAACGGGGCCGGGCTCGCGATGGCAACGATGGATATTATTAAGTTATATGGTGAAGAGCCTGCAAACTTCCTTGACGTTGGTGGTGGGGCTACAAAAGAGCAAGTTATGAACGCATTCAAAATAATCCTAAGTGATAAAAATGTTAGAGGAATACTGGTTAATATATTTGGTGGTATAATGCGTTGTGAGATAATTGCCCAAGGGATAATCGAAACTGCAAATGAACTTAATTTATCAATACCACTTGTTGTAAGGTTAGAGGGCACTAATGTTGACTTAGGTAAAAAATACTTAAAAGAGTCCGGTTTAAACATAATATCTGCAAATGATTTAGATGAAGCCGCAAAAAAAATAGTCGACGCGGTATCAAGGGGATAGGAAATGTCGATCTTAGTTAATTCTGATACAAAAGTTATTTGCCAGGGTTTTACTGGTAAACATGGCACATTTCACTCACAGCAGGCAATCGAATATGGAACCCAGCTAGTTGGAGGTGTTACTCCAGGTAAAGGAGGGTCTGAGCATCTTAATCTTCCTATTTTTGATAATGTAGCTGATGCAATTACAAGCACTGGTGCAAATGCATCGGTGATATATGTGCCACCAAAGTTTGCCGCTTCTGCGATAATCGAGTCAATCAGCGCTGAAATAGATATTATTGTATGTATTACAGAGGGAATTCCCGTTCTGGATATGTTAGAAGTAAGATCCTATCTTGACAAGTCAGACTCTATTTTGGTTGGGCCAAATTGTCCAGGAATTATCACCCCGGGAGAATGTAAAATTGGTATTATGCCAGGGCACATACACAGAGCTGGCTCGATTGGAATAGTTTCACGTTCAGGGACTTTGACCTATGAGGCAGTTGCACAAACTACAGCAGTGGGTTATGGACAGTCAACTTGTGTCGGTATCGGTGGTGACCCAATCAAGGGGGTAGATTTTATTGAAGTAATCGATAGGTTTTACTCAGATCCAAAAACTGAGGCTATAATAATGATTGGAGAGATCGGTGGTTCAGCAGAAGAAGAAGCGGCAGAATTTATAAAAAACCACAAAAAAAGAAAACCTACTATTGGGTTTATCGCAGGTTTGACGGCACCACCTGGCAGACAAATGGGCCACGCTGGTGCAATTGTTGATGGTAGTTCTGGCTCTGCTGATAATAAAATTGAAGCTATGAAAAGCGCCGGTATAGTAATGTCCGACTCACCTGCAACTCTCGGCTCGACTCTGAAAAATATATTATAATTATGAGTTATCGGACACTAGTTTTAGGTGTCTTGCCCTATTTCTCGGGTGGGCCTTCTTGTGAACATCGAGTAATTCTTTTTGATTCACTTTTGTATACATCTGCGTTGTCGACAAACTTGAATGACCCAGCAATTCTTGAATAGATCTAAGATCGACTCCAGCCTGTAGTAGATGTGTCGCGTATGAATGCCTTAATGAGTGAGGTGTAGCATTTTCAGGTAAATTAAGACTAGCTCTCATTTTTTGCATAATTATTTGTACTATACGGGGACTTAATCTTTCTCCTCTTACCCCAATGAAAAGTGGGTCGTTAAAGTTATATTTCTTTGGGTATACTTCTATATATTTTTTTATATTTATTCTCACGTCCGGTATGATAGGAACTTCTCTATATTTATTTCCTTTACCTTTAACTCTGATCGTATCTTGCCAATCCTCAATTGGCGCATCCTTAATGTTTAATTCAAGAGCTTCACTTATTCTAAGACCGCAACCATATAATAGCAGGAAAATACATTTATTTCTAATTTGCACCCAAACAGGGGTTTTCTCATTAAAATCTGGATTTTGTGTGTCAATAATTAGATCTTTTGCTTGTTCGTATGTCAAGGGTTTTGGAATACTTTGCGGTAGCTTTGGCATTCTGACGTTGTGTATTGCATTATTTTTGAGTATTTCAATTCTTTCGAAGTACTCAAATAGGGACCTAATACTCGACATCAATCTTGCAACAGTCTTTGTGCCATTCCCATCCCTCTTTTTCTGCGCCATGAAAGCACGGAAATCAGAGGCTTGGAGTGTCTCGAGATTTCTCAGAGATAGAGGACCGCCTATATGTTCAATTAGAAAATTAATAAATGCGTTAATGTCTCTGAAGTAGGCATCGACTGTGTGTGGCGACACCCTCTTTTCATTCTTAATGTAGCTTATCCATGTATTTAACGCCTGATTTATATCATCTTTTGCCAATTCTATTTTGAAAATATTATTCATTCATGTACTATGTTTATTTGATTTTTTGTCCTGTCGAGGCCCAGTCTTCTAAAAAGGTTGAGAGACCGATATCCGTCAGTGGATGCTTGACTAGTTCTTTTAATATTTTTGGTGGGACTGTTGCAACATTAGCACCGATCATTGCAACTTGTGTGACATGGTTTATATCTCTGATTGATGCAGCTAAAATCATAGTGTTTAGATCGTCATAATTATCATAAATAGTTCTAATTTCCCCGATAAGATCAATCCCATTAATACCTGTATCATCAAGTCTGCCAATAAATGGAGAGACATATGTTGCGCCTGCTTTTGCGGCAAGTAATGCTTGTGGAGCAGAAAAACAAAGAGTAACATTAGTCGGGATCTTTAAGTCTGTAAATTTATTGCATGCTTCTAGGCCTTCCCAGGTAAGTGGTATTTTAACTACAACGTTTTGTGCTATGTTGTGCAGGATTTTTCCTTCCTCTATCATCCCATTTGCATCGACTGCAGTAACTTCGGCGCTTACAGGACCCGATACTATTTCACAAATTTTCTTTATTGTATCTTTTATATCATTACCTGATTTAGCGATTAGTGATGGATTTGTAGTCACACCATCAACTAAATTTAAATTTAAAAGATCTCTGATTTCATTTATTTCAGCAGTATCAACAAAAAATTTCATATTATCTCCAATCAGATTAAATATGGGAAATATCTATATAAACCGAATGACAAACCCATCAAATTTACATAGACTTACAACTATATTTTATATTTATTATAACTTAGTTAAATATTCATAAAAATATCTTCTTGAAATGAAACACTCTCAACTCTTATCTGTTCTTTTACCTGTAAATATAAATTATCCATTCACATACTCCTGTACAGAACCCTTAGAGGTTGGCACTATCGTTAAAGTCTCATTTCGAAATCGTGAAGTATATGGAGTGGTGTGGTCACATGATGACCTGGAAAAGAATTTTGATCAAGATAGAATTAAGGCAATAATTACTAATAAGATAGGCGATGACTCTATTGTTTTACCAGAAGATTTAATAAATTTTCTTAATTGGGTATCAGGTTACTACATGATGCCACTTGGGCTTGTACTAAAAGCTGCGTTTAAAAAACAATTTTTTGAAAAAAGAATTAAGAAAAAGATTTACTACAACTATAATCCAACATCTCATTCAAAAATCACAAAAAAACAAGAGATGGTGGTTGAGTTATTTAGAGAACACATGGCTCTTGATAAAAATAAAATAATGTCATTATCAGGTCTTTCAAGCAACGTCGTAATGAGAATGATTAAAAATAACACCTTGAAGGTAACTGAATCCTATGAACCACCAGAAGATAAGATTTATTTGGAGACAAAGATTGATTTTACCCCTGAACAAAACCACACAATGGAAGAGGTCTTAGCTTCTTTAAAAGAACAAAAAGTTACATTAATAGATGGAATAACCGGTTCAGGTAAAACCGAATTATATCTAGAGGCAGCGAGAAGAGTACTAAAACAGGATAAACAGGTTTTGATAATGCTACCTGAAATAACCTTAACACAACAATTTATAAAAATTTTTAGAAGTAGATTTAAAAATCAGATTGGGGAGTGGCATTCAGGTATGTCTGAGGGCAATCGAAAACAAGTTTGGTTTGATACCTTAAATAAAAAAAATAGACTTATTGTTGGAGCACGATCAAGCCTTTTCTTACCTTTTGCTGACCTTGGTCTTATTGTTGTTGATGAAGAGCACGATCAATCTTACAAACAAGATGAGGGTATAATTTACAACGCAAGGGATATGGCAGTACTCAGAGCGAAGCAACTTAAGGCTTCTTGTATACTATCTTCAGCCACTCCCTCTGTTGAGACATTTGAGAATGTTATCTCAAAGAAATTTAATCGTGCTATATTAAATAAAAGATTTTATGGAACAAAATTGCCAGCAATCAGCTGTATCGATATGCGTGATGCTGAAAAAGGAATGAACTCATTCTTACCAAAAGAAATAATTGAAGATATTCAAAAAACAAAAGAAAAGAACGAGCAGTCTTTACTTTTTCTAAATCGGCGTGGTTATTCACCATTATCATTATGTGGAAATTGTGGTGTAAGAGTTGATTGTCCAGATTGTGATGCATGGCTGGTCTTGCATAAAAATACATCAAGATATAAATGTCATTATTGTGGCCATACACAAAAATCCGATTTAAAATGTAAAAACTGCCACTCATCTGATAATATCATCCAAACGGGGCTTGGAATTGAAAAAATAGATGAGGAATTGGGTAGATTATTTCCCAAAATGTCAAAGATAATATTTTCAAGTGATTATTTGCCAAGTGCGGCTTCACTATCTTCAGCCCTAAGACGGATTGAGGAGAATCGTGTTGATTTGATAATAGGGACACAATTAATATCAAAGGGACATAATTTTCCAAATCTAACATATGTTGGAATTATGGATGCTGATTTTGGCCTTGAGCTTACGGATATTAGGGCATCTGAACGTACATTCCAAATATTAAATCAAGTATCCGGAAGGGCAGGTAGGGTAAAACGTGATAGTAGCGTAAAAATTATGACACATATGCCTGATCATCAATTGCTACAATCATTAATAAATAACCAAAGAGAAGAATTTTATAATACAGAATTGAAGATGCGGTATACATCACGAATGCCACCCTTCGCGCGCTTGGTGGCTATCATTATTAGTTCAAAGAATAGGAAACTGCTGCAAGATTATAGTCAGAAATTAGGTAAAATTAATAATTTTCCAAAAGATATAGAATTATATGGTCCTATAGAAGCGCCAATATCACGGCTGCGAAAACATCATAGACAGAGATTTCTAATCAGGGGTTCAAAAAACTGTAATATACAATTATATGTAAAGAGGTGGTTAGACTCTTATAAAGTACCCCCGCAAATAAGAATAACAATAGACGTTGATCCCCAATATTTCCTATAAGTATTTTGTAATGAGCATGGAAGGGAAAATAAATAGTTCACCTGTTGAAATATATAGAGATTTTATTGCACATGGTGCCTAGCTGTGATAATGAATATATGTTTTCTTGTTATTCATAATTGTGTAGTCTGAGAACAAAAAATATAAAAAGGGGAAATTACTTCCATATGTCAAACGAGACATCCATACCAGAGGTTGCTAAGAGATATGCAAAGGCTATATTTGATCTCGCGGAAGCTGAAAATACAACACATGTTGTATTTAAAGATCTAACTACACTTAAAAAAATGGTTAATGAGAATCAAGATTTAAACCGTCTAATATCAAGTCCTACCTTTACATCTACTGATCAAATTAGTGTGATGAACGAAATTTTTAAAAAGCAAAATATCTCTATCTTGGTAAAAAATTTAGTTAATGTTCTAATTGGAAATCGTAGAGTGAGTCTACTTATCTCAATCGTAAATGCGTACGATTTTATAATGAAAAGTAATAGTGGTGAAATTATCGCGGAGGTAATCACCGCTGCTGAATTAAAAGAGGACCAAAAACAAGAAGTTATAAAAAACCTAAAGAAAATGACGGGCAAAGAAATTCAAATCCAATCAAAAATTGATCCAGAAATCATCGCTGGAATAAAAGTAAAAATTGGATCACAGATGATAGACGCATCTGTATCAACAAAATTGAATAATTTAAAAATTCTTATGAAAGGTGCGAACTAATGGATCTAAAAGCAGCAGAAATATCAGCAATATTAAGAGAGCAAATAAAAAACTTTGATGCAAATGCTGAAGTATCGGAGGTTGGCCAAGTGTTATCTGTAGGGGACGGAATTGCAAGGGTCTATGGGCTGGATAATGTTCAAGCAGGGGAAATGGTAGAGTTTACTAATGGTATACAAGGCATGGCGCTAAACCTAGAAATAGATAATGTAGGTATAGTCATTTTTGGCGATGATAAAGATATTCACGAAGGCGATGTTGTAAAAAGAACGGGAGATATTGTTGAGGTTCCTGTTGGAAAGGAACTACTTGGCAGAGTAGTAGATGCTCTCGGTAACCCGATCGATGGAAAAGGTCCTATTAAGGCGAAAGAGAATGGGCGTGTTGATATTAAAGCACCGGGTATTATGCCACGTAAGTCGGTACACGAGCCGATGCAAACTGGGCTTAAGGCAATTGATGCTCTAATTCCAATTGGTAGGGGACAGAGGGAACTGATAATTGGTGATAGACAAACAGGAAAGACAGCAATTGCACTAGATACAATATTAAATCAGAAATCCGTAAACGAAACTAATGATGAAAGTGCAAAGTTATATTGCGTATATGTTGCAATTGGTCAAAAACGTTCTTCTGTAGCTCAATTAGTTAAGATTTTAGAAGATAACGGAGCTCTTGAATATTCTGTAGTTGTTGCAGCTACAGCTTCAGACCCTGCTCCATTACAATATCTGGCGCCGTTTTCAGGTTGCACGATTGGAGAGTTTTTTAGGGATAATGGAATGCATTCACTTATCGTTTATGATGATTTATCTAAGCAGGCTGTTGCTTATCGTCAAATGTCTCTATTACTCAGGAGACCACCAGGACGAGAAGCTTATCCTGGCGATGTATTCTATTTACACTCACGACTATTAGAGCGTGCTGCAAAATTAAATGAGGATAACGGTTCAGGTTCACTTACAGCGTTACCTGTCATTGAGACGCAGGCAAATGATGTATCGGCATTTATTCCAACGAATGTTATTTCAATCACAGATGGACAAATATTCCTTGAAACAGATTTGTTTTATCAAGGAATTAGGCCGGCTGTGAATGTTGGACTATCTGTGAGTCGTGTTGGTTCCTCAGCGCAGATTAAAGCAATGAAACAAGTTGCAGGAAAAATCAAGGGTGAGCTTGCGCAATATCGTGAAATGGCTGCTTTTGCCCAGTTTGGTTCGGACTTAGATGCAACAACTCAAAGACTCTTGGCGAGAGGAGAACGTTTGACAGAATTATTGAAACAGCCACAATTTAGTCCATTAAAGGTTGAAGAGCAAGTTTGTTCAATTTATGCAGCTGTGAATGGTTATCTTGATAGCATTGATGTTGATAAGATATCGTCATATGAAAAAGGATTGTTAGAACTAATTAATTCTTCGAATAAAGATATTTTATCAGATATACAAAAAGAATTACAACTATCAGAAAAAACAGAAAAGAAATTAGTTGGTGTTATTGAATCATACACAAAATCATTTAGTTCGGAGTGAGTAATTGCCAAATTTAAAAGAATTAAAGAATAGGCAAGTTAGCGTCAAAGCCACGCAGAAGATTACTAGAGCTATGCAGATGGTTGCCGCTGCGAAATTGAATAAAGCCCAAGAAAGCGCCCAAAGTGCCAGACCATATGCAAGCAAACTTTCAACTGTGATGGCAAATTTACTGTCCTCGATGGATAGCAGTTCAAATGCGCCTGAATTAATGGTTGGAAATGGTAAAGCTGAAACCTACCTCCTTGTAGTTGCAACTGCAGATAGGGGATTATGTGGTGCATTTAATTCAAATATAATTAAACTCGCTACAAAAGAAATCAATGAATTAACAATTCAAGGTAAAAAAATAAAAATAATTTGTATCGGTAAAAAAGGCTATGATTTGATTAGAAGAAATCACGAAGAGAAAATCATTGATTTTGTAAGCTTAAAAGAAGTTAAGAATATTACATATGGTGATGCTGAAGCTATAGGTAATAATATTGTGTCGAGGTTTGAAGGAGGCGAGTTTGATATTTGCAAATTATTTTATTCAAGCTTTAAGTCAGTCATACTTCAAATCCCAAATGCTCAACAGCTAATTCCCTTACCCATTGATAGTGATTTGGAGGGTAATGAAACTGATGCAAAATCGAATTTGGCAATATATGATTATGAACCAGAGGAAAGTGATGTGATGGAAGATCTATTACCATTGAATCTAAATATTCAGGTTTTTCAGGGGCTTCTAGAAAATGCAGCCAGTGAGCAAGGTTCGCGAATGTCTGCTATGGATAACGCAACAAGAAATGCGGGAGAAATGATCAATAAATTAACATTACAATACAATAGAACACGACAAGCAATAATAACTAAAGAATTAATTGAAATAATATCAGGTGCGGAAGCACTCTAAATATAAGAGGTGTAAAATGGATAGTAAATCAAACGGAAAAATAACACAAGTAACTGGAGCTGTTGTTGATGTGCAATTTGATGGCGACCTGCCAGAAATTTTAAATGCATTAGAGACCAGTAATAATGGTCTAAAACTTGTCCTTGAAGTAGCATCACACTTAGGTGAAAATATTGTAAGAACTATTGCAATGGACTCAACCGAGGGTTTGGTAAGAGGGCAAGAAGTAAAAGATACGGGAAATCCAATAAAGGTCCCAGTCGGAGAAGCCACTCTTGGCAGAATAATGAATGTAGTTGGCGAGCCAATCGATGACGGCGGGACACTTGAGTCAAAAGAATCAAGGCCAATACATGCATCTGCACCACCATACGTCGAACAATCTACAGAGACAGAAATACTTGTTACAGGGATTAAAGTGGTGGATCTACTTGCGCCCTATTCAAAAGGTGGAAAGATTGGCCTGTTTGGTGGTGCGGGTGTTGGAAAAACTGTTCTAATTCAGGAGCTGATAAATAACGTTGCACAGGCTCATGGAGGGTATTCTGTATTTGCTGGCGTTGGAGAAAGAACAAGAGAAGGAAATGATTTGTATCATGAAATGATTGAAGCAGGCGTTAATAAAGAAGGTGGCGGTAATGGCTCTAAATGCGCATTGGTCTTTGGTCAAATGAATGAACCTCCCGGTGCGAGAGCAAGGATTGGTCTGACGGGCTTAACAATTGCTGAGCAATTTCGAGATGAAGGACAAGATGTTCTATTCTTTGTGGATAATATTTTTAGGTTCACTCAGGCGGGCTCTGAGGTTTCTGCATTGCTTGGAAGAATTCCATCAGCGGTTGGTTATCAACCAACATTGGCAACTGATATGGGTGCGCTTCAGGAGAGAATTACTACAACAACAAAAGGATCAATTACTTCTGTGCAAGCAATATACGTACCCGCAGATGATTTAACTGACCCTGCTCCAGCAACATCTTTTGCACATTTAGATGCTACAACAACACTAAATAGATCTATTGCAGAAAAGGGGATATACCCCGCCGTTGATCCTTTGGACTCAAACAGTAGGATTTTAGACCCACGTATCGTTGGAGATGAACATTACGCTGTTGCGAGGCAAGTACAGGAAACGCTTCAACGCTACAAATCACTGCAAGATATTATTGCAATTTTGGGTATGGATGAACTTTCTGAAGACGATAAGCTTATAGTTACTCGTGCTAGGAAAATAGAGAGATTCCTATCACAACCATTCCATGTAGCTGAGGTTTTTACAGGTAGTCCTGGTGTCTTTGTATCACTAGAGGATACAATAAAAGGTTTTAAAGATGTTTGTGACGGTAAGCATGATGACCTACCGGAAGCGGCTTTTTATATGTGTGGAACAATAGAGCAAGTTATTGAAAAAGCTAATAAGTTAAGCACAGACGCAGCTTAATAATAGGATTTCATTATGGGCAAACTTAAGTTAGATTTTGTAACACCGGAAAAATTATTATACTCAAAAGATGTTGAGCAAGTAATTATTCCAGGATCTGAAGGTGAATTTTCTATCTTATCTGACCATTCCCCAATCATTTCAACCTTGAAGCCTGGTTACATAAAGATATACGAAGAACTATCCAATGATCCTTCAGTTTATTTTGTAACTGATGGTTTTATCGACATGGGTTCGAATCAACTTACAATTTTAGCGCAAAGTGCCGTTGAGAAAGGCCAGTTAAAAGCTAAAGATCTTGATGATATAATCAATGCATATCAAAGCGAAGTTGAGACTACTGAGAACGAGAGGAAAAAGAATAAGCTTAGCCTTAAGATTGATAGTGTGAAGGCTATTCAGGGCGAGGCTTAGTTTGAATAAATATTGTAGTCTTTAAATTCTTCAAGGACTCTTTGATAAGTAGCTTTCTTAAAATCAATAACTTGGTCAACTATTTTATCTCTTTCTTCCCACTTCCATTCAGAAAATTCCTGATGGTGAGTCATATTCTTGTCTGGAATTATATTTATTTCCCCATCTGCGCCGCTAAAAAACATTAAAAACCATTTCTGTTTCTGACCCACAAAATTCCCTGTCGGTTTCTCATAAATATTATTTGGGATATCATAGTAATACCAATTTTTTGATTCATAAATAATAGTTAAGTTTTTGATTCCTGTTTCTTCATAAACCTCTCTGTAAACTGCATCTTCTGCCTTTTCTCCATTTTCTATGCCGCCTTGTGGCATTTGCCAGAGACTAAATCTTTTTGGATTATCTGATCTAATTAGTCTTTTACCTAGCCACACCTGATTAGATTTATTTATTATCATCGCCCCAGCACACGGCCTATATGTACCAGTTTTTTTCATCAGTCTTTTTTAGCTCTATGGTGATATCTAGAATTTATGAGTTTTCTCGCATAAATTAATTGCAAGTCCTCGGAGTCTACTTCTGTTATTTGATTTTCAATTAAATAAGTCGGTTTTATCCCAATCTTATCAATTGATGTGTCATTAGGAGTATAATATTTTCCAGTTGTCAATCTGATTGCACCATCACCAGAGCCAAGTGGTATGATAGATTGGACGGAGCCTTTTCCGTAAGTTTTTGTTCCAATAACGGTAGCCCTTTTATTATCACCCAGAGCACCAGCAAAAATTTCAGATGCCGACGCTGAGCCGCCATTAGTTATAATGATAATTTCTATTCCATTTGTAATATCACCTTTTTTCGCAAAAAATCTTTGTTTTCGCGATTGATCTCTAGTTTTTGTAGAAACAATTTCTCCTTTATCTAGGAATAAGTCTGAAACCTTAATAGCTTGGTCTAATAGACCCCCAGGGTTATTTCGAATATCTATGATAAGACCTTTTATATTATTATTAGACTCTTTGTTAATCTGATTAACAGCAGAGACGATCTTTTTATCAGCAATATCATTAAAGCTAGAGATTCTGATATATCCAATATCATCATCCAATAGCTCAAATTTTACAGGTGTGATTTGAATAATTTCTCTAACTATCTCTACATCAAAGGGTGATTCATCTCCATTCCTGTAGATTGTGAGTATAATGGATGTATTCGCGAAGCCGCGCATCCTATCCACTGCTTCATCCAAACTCATACCATAAACATCTTCTCCATCAATTCCTGTGATGTAGTCACCAGATAATAAACCCGCTCGTGATCCCGGCGTGTCGTCAATTGGGGATACAATTCTCACAAAACCATTATCATCTAATGTAACTTCAAGGCCAAGTCCGCCATAAAAACCTTTTGTATCTATATCCATTTGTTCGAAGTCATCCTCAGAAAGGTAAGTTGAATAGGGGTCAAGTGAATTGAGCATACCTTTTAGTGCGGAGTCTATGAGCTCATTTTTATCAACTTCATCAACATATTTTTTCTCAGTTTCCGTAAAAACCCTTAGGAATAATTTAAATAGGTCTATATCCTCATGGTGATCGCTTGCATAAGTAATTGGTGAAAGTAAAAAAAAGGATAATAATATCACTATAAGTAAAGATGAAGTTCTGACATATGGGGAATTATTGCTGAATTTTTTCATATTTACCTATGATATGGATGATTAATTAAGATTGTGAGAGCACGATAAATTTGCTCTAGGAGTAAAACTCGTACAAGAAGGTGTGGTAAAGTCATCATACTAACGGATATATCTTCATGAGCTAGTTGTTTTATATTACTACTTGTACCATCCGGACCCCCAATAATGAAGTTGAGGGTTTTCTTTGAAGATAACTGAGACTCATTCAAAATTAACTTTAGTTTTGTCGTTGAAATTAATTTACCTCTCTCATGCAACAAAATATTTATAGAGTTTTGTTTGTCTATTTTTTTTGCCATCACATCAAATTCACGCTGTTTCCTCTGTTCGGCATCTTTTTCTCTAGCTTTCTCGATTTCATCAACGGCAAAATCTGAAATACCTGATCTTTTAGAAATGGACTGGATATTCTTAATATAATGGTCGGAGGCAGATTTATAGGGACTATTAACGATCCTTCCAACTGCTAATATATTTATATTCAATTTATGTCCCTAAACTCTTTTTATTATCAACGATCAGACTCTCAGACCATATTTTTTCTATCATATAGAACTCTCTAACTTCTGGTTTAAAAATATTAACAATGACATCCAACGCATCAATTAGTACCCAATCGCAATTCTGTAGTCCTTCAACCTTTACATTTTTGTAGGAACTTGTCTTCACCGTTCTTTGAATTTTATCAGCTATGGAGCTAACATGCCTTGTTGAGGTTCCGCTAGCTACAACCATATAATCAGCAATAGAGCTCTTGTCTTTTATGTCAAGAATGATTGTATCCTGTGCTTTCATTTCTTCGAGACAATCTTTAATAATTGTAATTAGTTTTTTTTTAGGCAT
>MDTG01325608.1_pt1 | contig 16027 bp, 12 predicted proteins | sample 811421 | NCBI WGS metagenome assembly MDTG01 (sample SAMN05326645, study PRJNA326480) | marine metagenome | isolation source: seawater | place: Pacific Ocean: South East | collected 2011 | reverse complement strand
TGGAACTATCAATTCTGAATTTATTATTGGAATGATGCCTGAAACTAAAAAAGTTATCGCTAAACTAAATGATTATGCTTCTAGATTAGACTCTTCTTATCAAGTAAAATTGACAGAGTATAATGAAAAAGTTGCTGCTTTTCAAAAACTTGACCCTAGTCTTTCTGATGACTTTAAAAAAATTAAAATTGACGAAATCACAGAAATGGAACAGGAAATACAAAAAAGTCAGCAAAACGGAAATAGCCTGATAAATCTTAAAAAAGATTAGTTGATGACTCCATTGTACAAAATTTTGAGTGATGTTATTACTGAAATAGCAAAATCTGAAAATTATACTCAAATTTTAACTACCTCTGGAAACGAGTTTGCCTTCATAGATAATAATTTTGATATTACTGAAAAGGTAATGGCAAAATTAGGTATAAAAATTTCTCCTCCAGCTAAAGAATAAGTTTATTCTTCAATCTTAATAACTACCTAAAGATTCTATTTTATTGATAGCTTCCTTGTTTTTCTTGTTCGTTAATATCAAAAAAAATAAAAACAGTAACAATTAAAGTGATGGGAACTAAAAAGAATTTAATTACTTCAGAGAAAGCAGTGAGGGTTAAATAAATTGGATCTTTATATAAATTCATCATCTCCATTGGATTTGAAGCATCAAAAGACAAAGATCCCATCTGAGTTAATTGATAAATTATTGCTGGTAATTGGGTAATTAAACTTAAACACCATACAATTAAACCTATTACAATAAGAATCCCAAAAGTATTCCACCAATGTCCTTTAATAAAAGCAAACGAACCTCCAATCGCATCCATAGCCTCTTTTTCAAAAAAAACAAGAATACAAGAAGATAAAGACAATACTATTCCAAGATATATTCCTGGGAAAAAACAAAATAAAGTTCCTGTAAAAATGATAATTCCACTAACAATATAAAGAGCTATAAATGACCAGAATTTATGCATTGTCATGTTTTTTATATAATCATAATCTATCTTTCCCTGATTATCTGTGTAGGATTTTATGTAATACATCGCTGAGGCATTAATCATTACATATGCGATTAAATAGAAAATTAAAAGCACCCCTAGTGAAATAAAAAACATACCAAAGTTTATACTTTGTCCTTGGTAACTTTCAGTATTATCAAGAAGAAAGACAACTGAAAAAAAATCTGACATATTTAAAAAAAAGTAAAAAGTGGAGGCTATTGCTAAAATAATTGGAACTAGAGATATTTTTATTATTGTTGTGAAAAAGGGTTTCCCTTCTTCTTTTAGAAATTTAAATGCATCCGAAATCATTGTTCCTACATCTCTTTCTTGTTTAAATTCTATAAATTCATTTGTATTCATTGTATCTTTTTTAGTTTAATCAGATAAATAATAAAATAATTAAAAGTAATAACAATTTTATCTCCTACTGTAATTTGGAGCTTCTTTTGTAATAGTAACATTATGAGGATGACTTTCATTGATTCCAGAAGTGGTAATTCTCACAAACTTACTTGTTTTTTTTAGTGTCTCTATATCTTTAGAACCACAATATCCCATTCCAGCTCTTAATCCTCCTATAAATTGATGAATACTTTCAAATAAATCTCCTTTATAAGGAACTCTTCCTACTATACCCTCTGGTACTAATTTTTTGATATCGTCTTCAACATCCTGAAAGTAACGATCTTTAGAACCTTGTTTCATGGCTTCCACAGAGCCCATTCCTCTGTATGATTTAAATTTTCTCCCTTCAAAAATAATGGTTTCTCCAGGTGATTCTTTCGTTCCTGCCAATAAGGAGCCTAGCATAACACAATCTGCTCCTGCAGCAATTGCTTTGGGGATATCCCCAGTATAACGAATTCCACCATCGGCAATAACTGGAACACCAGACCCTTCAATTGCAGCTGCTACTTCTAAAACTGCGGATAATTGTGGAAATCCAACACCAGCAACAATTCTAGTTGTACAAATCGAGCCAGGGCCAATTCCTACCTTAACAGCATCTGCCCCAGCCTCTACCAAATATTTAGCGGCTTCAGCTGTTGCAATATTTCCAACAACTATGTCTAAGTCAGGAAATAATTTTTTTAAGGATTTTAAAATAGCAACAACTCTTTCAGTATGACCATGTGCAGTATCAATAATAACCGCATCTACTCCAGCTTTTACTAAAACTATAGCTCTATCAACAGCATCTGTGGTAACGCCTAATGCTGCTGCTACACGTAATCTCCCGTAAGCATCTTTATTAGCAATTGGTTTTTGAGTAACTTTAGTAATATCTCTAAATGTAATCAATCCTTTTAATTTGTATTGAGAATCTGTGATTAATAATTTTTCAATCTTGTTTTGTTGTAAAATAGATTCCGCATCTTTTAAAGAAGTTCCGACAGAAGCAGTAATTAAATTTTCTTTGGTCATCACCTCTACAATTGCTCTATCATTTTTATGTTCAAAACGTAGATCTCTGTTCGTCACAATTCCTTTGAGGATTCCTTTATTATCAACAACTGGGATACCACCTATTTTATGCTCACGCATAGCATTTTTTGCATCTAAAACTTTTGCATCTAAAGGTAAAGTAACAGGGTCCATGATCATTCCACTTTCAGCTCTTTTTACTTTTCTAACTTCATGAGCTTGCTGTTCAATAGTCATATTTTTATGCAATACCCCTATTCCTCCCTCACGAGCCATCGCAATGGCCATAGAGGATTCTGTTACAGTATCCATTGCAGCGGATACAATAGGAACATTAATAGTTATGTTTCTTGTAAATTTTGTCTGGATATTTACATCTCTTGGAAGAACATCAGAGAAAGCAGGAACTAAGAGCACATCGTCGTAAGTTAAGCCTTCTCCTACTATCTTGGAATTGTGAGAAATCATAATGCAATCAACTTATTAAGTAATTGCATACAAATTTACAATATATTTATTGAATTGCTGGTATTTATATACGTATCAGGAATTATTAAGTGATTTTATCGTATTTACTTTGCCAACAATATTCGCTAAAATTTTTTCCAGAGGAAGCACCAAAAAGGAATAATAAGCCCAAAACACCTTTGATGTAAAATAAAAATAACATAAAAAGGTGTCCTGTATTGGCTGAACTATGGTATATAATATCTTTCGTTAAAATAGTAAAAATCAAACTAGCCACAAAAATGGATATACCAAGATTTTCAACATTCTTAATACTCCAGTATTTTATTTTTCTAAGCGGATGTAAATCTGTTCCCCATTTATGTATTAAATAATAATACCCATTTCCCATAGGAGCAAATAATAAAGGGTCATCAGCCTTATCTAATCTGAATAATTTGGAGGGGGCAATAATTTTAAATCCATCTAAAATTGTTTGATGTTTATCCTCTAAACGTTGAATCTTTTCAACAACTTGATCTGGATATGATCCTTTGAAATAACGAGTATCTAGGAAACGAAGGCGATAGTTTATACAAATTTTTTCAATTTGTGAAATGTGAAAAATGGCATCTGTATCAACGTTATCGATATTAAAATTATTAATAGTCCGATTCATTGGTGATTTAGCGAGTCTTTCTAAAACAGAATTATTGGGATTATTAATTTCATTTAAAATTGAATATACCCAACCAATAATATCTTCAGTTTGAATATTTTTTTTTCTTTCTTTAATTAACTCATTATGAATGTCTATGGGTTTTAACATTTTAAAAGGTATTTTTTTATAAATATACGTCTAAAGCAAAGTTAAGAATAAGTAAAAAAATAAATCCCTGTTATTAAAAATAATTCTAAATAAATTGTTAAAACTTAAACTCCAAGGTAACATACCAATTTCTTGGTGTAGAAGGAATAATTCCAGGTCCTGGATATCCTGTAGCTCTTCTGGTAAAATAAGAAACGTCCAATAAATTATTGATTCCTGTTTCTAACTTCATAAACTTGTATTTATAAGAAGCTGAAATATCTAAGATTTCATATGATGGTATCGTTCCAATAATTCCACTAACATCACCTGGTGGTGAATTTGAAGCATCGGAAAATTGATCAGAAAGAAACGTGTATTGAATACTTGAGGTAATGTTTTTATACCCAAATCGAATACCAGTTTTAAAATTGATATCAGGCACAAATTCAACCTTTTTCCCTTCGATGCCATTGGTAATCGCTCTAGTATATTCCGAAGTAATCAATGAGGTATTTAAAAAATAATTCAAACTAAATTGATTATCTAAATTGATTATTTTTTTTAAGTTGAAATCAAAGACTGATTCTATTCCTAAAATCCTAGCATCTCCTATATTAGTTCTCAGTTGTCCTAAGTTATTAATTGGAGGTATAGTTGTCAATAAAAAACCTATACGATCGTTGTAAAATAAACCAAAAACACCAAGATCATAGGTCAACCAGTTATTCCAGTTTCCTCTTGCCCCTAAATCGATCGTAAATCCGTTTTCATCATTTAAATCAGTATCTACTGCATTAGATGGATTTACAATATTTACATCTGAGAATGTAATAGATCGATAATTTTGAGAAATATTTCCGTAAAACTCTATAGAGTTGGTGGGTTTATAACTGGCGCCTATTCCAAATAAAACAAAAGATCTTTCTTTTACTTCATCGATTATTTTATCATCATTAAAATCTGGATTTCCTGCAGCGTCAAAATATGTAAGTCTTAAATCACCTTTACTATCTGTTTTAATATACTCAAACCTGGCTCCTGGTGTAATTGAAAATTTATCCGATATGTAAAAAATATTTTCTGCAAATAATGCTATATTTAAATTAGGGTTTTTAAAATTTCCTAGTATTCTATAATCTGGAAATTGTTGAACAGCAGAATTGAAGTTCGCATCAGAATCATCTGTTCCTGGACCTTGAAATTCGGTATTATTAGCTTTGTAAAATTTTCCTCCAAATAAATACGTAGCTTTTTTACCAAACATAGTATATTCTGACAAATAGCGTGTTTCAAAACCAAAATTATTAAAATCTCCTATGAGTAGCTCCCTTGCTCCTCCTGGATCAGGGAGATCAACTCTTCTGATTCTATAACCAATTGTTTTTCTTGAAGCGTTTAATCCAAAAAAATTAAATGTTAGATTTGATCTATCTGAGAATTTATGTGCCCATTTAAAATTATATAACAACCAATCCACCTTAAACCAATTTCGTGATCGATTGCTTTGCAATGGATTATTATTAAACATATTATCCGAAAGTCCTCCTGCTTGTTTTGCTAAATAATCTAAATAAGTGAATTCTAGGGAAATTTTATTATTTTTATTTAGTTGATACCCTAGATGAATAAAAGCATTGTTGGAATCAAAATCTGAGTTAGGTCTAAATCCATTTCCTTTTTTGTAATTGATGTACCCATAATAAGATAGCTTTTTATTTGTTCCGCTTAGACTAGTAAAATTAGTATATAAACCAAAACTTCCTGTTGTATTTCTTGAAATAATTTCTAGTTTTTTATTAAGTTTTGGTGGTTTGGTAATAAAGTTAACTAATCCTCCAAATTGTGTTCCATACTGTAAAGAAGCTGCTCCCCTTACAATCTGAATTTCTTTTAAACCCTCAGATGCCGGTGTATAATAACTTTCTGGATATCCCAGTACGTCAGCACTAATATCATAACCATTTTGACGAGTATTGAAATTGGAAGTTCTATTTGGATCCAAACCTCTTCCTCCAATATTTAGTTGAAGTCCTGCATCATCATTTTGAAAAATATTTAATCCTGAAATTTGGCTGTAAATTTGTCTGGCATTGTTTGAAGCTAAATTTGCTAGGGATTGATTAACCAGAACAACTTCGGTTTTCTTACCGGCATAAATCGCAGTTCCAACTACATCTTTTAATCGACTTAATTCAAATACTCTTACTTTTCTTGCCTTAATTTGTACTTCAGTTAATTCCTCTGAAAATGACTCTAAAATTATTTGCAAGTTTGCGTATTTATTTCCTTCTATTTTTAGCTCTTTAACTTTAAAATTTTCAGAATAAAAAAACAATGTTAACTTTTCTTTATTACTAACAAATTCAAAGTTTCCTTTGCTATTTGTTTCGGTTAATAAACCTCCATTTTTATCATAAATTTGAACCTTGTTGATTGGAGTATTAACTTCTGATAAAACTTGGCCTGATACTTTTGATTGCGCGTAAATACCAATCTGAAAAAAAAGAAAAAAAATAGTATAACAAATGTTTTTAATATTCATAAGGTTAAATCCCTTTTATTTTAATAGTTGAATTAAATGGTAATATCCATTTTTTATGACGAAATGATTCTTTTTGTTGATATAAATCGACTTGCGGGTCAATAAAGGGTTCACTCAGGCGTCCGTTTAAAGTCACATAACTATCGACAAAAACCTGAACATTTTGATGTCCTTGACTAGAAAAATGATCTCCTAAATAATGAGCATATTCAAGAATGAAATCTGGTTGAAACCCCATTTGCTTTTCTTGAAAAGCTGTCAAAAAATCAGTATTATCAACATAAAAATACTTTTTTGTTTTTTCATCTACAATCTTAAAGTTAGTATTCCCCGCTTTTTCTATCAACATCACTCTCCAAGAAAAACGATAACCTTCTTCTGTCCAAAATAATTCACCTGGATAAAGAAGATATCTCCATGGTAGTAAGAGTTGAATAATAAAAAATGGAATTAGAATAGACTTTAATATTTTTTTTGAGAAAGGCGAATATTCATAATGATTTACAATTTCTTTAGATAATGGAGTTATACCAAGAAATCTTTGAATAAATGCAATTATTTTTCTATGAAAGCCTGCATCGAAAAAAATCAAAGAACTAACAATCATTATGTATGGAAACATCCCTATAGAGAATAGTACTTTTGTAAAAATATGAAAAAATAGAACTAGTAAAAAAGCAACTATTCGAGTTCTTTTGTATATTAATAAAAATGGGATCATAAGATCATAGACAGCTCCTCCCCAACTCATTAAATAATGAAACCATTCTTGTTGCATAAATGTTTCTCCAATTAATGGTAAATCATATTTTGAGGGTAACCATATTTTTAATGGTTGAGCACGAAACAACCAATCTGAATTAAGTTTGGCTAAACCAGCATAAATATATACAATCCCTAAAAGAAGTTTGATACTATCTATGTTCCATTTTGGAATATGCAAATATTCTTTTTTTCTGAAGTACGCATCTAGTGAAAAATGAGCATTTGCTGGAAGAAAAATTAATAAAAAACTTAGGGTAGAAACAAAATAATAATGATTTAGGTAAGTAGTTTTATCCATTAACTCGATATAGGTAAAAGATAAAAAAAAGACGATGATTGCTATTCTATATTTATAACCAATAGTAATAAAAAGAGAGGATATTGCACAAATTATAAAAATCAAGTATGTAAAGTTTCCAAAAGGTTTTACCCATTCAAAACCATAATATGAAAAGAAAAAAGTGGGCTCAATATAAAGTTTTTCGATCCATCCATATGACCAAAAACGAATAATGCTAAAAAACATCATTAAGCCAAATAAAATTCTAAAAATTACTAAAGGAGACGCATCAGTATTTTTACTCAGATATTTTAAATTCATACTTTTGACTGCAAAAAAAAACCCAAAAATATATAACTAATATACATTTTTAGGTTAGAATATTTAATTTAGAATATTAGTCATTGTCACCATCTTGATAATCAGATTCTATATTAAATGCTCGAAGCATATCTGTTTTAAAAAAATAAACTAATTTTTGTAATTCATCAAATGCAATCGTCATTTTTGAATTATCAGCATTGATCTGTTCATAAAAATTATTGTTCAGGTTATTAATTTGTGATCTTGCAATATTCAATTGATTATCGATTCTTTCTTTAATATCATTTCTGTCTAAATATACCAGGTAGGAACTATAACTATCTCCGTAGCTATTTCCGTCATATTTCTTTCCGTTGAAAAAATTTTCAACAGCTGTTAATGCATCTAATGCTAGCTCTTTTGAAATATCTTTTTTGTAAAAAGCTTCTACTTTTTGAGGTCTTGGAGTACCAGAAAAAACTCCAGCAGGAGTTCCAATTTTGTTTGTTCTTAATCCTTTTTCATAGAAATAAATAAAATCATTTACTAACTTGTTTAAAGAACTAGTAGCTGTATTACCAGAGCTGTTTACGAAAGTATTTCTGTATGACCCATTCCAATCATTTACCACTTCTTGTGTTAAACTATGCATCCGATTGAGAACATCTGTAAGGTATAATTTATACCCTGAAGAGTTTGGATCAGTTGTATATTTAGCCAAGATATTAGTATCATTATCTGATAATCCGTATAATAAATAGTCTAGTGCAGGAAAGCCTTGAGCATCTTGGTTGTTTGAAATAGTTAAATCATAACCTCCATTAGCAATATTATTTTCAACATCACTTACTGTTAAAGGATATACATTCATATAAAAATAATATTGTAATTCTTCCGCCTTACCTAAATTAAACATTTCTACACTTTGCCATGTTTTATATCCATTATACCAGGAGGTTCTTAAAGCATCAAGTGTATTTTGGTTAGGAGTATCTGTAAATGTTTGTCCGGCAGTTTTTAAAGCAGACATTTTATTTGCAAAATCATTATAAGATGGTATAATTATTTCATCAGCAGAGAAGGCGAGCATAGAATCTCGATCAAAATTATCAGGTAAAAGTCCAATGTCGTTTTCATCATCAGAACAGGAATAAAGTATACTTACTGAAATAAATAGTATTACGAACTTTTTTAGCATTTTTAGTGTTTTTGTTATTAATGGAAATTTAAAACAAAAAAAGTGACCCATAAAAAAAGTCACTTTTTTTGAGTATTTATAAAATTAATCTGCTGCTTGAACAACAGTAATTCCAAATCTAGAAGCTATCGCTTCAGACATAGTATCTAAGGTTGTGGCACTAACATCCCAGAATCCATTACCTGCTGTAAGTTGACTGATATAACCATCAACTTCAGCTTTTGTAAAATACGGATTATCTGTATTAGGTATTCTAGTAAATTGTAAACTGTATACAAAACCAAAACCTTCAGAAAGATCGTGAAAAGCAGATGCCCAGTCAGTTCCTAAGCTAGCTTTACCGGCTTGTAAATAGTATACCGCTCTTACAGCGATTACTTTTGAAACATTTTCTCTGATAATTTCAGCTTGTTCGTCTCTAGTTATATAATCTTTATTAACAATCGCAGCTCTTCCTAATTTAAAAGCATCATAAATAGTTGCAGCAATTCCTGAGAAATCTGGATCACCTTCAACTCTTGCTAAATACTTATTAAGGAAAGCATCAGCACCAAGAGCAGGGTTATCTTGAACATCAGCCCCGTAAAGATATCCAAAGGCTTCATCCCATTTGTGCTCCATTGTTGTATAATTACTTGTACCTGATAAAGTCCCAGCGTCATTATCTGAAACATTGCTACCAGCATCCAACACTGCTGGACTTAAGTAATTGTTTAACATTTGATCAGTCATCAAAGCTCCTATTAAACCTTTGTTAACTGCCTGATTCAACTCAAGTCCATCTCCGTTAACATAACGAGTTGAACCACCTCCATTTTCTTGGATTTTTCCAGGATTACCAGCAGAAGCATCGGCAGTCCAATTTGGGAATACATCACTTACTTGCGAAGCAATCCAAGAATCAAATTCTGCTTTAATAGCAGTTGATGCTGTGGTATTTGCAGCAAAAAAATCCGCTGAAGCAGCAGTTTTGCTTTTAACACTTTTGGAAGAAGCATTTAAACCTAGGTTTCCTGAATCTGCAAAATCAGCATTACCCTGTTGGTGATCAAACATTCCTTGAAGAGCTCCTAAAGAAGTGGTTTCCTCTTTTAAAGCATCTATGAGTTCTTTAGCCATTGCTATTCTTTGTGTTTGTCCACTATAACTTACAGTCGTCGCCCCATTTCTAAGAAAGGTATACGTTGCAGGTGCAACAGTCGGATCTGGTTGTACTGGATCATTATCATCATTTTTACAAGAGATAAAAACAAAGGTTGATAATGCTAAAAGTAAAAATATTTTTTTCATTTTTTATTTAGATTTAATTAAAATAATTTATAAATTTTCGGCAAATATAATTAACAAATTATTACTTATCAAAACTATTTAGAATAAATTTAAATAATATATTTAAAATTTTAAGATAGTATTAACATAACATAGATATATTCAACTATTTGTGGGGAAATAGATAAATCTATAAAAAAAATTAATGGAATCACTAACCTAATTTTTAAAAATCTGTAGCGCTTGATTGTAGGCGTTTTCAAAACTCATTGTTTTGATTCCTGTTTGAATTTTTTGTTCTGTGAAGAATGAAATTAATTTTTCTGTTGGCATATTACCTGTTAACTCATCTTTTGCCATTGGGCAGCCCCCATATCCTTTAATAGCACCATCAAAACGTCTACAACCTGCCTTGAATGCAGCTTCTACTTTTTCATACCAAAAGAATGGAGTTGTATGAATGTGTGCACCAAATTCAATAGCTGGATATGTTGGAATTAAGTTTGAAAATAAATAATCAATCTGATCTGGCCTTGAGCTACCTATAGTGTCTGATAATGATAAAATATTTACCCCCATTTTTGACAGTTCTTCAGTCCAATTTGCTACAATATCAACATTCCAAGGATCGCCGTAAGGATTTCCAAACCCCATGGATAAATAAGCTACTACCTCTTTATTGGCTTTTCTGGCAATAGACAAAATTTTTTGTAATGCATTAATAGATTCAGCGATTGTTTTATGCGTATTACGCATCTGGAAATTTTCTGAGATAGAAAATGGATATCCTAGATAGTCGATTTCATCAAATTGAACAGCATCAATGGCTCCTCGAACATTCGCAACTATCGCCAAAAGCTTAGTTTGTGTTTGAGACAAATCTAATTTTTTAAGAACTTCTGCTGTATCCCTCATTTGTGGAATCACTTTTGGGGAAACAAAACTCCCAAAGTCAATCGTATGAAAACCAACCTTTAATAATGAATTGATATATTTTGCCTTGGCTTCAGTAGAAATAAAATGAGTCCTAATGCCTTGCATAGCATCTCTTGGGCATTCAATTATTTTGACCTTTTTCATTAATTCAAATATACGATAATTGTATTTTTAATTATTGTTATCAATGTGTAGTTGAAAATTATAAATAATGTCTTTATCAAAATTTTTACATTTAATATTTATGAAAAAAAATTATGAAGGCCATACAACATTGAGACAAAACCTTAGGTCAAGATAAATAAAGCAATTCCAACAAATACTATCACCTGCATCCATTGAAACCAAAAACCAATCTTTTTGTTTTTCTGTATTTTTTCCGAGATATTCCCTCCAAGTATAGCAATAAAGGAAAATACAACAAAAGATGTCAATATAAAAAGCCCACCTAGAACATAAAATTGAATGACGATTGATAATGAATCTGAAAATAAGAAACTTGGAAATAATGCTAAGAAAAAAATAGTCACTTTTGGATTTAATACATTCATTAAAAACCCTATTTTAACTAATTGAAAAGGTGATTTTTTTTGAATCTCCTCCATATTCAATTTAATATCTGAACTACTTTTAAAAACCTTGTAAGCCAAATACAATAGATAGAAAGCTCCAACAATTTTGATTCCATAAAATAGTGTATCATTGGTTTTTATAATACTTGATATACCAAAAGCTACCAGCGAAGTATGTATGATACAGCCAGTCATTAACCCTATAACAGTTGCCAATCCATACTTTTTACCATAAATAACACTTTGCATCAAAACAAAAATATTATCTGGACCTGGGGAAATTGCTAACAGGGTAACGGAAGCAATAAATGAAAGTAAGATATTAGTATCCAAGACAGGTGATTTTATTAAAAACAATCATGACTTTAATATATAATAATTATTTAATTGATTTGATAAAGAACCATTTTTAAGCTAATCAATTAAAGATTAATCAATGCTTTATTTATGTCTTTGATTAAACCAGGTCCTTCATATATAAAGCCCGTATAAAGCTGAACTAAATCTGCACCAGCTTTTATTTTTTTTAGGGCATCTTCAGCAGAATGGATACCTCCTACTCCTATTATTGGAAATGCTTTATTAGAATTATGCGATAAATATCGAATTACTCTAGTACTTTGATCTTTGATGGGTTGACCACTTAACCCACCATTCCCTATTTTTTGCAAAAGTTTATCAGAAGTTTTTAAATTGTCTCTCTTTATAGATGTATTGGAAGCAATAATACCATCAATTTTAGTTTCTGCCACAAGATCAATAATATCATCTAATTGATAATTATTTAAATCTGGTGCAATTTTTAATAGAATAGGTTTTTGAATGGGTTCTTGGTTGTTTAACTTTTGAACAGCAGTAATCAATTCAATTAAATAATCTTTATCATTTAATTTTTCCTGGCTTCCTACATTCGGACAACTTACATTTAAAACAAAATAATCTACATAAGGGTGTAATCCCTTGAAGCAAGTTTCATAGTCTGAAGTGTATTTATTAGATGCTGTTTCGTTATTTTTACCAATATTACCACCAATAATAAGCTTTCTTTTATTTTTTTTCAATTGGCGTATGACCATCTCTAAACCGTCGTTATTAAATCCCATTCTATTAATAATTGCCTGGTCTTCTTTTAGCCTAAAAAGTCTCTTTTTGGGGTTTCCTAGTTGACCTTTTGGTGTTACCGTTCCTATTTCGATAAATCCAAAACCAAAATTTGATAATTCATTATACAAAACTGCATTTTTATCAAATCCCGCAGCTAATCCAACTGGGTTTTTAAATGTAATACCAAATAACGTTCTTTCTAAGCGTTTGTCCTCTAATAAATATATAGATCGGAGTATTGAGGGGACTAAAGGTATTTTACATAAAAAACGAATCAAAGAAAATGTAAAGTAATGAACCCTTTCTGGGTCAAATAAAAAAAGAATTGGGCGAATTAATAATGTATACATCCTTGTTAAAAAAAAAGCTCTATGGTGGAGCTCATTACTACCTTAAAACAGCATCTAATTTATTTTCGAATGTCTGTTTTAACTTATCCATAACTTTTTCTATTTGCTTATCTGTTAGTGTTTTATTTTTATCCTGTAAGATAAAACTTATAGCATAGGATTTTTTTCCCTTAGGGAGCTTATCTCCTTCATACACATCAAACAATCCAACATCTTTTAATAAATTCTTTTCTGATTGAAAAGCGATGTTATATACTTCTTTAAATGTAATCTTTTCATCTATTAGTAAGGCAAGATCTCTTTTAACAGCTGGAAATTTAGGTAATTCTCTGATTTTAATTTTCTTTTTGTCTGAAATGGTTAAAATAGATTTCCAATCAAAATCTGCAAATAAAACTTCTTGTTTTATTCCAAATTCTCTAACAATTTTTTTCTTTAAAACTCCAAACTCTACTAATTTATTCTTTCCCAAACTTAAAATTACCCCTTCTGAAAAAATATCTGATTTAGCAGGTGTTGTTTTTAAACTTGAAAAACCAATTCTTTCTAAAATTGTTGTTATGACTCCTTTTAAATAAAAAAAATCAGAATTTTTTGATGAGGATGTCCAGGTCTCTTGGGTTCTTCCTCCAGAGACAAAAAGTGTGAGGTGCCTATCTTCTTGATAGCCTTTTTCATAATTGTGATACGTTTTACCAAATTCATATAATTGTAGAGAATTATTCTTTCTATTGATATTATATGAAATAGATTCTAATCCACCAAAAAGCAATGATTGTCTCAAAACATTTAAATCTGTACTTAAGGGGTTTATTATCATCACATTAACTTGTGGTTTTAAATTTTTAGAAAACGAAGTATACTCCTCTTTCGTCAATGAATTAGACATAATTTCATAAAAACCTAAGGAGGTCAATTGATTTGCAATTATATTTTCCAGAGTAATGTCTCTATTTGTATCAAAGGAAATAGATGCATTTAATTTATGAGAAAATTTAATGTTATTGTATCCATAAACACGAAGAATTTCCTCAATGATATCTGCCTCTCTTTGAACATCAACTCTGTAGGTAGGTATGTTAAGCCCTAATCCACCCTCTGTTTCACTACTTATTTTAATTTCGAGAGAGGCTAAAATATTTTTTATTGTTTCTTTATCAATCTCCTGACCAATGATACGAAAAGCGTTTTCATAAGATAAAAAAACTTGAAAGTCTTCTATTTTTTGCGGATAAAGATCAATAATATCTGAAGCTATTTTTCCACCAGAATATTCTTCAATTAATAAGGCCGCACGTTTTAGGGCATATTTTGAGAAATTAACATCAATTCCACGCTCAAAACGAAAGGAAGCATCTGTATTTAAGGAATGTCTTTTTGCTGTTTTACGAATGGAAACAGGGTCAAAATAGGCACTTTCTAAAAATATAGATTTTGTTTTTTCCGTTACCCCAGAATTAATACCTCCAAAAACTCCTGCTATACACAAAGGGTTAGATTCTGCATCACAGATCATAATATCTTCTTCGTGTAATTCTCTTTCTACTTCGTCTAAGGTTATGAATTTTGTACCCGATTCTAGTGTTTTTACAATTATTTTGTTTCCTTTAATTTTATTAGTATCAAAGGCATGTAAAGGTTGCCCTAATTCATGTAAAACATAATTTGTGATATCTACTACATTATTTTTTGGACTTATACCTATTGATTTTAAACGGTTCTGAATCCACTCTGGAGAATCTTTTATTTCTATATCAACAATTGTAATGCCACAGTATCGTGGAGCAAATTCTCTATTTTCTACTTCAACATCTATTCGGAGTCTTCTTTCATCAACATGAAAATTACTTACAGACGGAGAAATTAATTCTAAATTAATTCCGTGTTGAATTAATCCTGAACGCAAGTCCCTAGCTACTCCATAATGACTCATTGCATCGGCTCTATTGGGTGTGAGTCCAATTTCAAAAACCTGATCTATTTCTATATTAAAAACATTAGCTGCTTTGGTACCAACTTGCAAATTTTTATCCAGAATCATAATTCCATCATGACTTGTTCCTAAGCCTAATTCATCTTCAGCACAAATCATTCCATGACTTTCTTCTCCTCTAATCTTACCTTTTTTGATTGTAAATCCCTCACCCTTTTCATCATACAAAATAGTTCCTATGGTGGCGACAGGAACCTTTTGTCCTACAGCAACATTAGTTGCACCACAAACAATTTGTAAAGGATCTCCATTTCCTATGGCAACAGTAGTGAGATTTAAACGATCTGCATTTGGATGCTTAACACAAGTTAAAACTTCACCAACCACTACACCTTCAAGACCTCCTTTTATTGACTCTTTCGTTTCAACACCTTCAACTTCCAAACCAAGGTCCGTTAATAATTCACTTGTTTTACTTTCTTCCCAATCAACTTGAAGAAATTGTTTTAACCAATTGTATGATATCTTCATCTAGATAATAATGATTACGTTGCAAATTTAATTAAATTAAACTTTAAAGGAAATATTTCTATGTTTTAGTTATGGATAATTCTTAGGTTTGTTAAATGAAGAATATATTATTGTTTTAATGTATTGATTATTTATTATGACTCTCGTAAATACCTATTGTAATTATTGTAATAACTTAGATACCAACAATATTCACAAAATCTATCATGATACACAATATGGATTTCCAATTGATTCTGATAATGAATTATTTGGTAGGTTAATCTTAGAAATTAATCAAGCAGGATTGTCTTGGGATACTATACTAAAAAAACAAAATAACTTTAAAAAAGCATATTCAAATTTTGATATAAAAGCAATTGCAAATTACAGTGAAAAAGACAGAATTCGTTTGTTAAATAATACTGGTATTATTAGAAATAGGCTAAAAATAAATGCTGCTATACATAATGCTAGAGTTATTTTAGAAATCCAGAATAAATTTGGTTCTTTTCAAAATTGGCTTGATAAAAATCATCCCAAAACAAAAAAAGAATGGGTGAAATTATTTAAAAAGA
>MDTG01422763.1_pt1 | contig 16029 bp, 13 predicted proteins | sample 811421 | NCBI WGS metagenome assembly MDTG01 (sample SAMN05326645, study PRJNA326480) | marine metagenome | isolation source: seawater | place: Pacific Ocean: South East | collected 2011 | reverse complement strand
GGAATGTGAGTTTGATGAAGGGGGTTATTTCATTGTTAATGGAACTGAAAAGGTAATTGTATCACAAGAAAGACAAGCGGAAAATAAATTATATGCATTTAAAAACTCGAAATCCCAAAATAAATATGCATATGTGGTTGAAATCAAATCATTACCTGATAAGAAAATTTTAACACCTAAAAGCATTCAAGTAAAGATCACATCTAAAGAGGGGATACACGGTAGAAATATAAAAGTATCAATTCCACATATAAAACAAGATGTTCCATTATTTGTTGTGTTTAAAGCTCTTGGTATAACAAATGATCTAGATATTACAAATTATATTCTATATAATATACCTAAAGAAGAATGGAGAAATTACACACAGTTTTTAAGAGCATCGTTAGAGGAGGCTTCAACTATATTAGATCAAAATATGGCAAAAGAGTATTTATGTAAATATGTAAATATGATGGGATACGATAGAGATAAGAGTGAAAAAGATCGAAGAATGACATATTTAAATGATATTATAATAAATGATTTTCTACCCCATATTGGTGAAGAATACAAATCAAAAGCATACTATTTAGGTTATATGGTAAAAGAATTATTAGATGTATTTTTAAAGAAGAGAGAAACAGATGACAGAGATTCTTATGTTAATAAAAGAGTCGATACTGCTGGGGTTTTGATGTCAAGTCTGTTTAGACAATATTATACAAAACTTATCAAGGATATGAAAACTAATATAAACAAGGAATATACAAATGGTTCTTGGAAAGCTACAAAAAATTTTCAAAACATAATTAATGAGACAAATATTTATAAAATTATTAAATTCTCTACTATTAGTACTGGTTTAAAATTTGCACTTGCTACTGGTAACTGGGGAATAAAAAATAATAAAAATAAACAAGGAATTGCTCAAGTGTTGAGTATACTAACGTTTAACTCTAAACTTTCACATTTGCGTCGTATAAATACACCTATGGAGAAGACATCTAAACTTGTAGCACCTCGTAAACTCCACGGAACACAGGCATTTTATATATGTGGTGCAGAAACTCCGGAAGGTGGTTCAGTTGGAGTGGTAAAAAATATAGCATTGTCGTGTCATATTACTAATTATTGTGATATGACGCCAGTTATGAATATAATTGAATCATTTGATGTTATAAATATAAATGATGTATATCCCACAGATATAATTGATCATACAAAAATTTTTGTAAATGGTAAATGGGTTTATGTTACTAAATCCCCTAAAAAATTGATTGATCTATTGAGAAATTATAGAAGAAATGGCTTAATTCACATCCATACTGGGATAGTATGGAAAATAGATAAAAATATAATTGAAGTTTATACAGATGCTGGAAGATGTATTCGACCTTTATATATTGTAAATAATAATAAATTAGCTATGAATAATGATGTTTTAGATAAAATTGACAAATCAATCATAAACTGGAATAATCTTATAGTTGGTAGTTTAAATGAAGGAGTCTATAATAAACAAAATAGTATATCGTCTGGAGTAATTGAATTTATTGATGTTCAAGAAGCAGATAATTGTATGATAGCAATAAACGATAAAAAGCTGAATGAGGGTGTAGATAAATTTGTAAAATACCAATATACACATTGTGAAATTCATCCATCATTTTTACAGGGGGTGTTAGCATCTATTATCCCTTTTTCAGACCATAATCAGTCTCCTAGAAATACATATCAATCGGCAATGGGTAAGCAAGCAATGGGTATTTATGCAACAAACTTCCGTTATCGAATGGATACTGTAGCCCATATTCTAAGATATGCTCAACTGCCAATCATCAATAGTCGTATCATAAAGTATTTACCATCAAATAATCTTCCATCAGGAATTAATGCAATAGTTGCTATAGCATCATATTCTGGTTATAATCAAGAAGATTCTATTATTATGAATAAAAGTGCTATTGAAAGAGGACTTTTTGTATCGGATCTATATAAAACATATAAGGATGAAGAGAAAAAACGACAATCATCTAGTGTAAGAATGCAAGAAAAATTCACAAGACCTAATATCAAGAATACATTAGGTGTACAGGGCAATAATTATTCAAAGCTAACTGAAAATGGACTTCCTATTGAAAATGTGAGAGTAACAGAAAATGATGTAATTATAGGTAAAATTCATCCTATACATTCAAAAAAAGATGAAAAAGATGTTAATAAACTAATGTATAGATGTTGTAGTACTACACTAAAAGGTAATGAAAATGGTTTTGTTGATAAAGTTATTGTATCACGTAATGGAGATGGTTATAAATTTGTTAAAGTGAAAATAAGATGCACCAGAAACCCTACTATAGGTGATAAACACGCATCAAGACATGGTCAAAAAGGAACAGTAGGAATTGTTTATAGGCAAGAGGATATGCCTTTTACTAAATTAGGAATGAAACCAGACTTAATAATGAATCCACATGCAGTACCATCTAGAATGACTATTGCACAAGTTATTGAGTGTTTGATGGGAAAAGTGTCAGTCAATCTTGGTATGTATGGAGATGCAACTGCTTTTACATCATTTAATGAAAAAAAATTAGGTGATTTACTCGAAAATCTGGGTTTTGAACGACATTGTGATGAGGTGCTGTACAATGGTCGTACCGGTGAACAACTAAAAGTCAACATATTTATGGGTCCAACCTTTTATCAAAGACTTAAACATATGGTAGATGATAAAATCCATTCTAGATCAACTGGACCAAATGTTATTCTTACACGACAACCTGTTGAGGGTAGATCACGTGATGGAGGTCTTAGATTTGGTGAAATGGAACGTGATTGCATATTATCACACGGAGCATCGAGTTTTCTAAAAGAAACACTACAGGATAGATCTGATAACTATAGAATGTATATTTGTTCTAGTTGTGGATTAGTAAGTGCAGTAAATAAACAATCTGATATTAATTATTGTAAAAATTGTAATAATAATACTGATTTTTCTGAGATTAGATTACCATATGCTATGAAACTCTTTGTACAAGAATTAGAAACAATGTGTGTTGCACCCAGAATGGTAACAAAATATACAAAATAATTAAATAAATAATATATCATTATAGATATTTTATTTAGTATCTATTGTTATAATAAGTTTTTAAATTATTATTTTTTCTGTTTTTAACAACCTTAGTCCAGCTACTATCATCTCTATTATCATACATATCATAGTTTTTACTAATTGTATTATCATCCCTGATCTTAGTTGTGTTATTTTGATTTTCCAATAATTTTGATTTTTTTTCAATATTATTTAATCTAGACTCTATATCACTTATATGTTTTGTAATATTTGTTATACTTTCTTTGTAATTATTTAGTGTTACATTGACATTGTTATAGTTTTGATTCAAAATACTCATATTATGCTCTTGTTGTGTATTATATTGAGTTATTATATTCATTACTCTCTCTACAAATGTTGAATATTTATCATTAATACTATGCTCTATTTCTGAATAAAGTTTTTTAGTATCAAATACTTCCTTTGGTGTATCAAGACTTTCTTTATTGTTTTTAACTGAATTGAATAATCTATGTATTAAATCTATTTTACAATCCTGTTTTAATAATCTGGCATTAATGTTACTTATATCACCACTTGCACTATTCATATTTTTTGAAATCTCATTTTCAAGATTGTGTATTCTAATTTTAATCTCTCCTAATTCTTTAATTATAATATCATTTAATAGAGGATTTGTTAATGACATATTATATAATTTTAATAATTAAGTTTTAAATATATATAATTAATACTTAATTACATTGTACATTTTAAATAATTTTCATATTGATTTCTTATGGTAATAAATGCTTTATTTATTTTCTCTTTTTCTTCGTCATTTCCACCAGCAAGTTCTTTTTTTTCATTATATGCATTTTTTATTTTACTAAATAAAAGCCTTTCACTAACATCTAATCCTAAATCTAGACAACAAGTATCAAATATATCCTTATCATATACTGATTCTTCATCTATAGGTTCATAAGCTCTTTCTTTAATTGTTTTTTCAAGGAGATTTATTATCTTATCGATTATAACTAACCCATCTTTATTAAAAGTCTTTTCTATAAAATTATAGTTATCTGTTTTAAATATGATTTTTATTTCATTTTTTGGATAAAATAAAACCTTGTATAGATATTTTAACTTATTCTCTTTATATTTACGAAATTCATCCCTATCCCTAAAATTATCCCTTTTTATTTCATTACAAACCTCACTTATGATCTTAGTTGAATAATCACGGAATTTTAAATAGTCATTGTCATTCATTTCTAATATTTTTTTGTTACAACTTTCTATATTTTTAATATATTTAGATTTATTAGATACAATACCTGTATTATGCCTTTTATTTTGTTTGATACGTCTTCCACCTGCAATGACTGCTTTTTTTACTTCCATTATTATATTAATATCTATTTATTTTTAAGATTATATAAATCGATATTATTTAAATATTTATACTTCTTTAATATCTAAAATTTCTATTTTTTCATATGGTTTATCATTTATATCAGTGTGTGCATTTTCAATTATTTTAAGATTTTCAAACCCTCTTACTATTTCTCCAAAAACTACATGCTTACCATCAAGATGTTGTGTAGGTACTAATGTAATAAAAAATTGACTTCCATTAGTATTCTTCCCACTATTTGCCATTGATAATAATCCTCCTTTATTATGCTCAATTCTAAAATTCTCATCTTTAAAATTGTCTCCATATATAGATATACTTCCAGTACCATCATTATTAAGAATATCGCCACCCTGAATCATAAAACCAGGTATGATACGATGAAATATACTCTTATTGTATCTTTTACCTGATATACCATACTTTGCAATTTTTCTAAAATTTTGTGTAGTTAATGGAACAATATCATCATATAGCTTTATTTCTATTGTTATTTTTTTATCCCAGTCTTTAGAAGCCTGTCCTGCCGGCGTTTTCATAGATACACCAATTGTCATTTCTAAGTTTTTATTTATATTACTAAACTCCTCTTTTTTATCTAATTCTAAATTTTCCTTAATATCATTAACTATTTCTTCTTTAGTAATATTTTCATTTTTGAGATTTCTATATAATACAATAACTAAATATATGATTAAAATTATTATTACACCTATTAATAAACTTATAATTCTCATTTATAATAAAAAAATATATTTATAAACAATATTATACTAATAGGTTAATATTATTGAAGGACTCAATATAGGCATACCATCATCACTAAATGCACATATGTTTATTTCTAAATATTCAGATAATGGTTTTTCTAACTTTTTGTAAATATCACACAATTGCATATCTTTATTAGAGTTTTTACAACTATTGTATATTACATATTTATCTATATTTAACATATTTGGATCAATATTATAATCATTTTTAAGTATAGTAATCAAATTATCAATAGATAAACAATCATCCTTTCTTATTGATATTCGTAGTCTTGTCCAAGTGTTAAAATGCTCCGGAACTGTTTTAATTTTCATTCCATAGACTTTACTCATCATATTATTATATGTAATATCTGGCTTTTGACTATCAAATATTATATAATTATTTGTACCAATATTAAGGTTAGTATCACTACTCTCTTTACCACACAGATATTTTAAGATTTCAATAAGTACAAATCCTGAAATAATTGTAGTTGTTGTAGACAATGCTGGAATTATTCTTCCAGATATCATTTTGATTTCTTGACTATCACCTAAAGAAATACTATATATTTTTGCTCTAATATTTGTTATGGAAGTCATTAATGAAAGAAGATTATCATCATCCTTATCATATTTAAGTATAGATACTTTATGTTTATTTTTGAATAGAATTTTAGATATTTTATTATACATTATTTCTGCGTTTTTGATTGAATCCTCATTATGTACCGTTATTTCATCCTTATCTTCGTTTACTATGATCTTATTACAAGCATAATTACCATCTAGTTCATAAAATTCTGATCCAAAATACTCTTTATATATATTATCATCCCATTCCTTTAAAGATAATACATTCTTGAGAATAATGTATAATTCGCTTACCAAATTTGCACATAACTCAATATCTTTAAAACTGTATAGAGTAGGTTTTATCTTTTTGCCACTCCAGAATTTGTTACCATAACTATCAGTTAGTGTATCTGGAAAACTATGCAATACATCTTTAATGGGATTTTTGAAAAACATATCATAGATTTTATGACAAAATTTTATAAAATTAGTAAAACCCTTATCACTATATAATTCAATATAGAAGAATAATATAGAATAACGCTCTAGTTTAAGACTATCATTAATATTAGATAATTTAAGAAGATATACCTTTCGATCATTTATTATACTATTAAGATCCACTAATGGTTGTGTTACTATTTTATCAAATACCTCTATACTCCACTCTACACAATGCTCTAGTTTATTTGGAAAATTCTTAATAGTACACATAGGTATACTTTTATCATCTATGTCAACAATTTCACTATATGTGGCTGTTTTATGTGGTATGATAGTTTGAGTATTGCATTTACTTCCTAATGTACCAGATTCAAATAACGGCCTTTCATATAATACACATCTACTATCTACATATTGACGTGCTTCGATATTATCAAGTGCATTTATAACTATATCATTATTCTTCCAAAAACCGGCATTAAACATATTTTCTGTATTTTTACCAACCTCACTATTAAATGATTTTACATTCATACCTGGAAAGTAATCTGATAGTCTTTTTTTAACAGTATCAGATTTGTGTTTACCAATATCATCATTTCTAAATAAGAATTGCCTATTCAAGTTAGATAGTTCTATTGTATCCATATCAGTTATCGTTAACAATCCTTTGCTTTTTGTACTTACATCTAATAATCCAAGGTTTTTCGAAATTTCACAACCAAGTGCTCCGCAACCAACCATAAATATAGATAATTCCGATAATTTTTTTAATAAAGATTTATCTAACACATTTTTTTGCTTTTCATATAGAGCAGATTCAGAGTGTTTTGGATTTAAATCTCTATAATCAAAATATATATCCTGATCTAATGGAATATACTTTCCAGTTGTTTTGATTACCTCGTGAGCCAATATACCTCCAATGATTGAACCAAGTATTGAAAACTCATTATAATTTGCTATTTTTTTATAGAAATCAATACAAGATACAGCCTTTTGAATATTAGATATAAAATCGTTTTTACTTTTAATACTATTATCTGTAATAGTGAATGATGAATTAAGAGTCATTATTCTATGGTTAGGATTTTCTAAGTATTTATCTATATTTTTATAACTGACATTTAGTATGGTCTTGGTTTCTACAAACCTTATATTGTTACTTTTATTATTTTCAAGAAATTCTATTATCTTATCCGTTTTTTCTATTGTTATGCTTTCAAACTGACATTCTAATACTTTCACATATATTTTTTCTTGTTTATTATTCATTAGTTTACCATATTTTGACACTAATGTGTTTTGTAGTTTTTCTACTATAAGATATATATTTATATCATCTGTATTAAAATTTTCAACAAATGTAATTTGTGTTATTTCACCATCAGCATCATCAATACTGTGTTTACCAAAATTACTAAAAACATATCCTTCAAGACCATAATTAAATCCACATACAAATTTAGAATCATTAGCAATACATATTGCCTCAAGTTTTTGTAATTCAAGACCAGGTAATATATCTGTATAAACTGTAATATTTATATTCTCAATTTTAATGTGTTTTTCAATTTGCATAACAATATTTTCATTTAATGTTAGTACCTTTTCTATACAATCAACACAAGGGTTTAAGACTTTAACTAAATCCACTATATTTGCTATTTTGTTTTTTCCATCATCTACTGTATGATAGTATTTTGTAATATTATTTTTTTTTACTATACTGTTTTTAACACTCACAAATACGATTTTTTTTATTCCTAATAGAGATACACATTTAACAAATTCAATTGCTATAGAATTACTACCTATTATCAATATATTTGTATTCATTAGTTTCTCCATACTGTTTTTACCTATAGCACCAATCTGTCTTGAAAATAAGGATTTTGAATGGGAATCCATCTTTGTACAAAAAAATTATATAAAAAATTTAATCAAATTTTAATTTTTTACATAATACTTTCAATAAGCTGTTTTGCTGCAGTTAATTCATTTACATTATGTTCTAATAATTGTCTTTGTTTAGAAATATCCTCTACCTCTGTCAATAGATCACTTATTGACGTATTTACAACCTTATCATACAACCTAGAGCTTAATACTAATTGTGAATTAGTTACAAGATAATACATTATTTTTTTTGGAATTGTATCTTGGAGTATATATATTGTTGAACTATAATATTTATCAGCAAGTTTACGCATAATATCTATACTGTTTGTACTGCTATTTGATAGCTCTTTATTAAATTCTTTATCCTCTGTCCAAATATAGTTTTCTTGACTATTAAGTTCATTTTGGATGATACTATAGGTATTCTGTAATGCTGGTATGAATACATCATTAATACTTGTAGTGATTACTAATCTATGTAAAGATGGAAATCTATCAAGAGCATTTTCTTTTAATAGGGTCTCTACTAAATCAGATAGTTCTTTCATAATATTTTGACAACACTTTTCTGCGTGAGGATATACCTGATATAGTGGTTTTTTTCCAGCATCCTTAATTAGTTGTTCTAATACTTCAACTGGTGGTGAAGGAAATGACATATGATTACCTTCACAATTACTTATAGCGTCCTCAATATAACTATCTGAACACTTTGTATTTGAAAATGGTTCTAGTTTACCAATACTTTCTCTAAATTGTATTAAATGTTTTTTAATATTTCTACCAGTATTAATTATTTTACCTCTATCATCAATTATTGATACAAAACTTCTTATTAATTTTGCTATAGTTTTATGCAAAAATTCACTTTTTTGTGCATCTCCTTCAGGAAGTGGATTACCTAATTTACTTAAATCATTTATGTTTTTTTCTAATTCTCTATTTATCTTTTCTAATATAAGTGGGAAACATTTTTTTAAATTTTTAACTAAAATACTGCTAAGATTTCTGCATAATGCAGGTATTCCTAGTTTTTCTTTGTATTTTTTATTACTATAGATAACATGTTTAGAAAAGTATTCATTTTCTGCTTTAAGTCCCTCTAATGCACTTATTGTTTCTGATTCTACTTTATTTCTATTTCTTATACCAAAATATCCTAAATCTAACTGTAAATCTTTAGATACATTGTTATCTAAAAGATGAGTAATGTCTGTACCTTCATTCATTAAATCAACTTTAGTAAGTATACCAACTGATCTTTCTCCTCTAGGATCGTGTTCTTTAATCAAATCAAGTGCAATATCTGCTTCAATATCTGTTCTTGCCGGCATTACAGCTAAAATAATAGATTCTTTATTACTTATATAATTTCCGACTAGATTTCTTATTCTATCCTTAATGTCTTTTGGTTGACCCTTATCTGTACATGCTACCATAGTTAAACCAGGCAAATCTACTAGACTTAAATTAGGGATATTAGGACTATAGATTCTTAAATATATAGGTGATTCGGTAATATTCATTCCATCGCCAGCATATTGTCTTGTTAATTGTTTAATATTTGTTGTAATCTCTGCTTTTTGTTCTTGTGTTGGATTTTGCTGATCAATATTTATAGTGTTAAGATTTACCCAATTTCCTTCAATGTATTCACCAAAAACTGCCTTAAGTTCTTTTTGTGATTGTATAAGTTCTAATTGGAGAGGTCCTCGAGTTACCATATCTGATCCTGTTGGTAAGATATCCATTCCTATAATTGAATTAAGTATTGAACTTTTTCCACTAGATTGACTACCGACAACAACAAGTTTAGGAATTTCTATATCGTTTCTATTGATAAATATAGAATTTAAAACATTGCCTATCTTTAGAATATCCTTATCTTGTCCTAGAACTTCAAAATTATCACTTGAATAATAATTATTAACAGAATTTACAATTGTAGAAACTGAATTATATATACCTGATGCGAATGTTGATCCCTGTTCTGCCATATATATATATAGTAATTTAATAAAATCTTAAATAAATATATTAATTGAAATATAACAATCTAAAATTATTTTTATAATATATCTAAATGCAAAATTCTTCAGATAATGATATAATTGAAGCAGGTATTGATGAAGCAGGTAGAGGATGTATGAGTGGGAGAGTATACACTGCTTGTGTGATACTACCTAATACATACCCAGATGATACATATTTACAAATAATAGATTCAAAGAAAATATCAGCAAAAAAGAGAACTATACTTAAAAAGTATATAGAAGATGTAGCATTAGCATATTCAGTTGAATATGCAGATATAGAAGAAATAGAAAGTAAAAATATATTACATGCAACTATAGCAGCTATGCACAGAGCCATAGATAAGATAGAAATAAAACCAGAGAATATATTAGTAGATGGTAACTATTTTAGAATATATAAAGATAGTGAAGGAGAAATAATACCTCATCAAACTATAAAAGGAGGAGATAATAAATATAGAAATATTGCAGCCGCATCTATACTTGCAAAAACAAATCATGATGAATACGTTTTAGACCTTCTTGATAAATATCCTGAACTAGAAAAATATGGATGGCGTAAAAATATGTGTTATGGAACAAAACAACATATGGATGCTATAAAAGCCTATGGAACAAGCAAATTTCATAGAAAATCATTTGGAATTTGTAAAAATTATTGATAAGTTAACTATTATAAATAATCTTTTTACATTTTAATTTTGTAAAAATATTACAATTATTCAGCTGGTTGTTCGCCAGTTTCTATAAAACGTTGAAGAGCATCCCTATTATTGAATATCCAATCATATCTATCAGTATCAAGTTCACCTTCATAATCTTCATTATCGTGATCTCTCGATTTGACAAACTCTAAACCAACAGCTGAATCCTCTAGCCATCCCACGGATGTCATGAATAAATAAGGACCCTCTTCTCCAACCCAAAGATATAATATTTCCCCACTATCATCATCATGATCAATATAATATAGTTTGACTTTGATCTGTATGTATTGCTTCTCTGGTGCGCAATCGCAATAAGACTTTTTACTCAAAGTGATGCCATATTCGATGGCACGACCTTCTTGTATCGTATTAAATTCATTGACCTCAAGATATCCTTCTAAATCGTCATACTCAGGTCCTTGTGGTACGGCGTGTGCTACATCTTCAACAGCACCTCCAGACATAATATGTCTATAATTTTTTAGAATTTTCTTTCCTAATACACTATCTACTCTACATTTACGGTTTGTTATTGGATTAACAATATAGTGATACTTATTCATTTATATATATACATATTTATATATATACTTTGGAATTTATCAAATTACTAATATTTACAGCTATATAATAAAATATATTTAAAAAATATAATAATATATATAAATGGATAAAAATATTATTTTATATATAACAATATTTATTATAGTGACATCTATATTAGGATACTATTTTAAATCCCGTGATGATGATTTCGTAGAAAATTTCAGTAGTTTTAATGATTATGAATTAAAAGATTCATTAATTAGCATATATGATAAATTTTATTCAAGTATTTATGATAAATTGTTTGGTTCTAGTCTAAGGAATGAATTTGAAATTTATAATATAAGAACTTATACTGATAAGGATTTTAAAAAAAATGAAATAAAATATCTAGATATGGGGTGTGGATTAGGAGAACAATTGAAAATTCTGAATAGAGACAAAATAGCGTGTGTAGGAGTTGATAATTCAATGACTATGTTAGAAAAGGCTCGTTTAAATAATCCTACAGTACCTCTTATAAATGCAGATTTTCATAATAAAAAAACATTTAAAAATCGTGAATTTAGTCATATATATTGTTTATTTTACAGTATTTATTATTCAGATAATCCTGGTAAAATATTCAAAAATGTAAATTATTGGCTTAAACCTAATGGTTATTTTTGTTTACATCTAGTAAATAGATCAAAATTCGATCCTGTTTTAGAAAATTCTTCTAGATTGATTCCTCTTTTCAATCCACAAAGACATTCAGACAATCGTGTTACTCAAACTAAATTATCATTTAATAAATTTAAATATCTATCTGATTGGAAATTTGATAATGATAATGTAGAATTTATTGAACATTTTATGTTTAATGATACAACTAAGCATAGACAACATATACATAAATTTTATATGAAAGATATTAAATACTATACAAAACTTGCAAAAAAAAATGGATTCACTCTTATTAAAATCATAGATCTATTACCAGCAAATCATGAATATAACTATATTTATATTTTCAAGAAGAAATATGGTGAGTAAATTATATTGGATAAAAGTCTAATTTAAAACATTGACCCATTTCAAGTTTTTTCGTATTTCCCATTAGTTTTTCTGTTATTCTATCACATATAGCACTATGTGTAACTACAAGTATATTTTGATATAATTTTGTATATAAAAATAATATAAAATTATCTACGCGTTTTTCAAAACTTTCCCTACTTTCAAAGTATGTATCTATGTAGTCTTGTTCTGTTGTGGGTAGATATTCATTATCTATATTATAGTTTTTATGAATTATATTTTGTTCTTTATTATTTGGAAAACTAATATCCTTATTTTTTTGTCTTGCATTATCATCTAAATATTCTGAAAGAGCCCAGTCTATTTTTATTGGAACGTTTTGACTTAGCGAATATATCTTTACAGTTTCTAATGCCCTTTTGTAGGGAGATGAATATATTTCATCAATATTTATATTTAATAGTTTGTTGTATAATTTTGTATTTGAATTATATTTACCTATTGAAGTAAGATTTGTTTGAAAATGTGTATTATGTGGATTTCTTAATTCATGTCTTAATAAATATAATACCATAATATTATATCTATTATTTAATTATCTATTGACTTTTTTTTAAATGTATTATATTTTGTCATTGTTCTTTTTACTATGCTATTAAATTCCTCTATACTTTCTGAATATAATTTTGCAGCATTTATATTTAATGGATCTTCCGGATTAGGATATGTTAATAATTGTGGTATGAATGTTTCTAAAATATGCTTAATGGTGTATATCGGTCTCCATTCTTCATTTAGTGCGTTTAAGCAGATACTACCTGACTGAAAATCTATATTTGGATGATAGATTTTATCTAAAAATCCTATTGAAGGCGATTTATAAGGATATTTGTCGGGGAATTCTATTGTTATCTTCCAACAACCATCCTCATAGATTGTATCTCTTGGTCCATCAACGAAACAGGTTATATGTTTTAAATCTTCTACTTCTAGATTAATATTTTCATCCATATTTCTTAATTCATTAAGGTCATGTTGAATTCTACGCATACTTGCATTTGACATTAAATATATAAATATATCTAATAAGTCTTTAATTTAATAGTTTTTTTATTTTTCTAGTATTTTTTGAGATTTTATCTTGAGATGATTCAACAAGTTCATTATTGTATTCTAACATATAATTTTGTTTAGTTAATTCTTCATTATTAACATTTGTGATTGATTTTATATCATTTAATATATTTTCTATTTTATCTAACTTTGAATTATCAATTTTAGTGTCTTTTTCAATAAAATCACTTTGATTATTTTTATTAAAACCCATACCTAATATCTTGCCTTTTAAACTAAACAATTTAAGAAAGTTTGTAGTGTTTTCTCTAATAGGATAATTATTAATTTTCTTATATAATTTAGCAAATGTAGAATCAATATAGTTTAGTTGCCATTTCGATACTTCAGTTTGATACGCTACATCTTCTATATTTGATGTAACAGTATTTATTTTATTTGTTTGTTCATAAAGACTAACTGATGTATCTATACTTTTTGATTTTACTATATTTAATTCTTTAATAATTTCATCTAAAATTTTGTTATATTCTTTAGATTCGTTCATTATTAATATACTATAACTTTTTTTGAAAATTTGATTTTTAAATTTACTTTTACATAAATGCAAAAGTTTATTCAATGAGCATTGAAACCACAAATAAAATATACTCTTGTACTGATGAGAATATTAAAATATGTGCCAAAAATATACAAACTGGGGATTTAGTTATATTTCCTACAGAAACCGTTTATGGTCTTGGTGCTTGTGCATTAAATAGTGATGCAGTAAAGAGTATTTTCAAAATAAAAAAAAGACCTATCAATAATCCATTGATAATACATATTATAAACTGGTCAGAAGCGAAAATATATGTAGATATTAACAAAAAAGAAGAAAAAATAATTGAAAAATTAGTAGATAAATTTTGGCCAGGTCCTCTTACATTATTACTAAAAAAAAATCAATTCATACCTGATATAGTTACTGCAAATTCAGAATGGGTAGCATTGAGATCACCTTCTAATAAATATGCGAGAAAATTGTTAGAATATTCTATGGTTCCTATTGCAGCACCAAGTGCTAATATTAGTGGTAAAATAACTTCTACTTGTAAAGAACATATTTTAGATTATTTTAGTGAAAGTAATGTGTCTATGCTATTAGATAATGATCCTTGTTATTATGGTACAGAGAGTACAATAGTTAAGATTGATGATAATGATATATCTATACTAAGACCTGGTATAATAACATCAGACACGTTAAAAAGCAGTCTTATGGATATAGATGATATTACAATTGATATCAAAAACATAACTAATCAAATTGAATCTCCTGGAACAAGTTTAACACATTATACCACATCAAAAAATACAGTTCTTTTCAATTTTATGGATTTAGATGTACCTCAAGATGATAATCAATCAAATATAGAAGAAGTTTTAAAGAACTATCTAGACAAATCTGCCTGTATTGATTTTGGTAAAAAAAATATTCATCTAAAAGATCACTTCTATGCATATGTTGATCTTAGTAGTGACAGTGATATAAAAGAGGCAATATTTAATTTCTATAATGTTTTACATCAATTAGATAAATTAAATATTGATAATATATTGATATTTGATTTCTACAGTGATAAAGATGGATTATGTAAAACGATATTTGATAGAATGTATAGATCTGCAAGTGGAAAAAAGATTTTGATACCTTTACAAATGGTTAGTGCTTGTTCTTGACTTCTCTCTTGAGCTATTATCCAATGACCTCATTTTTATTTTTTGTTCATTGTAAAAGACAAGATTTTCTGTGGATATTTGTGAAATATAGTCAGATATTTCGTGTTTCTTATTTGACTCTATATCTAAAGTTATAGAATTTTTTTTTCCTTTTTCAAAATATATTTTATTATCAACGTATGGAATTACAAATTTTATAGTTTGTTTACCTGTGCATTTTACTTTATCAGATTTATTGTTATTTAATATTTTATATTCACTATCAAAATTACATATTTTTATTAAAACTGGTAATCCTAGATTGTTTTTAATTCTTGTTGTATCTACCTGTGTGTTAGTACCAAAAGAACCTAGCAATGATGTTCCTACTTTTAAAGAAGACGAACTTCCTCCAGTTATACTGTTGCCATTACCAGAACTACGAGATACTTTTGAATAACCCATAGATTGAAGAAAATCCATTTTATTTTAATATATATTAAAAAAATTAAATTAATATTTTAAAAACGCGCACATAGTTTTATATTTTGACTAATTTTTAATACCTGTTAATATCATTTATTTTTATAGATTCATTATTATACATTGAATTATTATTTGATTTAATCTGTTCATCTTCATCACTTACACAACATATTAATTCCTTAAGATTTTTAAAACGCCACCATTCAATATTTTGTATTTCAGTTTTATAATTACGTAATCTATCTCTAGTGTATATTTTTGACATAGTACTTTTAAACATTGCTAAATGATTATTTAAATTTCCAAGTGTATCATT
>MDTG01195498.1_pt1 | contig 16030 bp, 20 predicted proteins | sample 811421 | NCBI WGS metagenome assembly MDTG01 (sample SAMN05326645, study PRJNA326480) | marine metagenome | isolation source: seawater | place: Pacific Ocean: South East | collected 2011 | reverse complement strand
GTGCCATAATAACCCATTCCAATAAAATTAGAATAAATTTGATTTTTTTTAGAAATTACTTTTAGTTTTCTTAAAGCTTCATATTCTGAATTAGAGTCACCAATACTAAGTGCATCCTTTAATAAAATTTTTTCTGGAACAGTATTGTTTATTAATTCATCTAAAGATTTATATCCAAGTTTGCTCAGCATTACTTGTTCATCTTTTTTCTTGGGACCTATGTGTCTTCTTATAAAATCTTTTTGAGAATTGTGTAACATTAACTAGAACTCTCCTTTGCAAATTTTTCGTAATCTTCTCTATTCATTAAACTATCCATTTCAGATTTATCTTTCATTTTTAATTTAAAAAACCATGCGCTTCCTTCTGGATCTTGATTAATTTTAGATGGATCATCAACTATTGATTGGTTTGTTTCTACTACTTCACCGCTTACTGGTGTGTAAACGTCGCTAGCAGCTTTAGTAGATTCAACAACTCCTGCTGTTCCATCCTTTTCAACATTTGATCCTTTTTCTGGAAGTTCAGTAAAAACAATATCTCCCAACATTTCTGTTGCATGTTTTGTAATTCCAACTGTTGCAACTTCTCCTTCTAATTTAATCCACTCATGTTCTTTAGAAAATTTAACATTAGACATTTTTTTCTCCTTTCACATATTTTTTTTTATAAAATGGTAGATTACAAATATTTGCTGGTATTTTTTTACCTCTTACTTCTAAAAATACTTTTGTATTTATAGAGGTATAATTATTATCAACATAGCCCATAGCTATTGAATGTTCTACACTAGGTCCAAAAGTACCACTTGTAACTTTTCCGATTTCTTTATTTTGATCATTAAATATTTTGGTTTCACCTCTGGCAATCGTTCTAGTTTCAGGTTTAATTCCTACTCGCAACTTCTTTACACCACTTTCAATTTGATTTTTTATAATTTTCGATCCAGGGTAATTTGAATTTATTCTATTTTTAGCTATAGCCCATTTTAGATTAGCTTCTATTGGACTAGTTTTTATATCAATGTCATTTCCATATAAACATAATCCAGCTTCTAATCTAAGAGTATCTCTAGCTCCCAAGCCAATAAGTTTTGAACCATATTCTAGTAATTGTTTTACAAAATTTTCAGCTTTATCGTTATGTATTGATATTTCAAAACCGTCTTCACCGGTGTAGCCAGATCTAGTTATATAAATATTTGATGATTTAAATTCAAAACTTTCACCATGCATAAATCTCAAATTTGCTATTTCTGGTATAACTTTGCCCAATACATTTTTTGATTCCGGTCCTTGTATTGCAATTAAAGATAATTCATCACTTAATTTTATTTTGTATTTATTATTTAATTTGGAACTAATAATTTTAAAATCATTGTTTTTACATGCTGCATTTAAAATTATTAAGTAACCTTCTTTGATTTTTGTAATAATTAAATCATCAAAAATACCTCCATCTTCGTTCATTAAAAAAGAATATTTACTTTGATTTAAATTTAATTTTTTTAAATCTATTGGAAATATTTTCTCTAAATCTTCTGTGAGATAATCAGCTTCATAAATAAACAATTGACCCATATGAGACACATCAAATATTCCTGATTTTGTCCTTGTGGTTTTGTGTTCATTGACAATTCCATCTTTATATTGAATTGGCATTTCGTACCCAGCAAATTCAACAAACTTTGCTCCATTTTCACTATGAATATTAAATAAAGATGTTTTTTTTGCTTTCATATTAACTCTATTAATCGCCCCCTCTGTCCTTTTTGCCTGAGAGATTTGCTCCTTCGGCGAGAAATATTCTCTTTCCAGAGTTAATATGTACGGTCCTTTTGCCTGAGAGTTTCCGGGGTGGTTGCTCCTTCGGCGCTACAAAATAAAGTAGTCTCTCCCGTTAAATAAACTATAGCACAAAAAATAACGATCCTCTAACTAAATTAATAGTTCTTTTTTTAAAGTACCGTCAAATTTGACTGCTAAATTAGTGTTTTTTATCTAATGAAGCAATTTTATCTTTAAGAGCTAATTTTTTTTTTTTTAATAGTCTTAGATTTAACCAAGAATCTGAGCTTCTATCATTTAATCTTGATTTGGTTATTTTTCTTATTTGAACGTCTACTTGTTTTTTTTCTTTTGATAAGTCTTTAACTAAAGACATGATTCATTATACCATATTTTATAAATTTATATTAAATTTTTAAAAATTAATTTTCAATTTTACGGTTAAAGAATTGCATTAAAACTGCAAATAATACAATTGAACCACCTAAAAAAACAACTAAAGGTGGAGTTTCATTTATAAATAACCATGCCCAAAGAGGACCAAGAACTGCTTCGATCAACATAATGATTCCTACTAATGCTGATGGTGTAGTCCTTGCCCCCAAAGTAATAAATATAAATCCTAAACCAACTTGAAAAAAACCTGCTAAGAAGCCCAAAAAAATATCGTGTGATGAAATCATAATTGTTGTGGAGAAAATGTATCCTAATATTATTGCTCCTATACCTGCAATTAACTGTAATGGTATCATGTCTGTATTGGGATACTTTCTAACGACAAGAATTAATACAGCAAAGGATATTGGCATAGCAAATGCAACGATGTTTCCTGCCATTTGACCGGATGTTAGTGATCCCCCAAGCATTAAAGATATTCCTCCAATTGCTAAAATTATAGAAGTTAAAGTTAATTTAGAAATTTTTTCTTTTAAAAAAATATATCCAAAAATAGCAAGAAATATCGTTTGGGTTTGGATTATAAAATTAGCATTTGCTACTGTTGTATTATACATAGCAAAAACATATCCGGCATACCCAAAGGCTAAAATTATACCACCAAAAAAACCAGGTAAGCCTGCTTTATTTATAAAATAAAAAATATTTTTTTTATAATTTATAATCAGAAAAATTAAAACTACTAATGAAAAAAAAACTGACCTCCAGAATAGTATTTGCCAAAGTGTTGCACCTTCAAAAGATTTAACAATTAATCCTCCAAAGCTTAATGCACAAGCTCCTAAAAAAACTAAAAATGGACCAGGTATTTTACTTAAAAAATTCATCTTATTTGATTTAAAATATTGTCAGTCTCTATTTTGTACAGCTTATAAAGATTTTCAGCTTCCTCTAATTCAATTGATTTAAATTTAATTTTCGATCCAGGTATTAATTGAGTTAATCTGTCATAATCAGCTGAAATAACTACTGCAATTTTTGGATAACCTCCAATAGTACCATGGTCAGAAAGCATAATTATTGGATTACCGTCTGGAGTAACTTGAATAACCCCTTTTATTATTCCTTCTGATCTAATATTGGTTTCACTAGTACTTTGAATTTTTGATCCTTCAAGTCTCATTCCCATTCTATCAGTAAGTTTTGATACTATAAAATCATTTGAAAAAAAAATTTCTTTATTCTTTTCTGAAAAAAAATTAAAGTTGGTTCCTTTCAGAACTCTAATATATTCAATTTTAGAATTTAAATAATTAATTTTTTTATCATCTGATATACTTTCATTTTTGTTGATATATATTTTTTGATTAGTTTTAAACTTTTCACCATCATTTGATCCGATTTTTGCTTTTGTATTTACTGAGCAGCTTTTCCAAATATATTCTCCCAAAAAACCATTTTTAATTGATAAATAACCATAAACTGATCTATTTGTAGATAAAATATCCAATTGATCTCCATCGTTAAGTATAAATGTTTGATAACAAACACCATTGTCAATTTTGGAATTTTTTCTAATAATATTAAAATTTATATTTCCAGTTATTGCTCCTGTTACTTTTCCTGAGTAAAGCTTCATTAAAGGCCCTTGATAAGCAAATTCTAGTGATGCTTCATTTAATTTATTTCCAACCAATTTATTGCTTATTAAATAATTTCTTCTATCCATAGCTCCGCTAAAAGGTATGCCTATATGATATTGATTATTTCTACCTAAATCTTGCAAAGTAGAATGAATACCTGGTCTTATAATTTCAAAATATGCTTTATTCATTAAACTTTAAATAATCATCTTTGTTAATTTTATAAAAAGTAACTCTGTCACCTGGATTAATTAATGCAGGATTGTTTTCATTAAATTTATTAAAAACTTTTATTGGAGTGTTTCCGATAATATTCCATCCACCTGGGCTTTCAAAAGTATAAATATTACAAAATTGTTCGGTTATCCCCACAGATCCTTTTGGAACTTTTACTCTCGGCGTTTCTAGTCTCTTTAGTCTTATTTTTAAATCTATATCCCCTAGAAAAGGCATTCCAGCAATAAAACCTGTCATATAGCAAAAATATTCTTTATTAAGAAAAGATTGAATAATTTTATCTTTTTTGATTTTCAATTTTTCAGACAATCTATTTAAATCTAATGAAAAATCTTCATCTATACAAATTGGAATTTTAATTATTTTTGTTTCTTCAGTTTCAGTTTCTTTTAAATTTAAATTTTTTATTTTTTCTTTCAAATATTGAAAATTTATAATTGATAAATCGTATGAGATAATTAATTTATTATATGATGGTGTAATATTTGTAATGCCTTCTAAATTCAATTTTTGTAAGTTTTTAAAATATTTAATTACGTTTAAATTGATTTCTCTATTAATTTCATTGCCAAAATCACAATATAAAGCTGAGTCTCCAAGATTTGATATATTTTTTAACATGTCATGTTATAATTCAAAATTACTAGTATGGAAATTAATATAAATTGTGATTTAGGTGAAAAATCAAAACACCATTCAAACCATAACGATCCTAAATTACTAGATATTGTCAACTCAGCTAATATTGCCTGTGGATATCATGCTGGAGATGACCAGTCTATGAACCAAGTAATAGAAATTTCAAAAAAAAATAATGTAAGCATTGGTGCTCATCCTTCTTTTGATGATCCTGAAAATTTTGGAAGAAAAAGAATGAATTTGCCTTCTTCTGAAATAAGAAAATTAATAGTTGATCAATATGCTATTTTACAAAATATAGCCTTTAAACATGGACAAAACGTTACGCATATAAAACCTCATGGAGCATTAAATAATATGGCATGCGAAGATATTGAATTAGCTACAATAATTGCAAAAGCTGTATATGAAATAGACAAAAATCTAATTTATCTAGTTCCCACCGGATCTAAAATGGAATTAGCTGCCAAAGAACTTGATATGAATGTTGCTTGTGAAATATTTGCAGACAGAAACTATGAAGATGATGGTAATTTAGTTTCAAGATCAAAATCACATGCTTTGATTACTGATCCTGAAGAAGCAAAAAATCACGTTTTAAGTATGGTAAAAAATCAGGCTATAAATTGTCACAGTGGAAAACAGATACCTTGCGAAATAGATTCCGTTTGTATACATGGAGATAATGAAAGTTCATTAGCTACAGCAAAATCAATAAAAGAAAACTTGATAGAAAATGGACTCAAATTAAAACCTTTAAATTTTATGAAAAAATTTATTTAAATTATGAAAAAAATTTTTTTATCATTATTTTTAATCTTTATTATAATTAGTAGTTCATATGCTGCCAGTTCTTCTTCAAGTTCAAAAACAAAATCTAATTATGATAAAGCTGTAAAATTAATTAAAGCAGCAAAAAAATATGAGAAGAAAGAAAAAAATGAAAAAGCAAGCAAGAGATATAAAAAAGCTTATGAGTTATTAGTGATATCTAATAAAAAAATACCAAATAAAGCTGACACTTTAAATTATTTAGGATTTACATCTAGAAAACTTGGATATTATGAAAGAAGTGAAAATTATTATCTTGAAGGCTTAGCTTTGGAGCCAAATCATAAAGGTATAAATGAATATTTAGGTGAGTTGTACGTTGCTACTTATAGAACAGACCTTGCTAAAGAAAGATTAGAAATTTTAAAAGGTTGTAATTGTGAAGAGTATCAAGAATTAAAAGAAATTATAGATGGTACAAAAAAATCTAAATATTAATTAATTAGTAAATTTATATGCATATTGTCGAAGCTTTTGGAAGAATATTTATTTCAGCACTTTTTATTATAGAAGCAATTAAAAAATTCTTTTTTAAAGATGAAACTATTTTTTATATGGAAGATTATGGTATTCCCGAAATTTTATTTTATCCATCTTTAATATTTGAATTAATTTTTCCAATTTTATTAATATTAGGATATCAAACAAGAATTTCAGCCTCAGCAATGTTTATTTTTACTCTAGTTGTTACAGTAATTTTTCATAGCGATTTTGAAAATCAATTCCAATTAACAGAGCTTTTAAAAAATTTATCAATAGCTGGTGGATTTCTAATAATTGCTTCTAACGAGCCTAAGGCTTGTACTTTAGATTATTATTTTAAAAATAAATAATTTTATTAATTTAAATTTTTAACCATTTGTTCTGGAAGCCATAGAGCAATTTCGGGGAAAATGATTATTACTATAACTGCTAAGATCATTAATAAAAATAATGGGAAAGCACTTCTAGCTATGTATCCCATATCTTTATTTGCCATTCCTTGCAAAACAAAAAGATTAAAACCAACGGGTGGTGTAATTTGTGCCATCTCAACGACAACTACTAAAAAAACGCCAAACCAAATCATGTCAAAACCTGCCTGTCTAATCATTGGTTCAATTATAGCCATTGTTAAAACTACTGCCGATATTCCATCAAGAAACATTCCTAGGATAATATAAAAAATCATTAATACAAAAATTAATACATATGGTGAAAGTTGCATACTTTCTATCCAGATAGCTAAATTTCTTGGTAGTCCTGTAAACCCCATTGCGAGAGATAAAAATGATGAGCCGGCTAAAATAAAAGCAATCATGCAAGAAGTTTTGGTTGCTCCAAGCAATGATTTTTTGAAGTTTTCTAAACTTAAACTTTTTTGAAAATAAGAAAGTATTAATGAACCTACCACTCCTAGAGATGCTGCTTCAGTCGCTGTGGCTATACCTGTGTAAATTGATCCAATAACTGCCAAAATTAAAATTATAACTGGCAATAGTTTTTTAGATCTATTTATTTTTTCTACTAAGGAAAATTTTTCAAATGATTGCGGCATTATTTTTTTATTAATTAAAGACCAAATGATGACGTAAAACATAAACATTATTGCAATCATTATTCCTGGTAAAATTCCAGCTATAAATAACTTTGCTATAGATTCTTGAACAGTAACACCATAAATTATCAAAATAATTGAAGGTGGTATCAATAATCCTAAAGTTCCTGATCCTGCTAAACTACCTAATAAAATTTTTTCTGGGTAATTTCTTTTTCTCAATTCTGGAATAGACATTTTTCCTACTGTAGCAACAGTTGCTGCTGAAGAACCTGATATTGCAGCAAATAATGCGCAACCAACAACATTTACATGAATCAATCCTCCAGGTAACTTTTGCATCCATGGAGAAAGTCCTTCAAACAAATTTTCAGATAATTTTGACCTAAATAAAATCTCACCCATCCAAACAAACAAGGGGAGTGCGGTTAAAGTCCATGATGAAGAAGTTCCCCAGATAGTAGTGGCCATGGCGTCTCCTACTGGTCTGGAAGTAAAAATCATCATTCCAATTGCAGAAACTCCTATCATGCTTATAGCTACCCAAATACCAGTACTTAAAAAAAATAGTAAAATACTTATAAAAAAAATTGTTAAAAAAATCTCAGTCATAATTTTTATTTAGAATTTTTAAAATCAATTGATGAAAAACAGCAATAAAAAATATTAAAGAACCTAAAGAAACACTTATTTGGGGTATCCAAATTAAAATTTCGTCTGCACCTTCGCTTCTTTCTTGAAATTTATATGAAATAAATAACATTTTAGGAAAATAAAAGGCCATATATCCAGAAAATAAAGTGGAAATAATTAAGCACCATATTTCTAAAAACTTTTTTTTAATAGAAGATGCTTTTTCTAAAAATAAAGTTATTCTTATATGGCCACCTTCTACAAATGTGTATGCTAGAGCAAAAAATGATGCTGCGGCCATACAGTATCCAGAATATTCAGCTAAACCTCTAATATAAAAGCCAAAAATTCTTGATGCGATTCCGGTTAAAATAAATATTGCAACTAACATCAAAAAAAAAGCTGCAAAATATCCTGACAGCCTATATAGAATTTTTAAATAATTGTGAATTTTACAAAACATAATAAAAAGGCCGTTAAAATTATACGGCCTTTTTAAATTAAATAATATTATTTATAAGCAGCTAGAACTGAAGCTCCACGAGAACCTGCTCGTTCTGCCCACTCTTTTGACATTGTTGCACCAACTCCCTGAAAATGACTTTGAAGAGCAGAATTAACTTTTCCCACTTTCATGCCTGCGTCGGCTAAAGCTTTTTTATCTGCAACATTACCTTTTTTTGATAAATCCCAGCCTTTACGTTCTGCTAAAGCAGCTTCTTTCATTACAAGTTTCTGTGTATTTGAATCAAGTTTGTTCCACGCATCTTTATTAACAATCACCATATTTTTTGGAAACCAAGCAGCTATATCATAAAAATATCCTACACCATTTTCCCAAATTTTTTTATTTTTACCTGTCGTTGGTGATGTAATCATGCTTTCTACTGCTCCAGTTGAAAAAGCTTGACTTATTTCAGCTGCTTCAATCTTTGTTGGTGCCATACCAGTTAATTCAGCAATTCTTATTGTTGCTGAGTTATATGCTCTAAATTTTAATCCTTTAAGATCAGCTACACTATTAATTGCTTTTTTGCTGTAAAGTCCTTGAGCTGGCCATGGAACTGCATATAAAAATACCAAACCTTTTTCATCTAGACCTTTTACAATTTCTGGTTTTGAAGCTTTGTAAAGTTTCATTGCATCATTGTAAGAAGTCGCAAGAAATGGTTGTGAGTCTACTTCAAGCAATGGATCTTCTTTTCCCAGAGCTGACATGAATCTTTCACCAATTTGAGCCTGCCCTGTTCTTACCGCTCTAAAAATTTCACCTCCTTTAAAAAGAGATCCTCCAGGGTGAGTAACAATTGTTAGTTTTCCACCACTCTTTTCAGAAACATTTTTTGCAAATTCAGTTGCATTAGCTGAATGAAAATTTCCAGCTCCATAAGCCAATGCCATATCCCATTTTTCAGCCAAACTAATATTTGTCAAAAAAAGTAAAGAAAATAAGGCAGAAACTAAGTATTTTATAAATTTCATTTTTCCTCCATTTTTAAAAACCCTATTTGATTATGTAAAAAATAATAAATCAATATAAAATTCATACTACTTTTGATTGAATAGAATTAAATTTATTATATTATGAAGCCACCTTGTTAGAAGAAAGTATAGTTTTAATTCAAATAATATTCATTGACGTGATAATGGCTGCGGACAATGCAATTATAATTGGAATGATTGCAGCAAGTTTTGCTCCAAAACATAGAAATCAAATTATTTTGTGGGGAGTAATCGGTGCACTTATATTCAGAATAATTTTTGCTTTCTTTGCATCATACTTGTTTGGATTTGCTTATGTAAAAATTATAGGAGGATTACTTTTAATATGGATTGTTAATGACTTAAGAAGAGATTTATTTAATATAAAAAAAATTAAATCGCCCACAAAAGTCTCTAAAGAACCTTCTTATATTCAAAGTGTTTATAAAGTTTTATTAGCAGATATAACTTTAAGTTTTGATAATGTTATAGCTGTAGTTGCTGCCGCAAAACATAATTTCAACTTAATGATATTTGGATTATTTCTTTCAGTGGTACTAGTAGTTACTCTTGCAAGATTTTTTGCACAACAAATAAAAAAACATCAATGGTTTGGATATCTAGGTTTAATTGTAATATTAATAGTAGCTTTACAGTTAATAATTGGAGGCTTGGGAGATTTGGGTATTTTAGAGATTAAAGACGCCTTTAAAAAGTTTTTTTAATTGTAAGAATGTTTTTTTGCAGGATATTTTTTACTTAAAACTTCTTTTTTAAAAATTTTTACAGCTTCTGAAATATTTTTTTTTATTTGACCAAATTTTTTAACAAATCTTATTTTTGTTTCATTTAATCCAATCAGATCATCAATAACTAATACTTGACCATCACAATATTTTGATGATCCAATTCCAATAGTTGGTATTTTTAATTTATTAGAAATTTCTTTAGCTAAATTTGTCTCAACACATTCAAGGACAATTGAAAATACTCCTTTTTTTTCTAATAACAATGCATCATATAAAATTTTATTTCTTTCGTTAATTTTTTTTCCTTTGAATTTAAATTTTCCTCTAACACTTTGGGGTAATATTCCTAAATGACCCATCACTGGAACTTTATTTTTAATCAAATGTTCAATTATTTTAATAATTGATGATCCACCTTCGAGTTTAACTGCATCACATTTAGTTTCTTTGATAATTCTTTTTGCATTTTTAAGTGCTGTGAATTTATTTGTGTAAGTTCTGAATGGCATATCAACAACCATCAAACTGTTTTTAATACCTAAGCGTGCGCTCTTTGAATGTTCTATCATTGTATCTAAAGTTACTTTTCTAGTACTGCTGTAATTATAAAGAACAGATCCTAACGAATCTCCAATTAATATAATATCAGTATATGGATCAATAGCTTCAGCAACATTTTTAGAATATGCTGTCAAACAAATAATTTTTGATTTATTTTTCTTATTTAAAATTTTAGTAATTTTATAATGCATTTTGCAAATTAATTTATAAATTTGATATTAAATCAAGATTCATTATTAACATCAATATTGCTTAGTCTTTCATCTATAGAATTTAATTTAGAACACAGTGTTTCACAAATAATTTGAAATTTCTCAGTTAATTCTTTTACTTTTTTAATGTCCGATTTTTCAAGTTTTATATTTATAAGCATATAAATTGCTTCTTCGTTATTAGGATCCAACAAAAGTGTTGTGTTTAAGTTTTTTTCTTCTTCAATTTCATTTTCCTCAGTTTCATAAATTTTTGCTAAATATAAGTATGAATTTGAGTGTTTAGGATTGAATACTATGCTTCTCTGAAACAAAAATTTTGACTCTTTAATTTTTCCTTCGTTATAAAGTTTTTTTCCTTTTTCAAAAAATCTTTCTTCAGCAAAACTGTTAGTTGTTAACAAAATCAAAATAATAAAAAAATATTTTTTTAATTTATTCATATAAATATTTTTATTATATCTATTTTTTCTTTCATAGTTTAATAAATACCACAGTTTTTATCTTAATGAACTACAAATAATAAAGCTTTCTTTGGACTCTTTCCGGCTTGCGTCAGGTTTAAAAACTTTATTATTTTTAAATATTTTTTTAGACTCATTCATAATTTCATTAAATGTGGATCCAACAAAAATTTTAGATATAAATTTTCCATCTTTTTTTAACACAATTTTAGAAAATCTCATGGCATCAAGACATAATTCGCTTGTTTGTATAGAATCTAAATTTTTGTTACCTGTAGTATTTACTGCCATGTCAGAAATCAATATATCAATTTTGCCGTCAAAAAAATTCAAAATTTGTTGTTTGCAAGTTTCTTCAGTAAAGTTGCCTGTGATTTGAAATGCGTTCTTTATTTTATCAAATTTTTTTAAGTCAATTGATGCTAATTTGATATTTTTAAAATTGTTCAATATATACTGTGACCAGCTACCTGGGGCAGCACCAAGATCTAATACTAATGAGCCATTCTTAAAAATTTTAAATTTCTTATTTATTTCTTCGAGTTTATAAACTGCTCTAGATCTATAGCCTTCTACTTTTGACTTTCTGACGTAAATATCTTTTTTCTGTCTACGGATCCAATTTTTAGAAATTTTATTTTTTTTCAATTAATTTTTATACCTTAAACTTTTTAAAACTGTCTTATTAGATAAAGTTTTAATATCTATCTCAACATTTTTATCAACTCTCATATCTTTGCCATCTTTCCATAATCCTGCTGCTAAATGTATAATGCCAATTTTAGTATTTGGTAAAAATGGTTCTACAAAAGATTGGTTTAATTCATTATATTTTGGTAACAAATTACTAGCTATCCAATTGCAATTTAATGGAAGAAATTCTGTATCTATTTCATCAATATAAACACTCATATTAATTGCAAGGCCCTCTGATCCAAAAATTCTACCTGAACTTAATGTCTGAACTAAATTTTTCTGCCAGTTATTCCAACAAGATGATTTTTCTTCTAAAGAAAAAACACCTATATTTACATGTGGTGCAAAAGCAAGTTTTCTTGCCTTTTCTATTCCAATTTTTGATCTTAATGCATGTTTAAAATTTTGAGATTTAATAATTGCAAATTTTCCAAACAACCAATTTACTTTTGACATAACTCTATACCCAGGTCCCATTGTTTGAGTTATTCCAAGATTTCCGTTATCACATGCTTTAAAATAAAGTTCAACAGATGACCAATCTTGAATCCAGGCATCACAATCAATCCACAAATATTTTTTATACCCAGGGAAATATTTTGGCAAAAATGCTCTAGATACCTGGCTTTTTAACCATTCTTTATTCCCTACTTTATAACCTGGTACTTCAATATCCCATTCTGCTTTTTTTATTACTTTTACTTTTGAAGATATATTTTTTTTTTGCTGCTCAGATAAACCAGCATCAAGAATACAAATATCAACATTTTTGCTTTCTTTAAAATTTAAAATTGAATCTATTAATTCGTTAAGTAATGGAAAATAATTAGAGTCCGCTAAAGAGACTATAGTTTTTGTATTCATTATAAAATATCTTCGTGTTCTTCGATGAGCTCTTCTTGAGATTTATATTTTTTATTTAAATTATTAAAATGTATTAAACTAACAGGTATCATAATTATGTATAGCAATCCTGAAATGGCTATTGCGTTAAGTGTGTAAATTAATATTAATCCAAAATACAGAACTACACCTAATAATAAAAATATAGTTAAATTTCTCTTAACAGTTATTTTTTTTAAAGCATATGTAGGTATTTTACTGATTAATAATACTGAAATTATAATAAATACTGTAGGTACAAAAATATCATAATTTAAATTAAAAATTTTTATATCACTTAAGCTATAAATTAAAGGCATAAGAACTAAAACTCCTCCAGCTGGAGAAGGCACTCCTTCAAAAAAATTATCTCTCCAGGATGGTGCTTGATCGGAATTGACATTAAATCTTGCTAATCTTAAGGCAACACAGACTACGTATATTAGACAAATTAACCATCCTACTCTTCCTAGTTCGTTTAACTTCCAGAAATACATTATAAAAGCAGGTGCAACTCCAAAACTAATTACATCAGTAAGTGAATCTAATTCTTTTCCGACTTTTGACGTGCCTTGAATTAATCTTGCAATTCTTCCATCAATGCCATCTATTATAGCTGCAACAATTATTGCAATTATGGATAACGTGAATTTCCCATCAAAAGCAAACTTAATAGAAGTTAAACCGATACAAACACCAATTAGTGTAAACATGTTTGGAAGTATTACTCTAGTTTTCTTATTGCTAACAATTTTAAAATTTTTTTGTTTTTCCATAAATCATTTTTTAGCTATTAGAGTTTCTCCTGCAATTGTTTTCTGATTAACTTTTACTAAAGGTTTATAATTTTCAAAATACAGGTCAACTCTACTTCCAAATCTTATCATGCCAATCGTAGAACCTTGATGAAGTTCTTGGCCTTCGTGTGATTCATTAACAATTCTTCTGGCAATCAAACCTGCAATTTGTACAACTACAATCTCTTCTCCTAAAGTATTTTTAATTTTATAGTAATTTCTTTCATTTTCTTCGCTAGCTTTATCAAGTGATGCATTAAAAAATTTTCCTGGCTTATAAAGTATTTGAGATATTTTGCCTGAACATGGTGATCTATTAACGTGACAATCAAATACATTCATAAAAATACTTACTTTAGTAAATTTTTTATTATCTAGTTCAAGCTCCTTTGGACCTTGAGTTTCTAAAACTTGGAGTACTAAACCATCAGCTGGACTAGTAAGATAATTTTCATCATCAATCGAAACTCTTTCTGGGTCTCTAAAAAAATAATATACCCAAATACTTAATACAAAACCTATAAATCCTAAAAATCCATGAATAAAATATAAGATTATAGTTGCTATTATAAATATAAGTATAAATTTATAGCCCTCAGGGTGTATTTTCGGAAAAATTTTATCTAGCATAATTATTTCTTTTGATAATTTTTAAGTTAATATGTATATAAAAAATCGAATTTCAATTACTTAGATATATCTAAATATGAGCAAAATTAAGGTAAAAAACCCAATAGTAGAGCTAGATGGTGATGAAATGACCAGAGTAATATGGGAGTTTATAAAAAATAAATTAATACTTCCATATTTGGATTTAGGCATCGAATATTACGATCTTGGCATGAAAAACCGGAATGATAGCAATGATCAAGTCACCATTGATTCTGCACATGCAATAAAAAAAATTGGAGTTGGAATAAAATGTGCAACAATAACTCCTGATGAAGCAAGAGTAAAAGAGTTTAATTTAAAAAAAATGTGGAGATCTCCGAATGGAACAATAAGAAATATTTTGGGTGGAACTGTTTTTAGAGAACCTATACTTTGTAAAAATATTCCAAAATTAGTACCGAGTTGGACTAATCCAATTTGTATAGGCAGACATGCTTTTGGAGATCAATACAGAGCTACTGATTTTAAAGTACCTGGTAAAGGAAAATTAGAAATAAAATGGACATCAGAAAATGGAAAAGAAAAAAAAGAATTTGAGGTGTTTAATTTTCCAGGTCCTGGTGTTGCACTTTCAATGTATAACCTTGATCAATCAATAAAAGATTTTGCGAGAGCTTGCATGAATTATGGTCTTAACAGAAAATGGCCAGTTTATCTTTCCACAAAAAATACAATTTTAAAAAAATATGATGGCCGCTTTAAAGACTTGTTTCAAGAAGTTTTTGATCAAGAATTTAAAGAAAAATTTAAAGAAAGAAAAATTATTTATGAACATAGACTTATAGATGATATGGTTGCGTGTGCAATGAAATGGAATGGAAATTACATTTGGGCATGTAAAAATTACGATGGGGATGTACAATCTGATACTGTAGCACAAGGATTTGGTTCTTTGGGTCTTATGACAAGCGTTTTAATGTCTCCAGATGGTAAGACAATAGAGTCCGAGGCCGCACATGGAACAGTTACAAGACACTATAGACTTCACCAGCAAGGTAAAGAAACATCAACAAACCCAATTGCATCTATATTTGCATGGGCTAGAGGTCTTTATCATCGGGGAAAAATGGATCAAAACGAAGAATTAAAAAAATACGTAAAAACTTTAGAAAAAGTTTGTATTGAAACAGTCGAAAAAGGTTTAATGACAAAAGATTTGGCAATATTAATTGGTCCTTCAAGTAAATATCTTACAACAAATCAATTTCTAGATGTAATTAATGAAAATCTTAAAAAAAGTCTAAATTAAAGATTTAATTTGGTCGATGGCATTATCTATTTTTGAGCTATCTGTTCCGCCGGCTTGAGCAAAATCTGGTCTTCCCCCTCCTCCTTTTCCTCCTATAATTTCAGATCCGATTTTAGCTAATTTAACTGCATCATATTTTGTTGTAAGATTTTCAGTAACACCAATTGCTAATCCAATTTTTTCGTCTTTAATAGCAAAAACAACTATAATACCTTCTACTAATTCTTTTTTTCCGTTATCAACTAATTTTCTTAAATCCTTAGGTGGTAAATCAATTACTTTTTGAAATCTTACTTTGACATTGTTTATAGTTTTATCATTAATAATATTTTTTGATTTATCACTTAAAGTCGATTTAACTAAAAGCTGCTCATAATGTCTTGTTAAGTCTTTAATTAAAGTTTGTTGACTTTCATTAGCAATGTTAGGTTTTCCACCTAATTTAATTATTTTTTGAGATAAATCTTTTATTATTTTTTCGGTTTTCTCACTTTCTATATCACCAAGTTTTTCTTTTTTATTTAAATATTCTTGTAACTGTTTATCTCTTAAAGCTTCAACTC
>MDTG01176682.1_pt1 | contig 16031 bp, 13 predicted proteins | sample 811421 | NCBI WGS metagenome assembly MDTG01 (sample SAMN05326645, study PRJNA326480) | marine metagenome | isolation source: seawater | place: Pacific Ocean: South East | collected 2011 | reverse complement strand
CGACTGCGACGGCCTCTTCGACGAGGGACTGCTCGAGGTCCGCCGAGATGTGACGCTCACGGAGATGGGCGGGGCCCAACGACCCGCCATCGCGGCATGGAGCGAGGGGTTCGTCGTGGCCTACGACGAGATCGTCTTCGGGGGCGACCACGTCTTCCACTACGTGATCCTGGACCGTCGGGGTCAACGGGTCCGGGGGCGGCCCGTCCCCTTCACGGAGGCAGAGGCCACCGAGCAGTTCCCCGCGCTCCTCGTCACCGGGGAGGGAGCCCGGGAGCAGGCGGTCCTCGGTTGGTGGGAATCCGCGGACGTGAGGCTGCAGTCCGTTCCCCTCGATGGCTCGCCCCCGAGCAGGATCCTCGAGATGGACACCCGGGAAAGGGACGTCTACCGGCCCTTCCTCGCCGCTACCCGCGACGGGGTCTTCGCGGCGGTCACGCTGTCGGATCAGGTCAGCGCCCAGACGCTCGACGTGGAGGACTGGGAGCTGGGTTCACCGGTGAGCCTCTACTCGCGCGTCGGGACGCGGCCCCCGTTCACCGCGTGGGAGACGAACGGGGTCGCTGTCGCAGCGAACGACGCCCGCCCGGAGTTCTTTGTCCTCTCCGGGGATCAGCGCGACGGAGAGGCATTGGACGCCGTATACGTGGCGGAAGGCCGAATCGAGGAGCGTCCATCGACCTCCACGCCCGAGCTCTTGGTCGCGGGGGACTACGCCGCCCTGGGGCCGCGTGGGACCGTCACACCCGACGGCCACCTCGTCCTCTCCTTCTCCGACGCCGATTTCGGCGCCAGCGCGTATCGCATCGTGCGGGTGGCCGTGAGCCCGTCGGGGTCTGTCAGCGACCCGAGCCCCCTGGAGTCGGACGTGGTGGCGGCTTTCGCCTCCGAGGCCCCCAACGCGGCCTTTGCCTACGGTCGCGACGACGAGATTCGCTGGGAGCAACTCGACCCTGCGTCCGGGCGCAGCAGCTCCGTGAGCACCTCCGGGCGCTCACCTTTCGCCACTCTGGCGAGCGCCATGAGCGAGAACGTCGTGGCCATCGTCAGCGCCCCGTCGCCGGCGGCCGAGCCTGCTCCCGTGGAGCTGCTCTTGCTCGCCTGTGAATAGCGATGGGCGCCCCGCCCTTCAGGCGCGAGCGCCCACGGGCGCGAACGTTTGGAGCTCGCGCTCCGGCTCAGATGAGCGGGCCGGAGCCGGCGGGGACGAGGATGATGACCTCGCGCTCGTCGAGGTCGGCGACGCCGTTGCCGACGACGATGATCTTCGCGAGGAAGATCTGCGCGCTCGAGGCCGCCGGGACGACGTCGTTCAGGAAGGTGATCTCGAACTCGACGCGGACCCCGGGCGTCACGCCGTAGAAGGCGATGTCGTCGCGGGCGATCTCGCTCTCGGGGATCTCGATGCCCATGCCGTCGTAGGCGGCGACGGGCGTGATGGCCTTGATCATCAGGGTGGCGTCCACGGGCGGCGACTGCTCGGGGATGTCACGGCTGTCCTCGGTCCGCGTCGTGATGTCCTGCGGCGTCTCGCTCGAGAGCTGCTGGATGGCGTCGACGATGCGGTCCGTGAGGCCCGACCCGTCCGAGCCGATCATGAAGGCGATGGGGCTGCCGGCGGCGTCGACGGTCCCGGTCTCGGTGGCCCACCACTCCGCCTGGCTGATCGCGCTCGGCCCGCCCGGACCATCGGGGGTGTTGACCTCGTCGCCGCTGATGATGCCGAAGACGCGCGCGCCGATGCCGAGCGCGGCGAAGCGGGTCTGGTCGAGCGTGTGCGGAGCGGGCTCGGGGGCGAAGTCGGCCGGGTCGTAGTTCTGGCTGGGAGAGTTCCCTGGGCCGTTCTTGGACGAGGTGTCCGTGATGGGCACGATGATCGGCAGCGAGCCCGGGCGGAAGCAGGGGTAGCCGAAGCGGCGGCCGACCTCATCGGGGATGGTCGGGCAGCTCTGGGGCGGCACCCAGCGGCCGATGCCCTCGCCGGTGGCCGCCTGGTAGATGGCCTCGGTGCTCGACGCCCAGATGGCGCCGCCCGAGTCGGCGTCCAGGGTGCCGACGGCCGTCTGCATCTGCGCGCGGTCGGTGACGATGACGCTGTTCAGCTCGAAGGGGAGGTCCGAGCGGCGACCATCGGAGCAGGCCTCGACGCCGATGACCGTGGTGCAGTTCACGCCGCCGAAGCCGGCGAACTGGCCGAAGCCCACGCCGATGTCCGGGATGGCCATCACGAGCCGATCGACGAGGCTACTCAGGCCCGACTGGAGGTTGCTGATCTCGCCGCGCATCGAGCCCGTCGAGTCGACCATGAAGAAGACGTCGGCCTTGCGGATCTCCGTGCCGAAGGTGAGGTTGCGCCGCTCCTCCGGGCCGCCGAAGGGCAGCACGACGAAGAAGTCCTCCGGGTCGACGGTGGAGCTCGGGTCGTTCGGGTCGCTCATGGTCGCGACCTCGGCCGCGTCCGGGAAGCCGTCGCCGTCCGTGTCCGGGTTGTACGGGTCCGTGAAGTAGGTCTCCGCCTCCTCCCGGTCGCCGAGCCCGTCGCCGTCCGAGTCGTTGTCCAGGTAGTCCGGGAAGGCGTCCGCGTCGGAGTTGCGCGCGCTGCAGCCGCCTTGCTCACCGCTCTCGGTGCGATCATCGAACCCGTCGCCGTCCGAGTCCGTGTCCATGAAGTTCGGGATCCCGTCTCCGTCGACGTCGTCCGAGCCTTCGAAGTCGTCCCAGAGGCCGTCCCCATCGGTGTCGGTCATGTTGTCGCAGCGACCGGTGATGGTGGCGTCGGGGCTCACCCCGCCGTCGCCCCGACTGGGGCGATCGTCGTCGCCGCAGGCGACGGCCAGGAGACAAGACAAAGCAAGAGCGGTACGGCGCATGGCGCGCACCGTATCAATCGGTGTGCAGCGCTCGTACGGCGCTCGTGAGGCACCTCACCGAAGGCGCCCTACACCTCGTGCGCAAGAACCGACTTCACCGCGAAGACGCCGGGGCAGCGGCCAACGCGGTCTCAGCGCAGCTCGACGACGACGGCGGTGATGTTGTCCTTGCCGCCGCGCTGGTTCGCGATCTGGATGAACCGCTTCACGGCCGGCGCCGCCCCGAGCTCCACGATCGGAGCGATCTCCTCGTCTTTGAGGTAGCCGTGCAGGCCGTCCGAGCAGAGCAGGAAGGCGTCACCCGAGCGCGCCTCGAAGAAGCGCGTGTCCACCTGCACGTAGTCCCGCGACCCCACGGCCCGCGTGATCACGTTCCGATGCGGTGAGACCCGCGCCTCGTCCTCGGTGATGATGCCTTGCTTGAGCTGCCAGGCGACGAGCGTGTGGTCCTCGGTCAGGGGCGTCGCCTCGCCCTCGCGCACGAGGTAGATCCGGCTGTCGCCGACCTGCGCCACGATGCAGTAGCGGCCGCAGACGGCCAGCGCGCTGAGCGTCGTGCCCATGCCCTGGCGCTCCGGGTCGGCCTGCGCGAGCCCGAAGACCATGTAGGTCGCCGCTTGCACCGCCGACTCCAGCGTGCGGATCGCCTGGCGCATGATGTCTTCGCTGGTCTCGCCCGCGGCGAGCTGCTCGAGCACGCCCACGTTGCGCTTCACCATGCCGTGCACGGTGTCGACGGCCTCGGCGCTGGCGATCTCGCCCGCCGCGTGGCCCCCCATGCCGTCAGCGACGACGTAGAGGCCCAGGCGATCGTCGAGGAAGAAGGCGTCCTGGTTGACGGCGCGTCGTCGCCCTACGTCGGTCAGTCCTGCGCCGTGCCGCTCCATCATCCCCCGTGCCCCAATCAGAGGGCCCAGCGAGGTTACACTGTGCACCGCGTGCATCAAGCGAAACCCGCCGGCCCGATCCCCCGTGGAACAGGCCGCCCGGACGCGCGGTTGAATCCCCGAGCCCCGATGACCATCCAAGCCGCCATGAGCAGGCCCTCCCGCGTCGCGCTCGCCCTCGCGCTCGCCGCGGCCCTCGCGCCGTTGGACGGGGCGGGGGCGCAGGCTCCCGAGCTCACCGAGGACCGTCGCATCGCCATCGCCGAGCGGCTCCGCGAGTCCTCGGTCACCGTGCGCGTCGGGTCGAGCGGGGGCTCGGGCTTCGTCGCGACCTCCGAGGGCTGGGTCGTCACCAACGCCCACGTGGTCCGACACTGGCGCCGGGCCCCGGTCGTGATCGGCTACGGGGACGGCCGCCAGGTGCGCGCGCGCGTGCTCGCCGTGGACGCCCACCACGACCTCGCCGTCCTCGCGCCGCCAGAGGGGACGGAGCCCGGCGTGCGCCCGCTCCGGCTCGCAGCGGACGACGGCGTCCGCGTCGGGCAGACCGTCCTCGCCTACGGCAGCCCCTTCGGCCTGGACGGAACGCTGACCCAGGGCATCGTCAGCGCCCGCCGCGATCTGCCGACCCTAGGCGGCCTGATCGAGGACGTCATCCAGACCGACGCGCCGATCAACCCCGGCAACTCCGGCGGCCCCCTGGTCAGCTCCCGTGGCCGCGTCATCGGCGTCAACACCGCCATCCTCTCCCGCACGGGCGCGAGCAACGGGATCGGCTTCGCGGTGCCCGTGCACTTCGTCCGCGAGCTCCTCGCCGAGGTGCAGGAGTCCCTCTCGCAGCAGCAGGTGGCGCGCAGCGAGACGCGCGAGGCCCCCGCGCCGGCGCCCGCCGTCACCGGTCCGGGGCGGGTCTGGATCGGCATCCTCGGGGACGACTACCGGGCGCCGGGGGTGGTCGGCGTGCGCATCCAGCGCGTCCTCCCGGGGGGGCCGGCGCACGAGGCCGGGCTCCGCGGCCGGCAGGATCCGCCGCCGTCCATGGCGCGGCGCCTCGGCATGCCGTGGACCGGTCACATCATCGTGGGCGTGGACGGACGCCCGGTGCGCGACCTCGACGAGCTGAAGGCCGCCCTCGAGCGCCACCAACCGGGCGAGCGGGCGCGCGTGCACCTCACGATGGCGGACGGGCGCGTGCGCGGCGAGGCGCTCGTCGAGCTCGAGGCTCCCCCGGCGGGCGCCGCCCGCGCCGCCGTTCACCAGGAGTAGCGGCCGAAGGCTCACGGAGGACCACGCCGGCCGGTGGTCATCCGGTGGCTCTCGTCATCGGGGAGGGCGCCGCGACGCCTGGCCGCACGGGCTCTGGCACGCGGTCCCGCCGGTGGGTACGCGCGGGGCTACGCCTCGACGCGCGGACCGTAGGTCAGCTTCAGCGTCCCGTCCTCGGCGTCGCCCTCGAGCTCCACCGTGACGACGCCTCCGTCGACCAGCTCCCCGAAGACCATCGCCTTGGCGATCGGCTTCTTCAGCTCCCGCTCGACGAGCCGCGCCATGGGCCGGGCGCCCATCTTCGCGTCGTAGCCGTGCCGCGCCAGCCACTCCCGCGCGCCCTCGCCGAGCTCCACGCGCACGTCCTTCTCCTCGAGGAGCTCCGCGAGCAGACCGACCTCCTTGTCGACCACCTTGCGGATCACCTCCGGGCCGAGCCCGGCGAAGAAGACCACGGCGTCCAGCCGGTTGCGGAACTCGGGCGTGAACATCCGCTCGATGGCCGCCTTCGACTTGCTCCGCTGGGCGTCCTTCACCTTCGCGTCGTCGCTCGCGCCGAAGCCCACGACTCGCTCGGCCGCCTCGAAGGCGCCGGCGTTCGTCGTCATGATCAGCACGACGTTCCGGAAGTCCGCCTCGCGGCCGTTGTTGTCCGTGAGCTTCGCGTTGTCCATGACCTGGAGCAGGATGTTGAACAGCTCCGGGTGCGCCTTCTCGATCTCGTCGAGCACGACGACCGAGTGCGGGTGCTTGCGCACGGCGTCCGTGAGGAGCCCGCCCTGGTCGAAGCCCACGTAGCCGGGGGGCGCGCCGATCAGCCGCGACACGCTGTGGCGCTCGCCGTACTCGCTCATGTCGAAGCGGTGGAGCTCCACGCCCATGGCCGAGGCGAGCTGCCGCGCGAGCTCGGTCTTGCCGACGCCCGTGGGCCCGGCGAAGAGGAACGAGCCGATCGGCTTTCGGTCGGCGCGGAGGCCGGCGCGGCTCAGCGTGATGGCGTCGCAGACCATGCCGACGGCCTCGTCCTGGCCGTAGATCTGCTTCTTCAGGCGCGGCTCGAGGTCGGCGAGCTGGTCCCGCTCCTTGGCGGTCACGGCCTCCACCGGGACGCGCGCCATCTTGCTCACGACGCGCTCCACGTCCGCGGCCGTCACCCGATGCGTCCGCTCCCCTTCGTCCTTCATGCGGTCGGCGGCGCCGGCCTCGTCGATCACGTCGATGGCCTTGTCCGGCAGGAAGCGCTCGACGATGTGCTTCGCGGCGAGCTTCACGGCCGCCTCGAGCGCATCGTCGTCGTACTTCACGTCGTGGTGCTCCTCGTAGCGCCCCCGGAGCCCCTGGAGGATCTGCAGCGTCTCGTCCTCACTCGGCTCGAGCACCTCGATCTTCTGGAGCCGCCGCGCGAGCGCCCGGTCGCGCTCCACGTGCTTGTACTCGGTGAAGGTCGTCGAGCCGATGCAGCGGAGCTTCCCGCTCGCGAGCGCCGGCTTGAGGATGTTCGAGGCGTCCATGGACGAGCCGGTCGTCGCGCCGGCGCCGACGATGGTGTGCATCTCGTCGACGAAGAGGATGCCGTTGTCGAGCTCCTGCATGCGGCGCATGACCGCCTTCAGCCGCTCCTCGAACTGCCCGCGGAACTTCGTCCCGGCGAGGAGGGCGCCCATGTCGAGGGAGAAGATCTTCGCGTCCTTCAGCACCTCCGGCACCGTGCCCTCGTGCACGCGCAGGGCGAGGCCCTCGGCGATGGCGGTCTTGCCCACGCCGGGCTCGCCCACGTAGACCGGGTTGTTCTTGCGGCGCCGGCAGAGGACCTGGATGGTCCGCTCGAGCTCGAGGTCGCGCCCGATGAGCGGGTCGATGCGCCCCTCCGCGGCCTCCTTCACGAGGTCGGTCGCGAAGGCCTCGAGCGGGTCCTTCCGGCCGCCTTCCTCGTCCTCGTCGCCCTCGACCTCGCCGCCCTCGCCCTCGGGGAAGGTCAGCGCGTCCGCGTCGGAGGTGCCGTCGGGGTGGACGCCGTGGGAGACGTACTGCTTCAGGTCGAAGGGGTCGACGCCCTCCTCGGAGAGCAGCCAGACCGCGTGCGACTCCTTCTCCTTGAAGAGCTGCACGAGCACGTTGCCGCCATCGATCTGCTTCATCTCGGAGGAGATCGCGTGGATCGCCGCTCGCTGGAGCACGCGCTCGACGGCGAGCGTCTGCTGCGGCTCGAAGGGCACCCCGTCGGGGACCGTGGTCGAGTGCTCCTGGATGAAGTCTTCGAGGCGCTCGCGGAGCCGGTCGACGTCGGCGCCGCAGGCGCGGAGGGCCTTGCGGGCCTTCGGGTCGTCGAGCAGCGCGAGGAGGAGGTGCTCGAGCGTGACGTACTCGAAGCGCTCGCGGCTCGCCTCGTCGAAGGCCTTGCGGAGCGTCGCCTGGAGCTCCTTGGCGATGATGGGACCTGCCATGGTGTCTCGTCGTCTGCGGCCCGGCGGCGGACCAGCTGTGTGCCGGCGTGGACCGTTCGCTCGGGGGTGCGTGCCGGTCGGTTCATTCGCGGTCCCTGTCGGACCGTTCACTCGTGGTCCGTGCCGGACCGTTCACTCGTGGTCCCTGCAGGACCGTTCCTACAATCAGTGTGGCTGGGGCGGGTTCATGTAAAGCCCGGGCCGCGCGCTCGCTCAGTCGTCGTCGTCGCCCTCGGTGGGCTCCATCGTGAGCCGCAGCGGGTACTCGTTCTCCCGCGCGAGCCGCTCGGTCTTCGCGACCTTCGTCTCGGCGACCTCGCGCGTGTAGATGCCGGCGACCCCCACGCCGTTGTGATGCACGTGGAGCATCACGCGGACGGCGTCGTTCTCGCTCTTGTGGAAGATGGTCTGGAGCACCCACACGACGAAGTCTCGCGTCGTGTAGTCGTCGTTGTGCATCAGCACCTTGTAGAGCCGCGGTCGCTTGACCTTCTTCTCCGGCTTGGTGCGTGTGACGACGCCGGTGTCGTCCTCGAACTCGGGCATGTCTCGGTGTCCGTGAGAGCTTCTGCGGCCAGGGGCGGAGCGGGGGGTCGTGCTGCGCAGCCCGATTCCCCCGCCCGGAGAGTCTAGTGGGTTCCGGGGCTCGGGCGAGCGGGGCTCGCTCCCGAGGCCGCCGCGCGGATGGCCTCGGCCAACTCGTAGAGCCCGACGCCGCGCCAGCAAGGTGGCACGAGCAGGGGCGGCCCCGCGCGCCGCTCCACGACGACCACCAGCCGGTCCTCGTCCACGCGCACGGCGTCGACCTCGCCCCAGGGCACCTCCACCGGCGCGGCGCCGCGGGCCATGCGCAGCGCGTCGCCGAGCTCGAGGTAGTGCCCGCCCGCCCCGGCGACCCGGCGGCGGGCACGGACGAAGGCGGCGATCCAGCCCAGGCCGACGAGCCAGGCCATCACGACCAGGGTCCAACCGACCGCGCCGGCGCCCCGCGCGACCAGCACGCCGCCGCAGACGAAGACGATGATCGCGCCGACGAGCCGGAGCCGACCGACGCTCCGCTCCGCCTTCGCGTCGAGCTCGAAGCGGCGGGCCGGGGCGCTCACTCCACGACCAGGCGGAGGAAGAAGTCGGCGCCCTGGCCGTTGCGGATCTCCACGGCCGTGTCGGTTACGGAGACGATGCGCGTCACGTCCCCGGAGAGCGGCGTCGAGCTCCGCCCGTCCGCGTGGAAGGAGACGTAGGCGTGGACGGCGCGCGGCACCCGGCCGAGCGGGTGGGCGATCCGGTAGGTGGTGTCGCTCTCGTAGGCGAGCCAGGCGCAGGTCTCGCCGTCCGTCGCGGGCGGGAAGGGCGCCGTCTCCCAGAGGTCCCCGTCCGCCGGGTCGCTCGCGCAGGGGAGATCGGCGAGGCCGACCTCCACGGGCTCCTGGGCCTCGGCCTCTCCGCAGCCGGGGAGGGCGGCGAGGGCGACCAGGGCGAGGAGGCTGGCGAGCTCGAGCGGGCGGGGTCGCGTCATCGGTCCCTCTCCTGGGCGTAGTGCTCCTCGAGCGCCTGCACCAGCCCCTCGATGGAGGCCTCCTGCGCCTCGACGGTCGGCGTGAGCCCCGCGTCGCGGAGGGTCGCGCTGGTGATCGGCCCGATGGAGGCGAGCACCTTGCCCGCGAGCGCGTCCGGTCCGGTCAGGGCAAGCAGGTTCGTCACCGTCGACGAGGAGGTGAAGGTGACGGCGTCCGCCTCCTCCAGCTTCGAGGCGACGCGGCCCTTCGCCTCGCCCTCGACCGGCACCGTGCGGTAGGCGGGTACGACGTCGACCCGATGCCCCGCCTCGCGGAGCGTCTCCGGGAGGATCTCCCGGGCGACCTCGGCGCGCGGGAGCAGGAGCCGGGCCCCTGGGCGGAGCAGCGGGGCGAGCTCCGCGAGCACGCCTTCGGCGCGGCTCTCGGCGGGCACGCGATCGGCGACGACGCCCCGGCGCTTCAGGGCCCGGGCCGTCTTCTTGCCGATGGCGCAGACGCAGGCGGCCCCGAAGCGCCGCGCGTCCCCCTCGGTCTCGGCGAGGGCCTCGAAGAAGGCCAGGACGGCATTCGCGCTCGTGAAGAGCACCCAGTCGTAGGCGCCGACGTCGCGGCTCGCCTGCAGCAGGGGCCCCCGGTCGGCCGGCGGGACGACGCGGATGGTCGGCGCGAGGAGCGGCGCGGCGCCCCGGTCGCGGAGGAGCTCGGCGAGCGAGCCGGCCTGGTGGGGCGCGCGGGTGACGAGGACCCGGGTGCCGAAGAGCGGGCGGACGTCCCACCAGCGGAGGTGCTCGCGGAGCCGGACGACCTCGCCGACGATGATCAGCGAAGGGAGCCCGAGCTCCGCCGCGGCGGCCTTCTCGGCGATGTCGGCGATGGTCCCGACGACCGTGCGCTGCTGTGGCATGGAGGCCCAGTGCACGACGGCCGCCGGGGTGGAGGGGTCGCGGCCGTGCTCGACCAGGAGCCCCATGAGGTGGTCGAGCTTGCGCATCCCCATGAAGACGACGAGGGTCTGCGAGGCGGTGGCGAGCTTGGCCCAGTCGTGGCTCGAGCGATCCTTCGTCGGCGACTCCGTGGCCGTCAGGTAGGTGACGGAGCTCGCGAGGTTGCGGTGCGTGAGCGAGAGCCCCGCGTAGGCGGTGGCGGCGACCGGGGAGGGCACGCCGGGGACGACCTCGAAGGGCACGCCGGCCTCCGCGAGCACCTCGGCTTCCTCGGAGCCGCGGCCGAAGAGGAAGGGGTCGCCGCCCTTCAGGCGCACCACCGTGCGGCCCGCCTTCGCCTCGTCGACGAGGCGGGCGTTGATGCGCGCCTGGCGCTCGCTCGGCTTGCCGGCCCGCTTGCCGACGAAGACCTTCTCCGCGCCGGGCTTGCAGAGGTCGAGCAGCTCGGGGTGCGCGAGCGCGTCGTAGAGGACGAGATCCGCTTCCGCGAGGCGACGCTGCGCCTTGACGGTGATCAGCTCGGGATCGCCGGGGCCGGCGCCCACCAGGTAGACCTTGCCCACGCCGCGCACCCTAATACCCCTGCCCGGAAATTCGAGCCGGCTTCCACCGGTGCGACTCGCGGGACGGGAGCCGGAGAAGAGGTCGAATTTTGCACCCATTGCGGGCTGTTCCGCGCGGCGCTGCCCGTTGACGAGCCCTTGGGGCGTGGTACCCCTGTTCCCTCGAGGGCCCCGCGGCACGGCCGCCCCCGAGCAGGTCACCGACCGAAACGAACGGGTCGCCGACCGGAATGAAGAGGGCGCCCGCGTGTTGACGCCCCCGCGGCCCGCGGCCTGCCGACCGGCGGCCCAGGCTCCTCGAACGCCCCCCATCGACCGCCCCTCGAACCCCATGCGACGCACTCCCCACCTCCTCCTCTTCCTCGCTCTCGCCCTCGGCGGGTGCGGGGGATGCGAAGAAGACGCCGCCGCCTCCGAAGAGGGCAACGGCGAGGGCTTCGCGCAGCGCGGATCCGTCGGGAACGCGGAGAAGATCCTCGCGCGTCCGCGGACCCCGGACGGCTACGAGATCATCGAGGCGCCGCGCCGCCCGGCCCGGGAGGAGCGCGAGGAGCACCAGAACCTCGTGCGCGAGCCGACCTCGCCCGACCCGCACGGCGGGAGCTTCAGCCTCGACGAGGCCGTGGAGGGGCTCGGCACGGACGGCACGCTGGTCGCGGAGCTCAACACGACGCTCGGGACCATCTTCTGCGACCTCTACGCCGAGAAGGTCCCCAACACGGTGGCGAACTTCATCGGCCTGGCGCGCGGAAAGCGGCGCTGGTGGGATGCGCGCGCGGCCGAGTGGCGACGGCGCCCGGCCTACGATGGGACGACCTTCCACCGCGTCATCCCGGACTACCTGATCCAGGGCGGCGACTACCTCGGCGACGGGTCGGGCACGGTCGGCTACACCATCCCGAACGAGCCCCACGCGGAGCTGGCGCACGACCGGGAGGGCCTGCTCTGCATGGCGACCGAGGGCGAGGACGGGAACGGGGCCCAGTTCTTCATCACGGACGGCGCGACGCCGGACCTGGACGAAGACGACCGGTTCACCATCTTCGGCCGCTGCCGGAACACGGACATCGTGGAGCGCATCGCCCGCGTGCCGCAGGAAGGCGAGGAGAACCGCCCGCGCACCGACGTCATGATCGAGCGCGTGCGGGTGCGCCGGGTGCGCGGGGGCGCCGCGAACGCCGTCCGCACGCCGCCGCAGCTCCCCGAGGGCATGACGCCGGAGGACCTGGTGCGCTCCGCTTCGCCGGGCCCCAACGAGAACGCGATCCCCGGCCGGCCCGAGCGGCACGAGGGCGCGAGCCCCTTCGACCCGCGCACCTTCCGCCGTCCGGGCGAGGAGCGGCAGCGCGTCGAGGGGAATTGACCCGCCCGCGCGGGCGTCGTACCGCTAGCGCGTGACCATGGACGACGACGCCGGGCGGCCCGACGAGGGCCTCGATCCCGAAGACGAGCTCGGGGAGGACTCCGAGCGGCAAGAGCGGCGCCGCCGGCTCGAGCGCGTCTTCCGGGAGGCGTTCCGACGAGCCATCGAGCGCGGGGTCGAGGCGGGCGTCGGCACGTTCAGCCGCGCCGACAAGGCGGTGCGGGGGGCGATCGACGACGTTCCGCTGCCGAAGGAGATTGTCGGCGTCCTCTTCAGCCAGTTCGACGACACGAAGAACGCGCTCGTGCGGGTCGTGGCGAACGAGGTGCGGGACTTCCTCGAGGCGACGGACGTCGCGGGGGAGCTCCAGCGCGCGCTCACGAGCCTCTCCTTCGAGATCAAGACCGAGGTGCGCTTCATCCCGAACGAGGCTGGCGGCGTGAAGCCGCAGGTGCGCGCGAAGGCCGCGCCGAAGGTGAAGCGGGAGAAGCGAGGCAGCGAGCCGCCCGAGGCGCCCGAGAGCGTGGCGCCGAGCGAGCCCGGCGACGCGGAGCGGTGAGCCCTTCGCCCGGCCGCGCGTCGACCTCCGGGGCCCGTCGGCGGGGGCGCTGAGCATGTCCGTCGAGCTGCCCGGTGGCGCGACCGTCCTCTTCGTCTCGAAGCCGGTCGAGCCGCCCTGGAACGACTCCAGCAAGAACCTCGTGCGCGACGTCGCCACGCATCTCTCGCGGCATCGGGCTCGGGTGGTCGTCCGGCGAGGGAGCGTGGCGCCGCCGCACACCGTGGGGGTGCCCTTGCATCCGCCGGGGGCGGGCGGCTACGCGCCGGCGCTCCGGGAGAACGCGCGGGTGCTCGCGCGGCTCCTCGCGGGTCCCCGCGCAGCGCTCTGGCACTTCTTCTTCGCGCCCAATCCGCGGAGCGGCGCGGCGGGTCGGCTGGCCTCGGGGCTCCGGCGCGTGCCCACGGTGCACACGGTCTGCTCGGCGCCCCGGCCCGGCGTCGACCTCGGGCGCTCGCTCTTCGCGGACCGGACGGTCGTGCTCTCCGCGCACACGGAGGCGCGGCTCCGGGAGGCGGGCTGCCGGGGGCTCGTGCGCATCCCGCCGAGCGTCCCGGCGCTCCCCCCGATGGACGCGCGCGCCCGCGGCGCCGCCCGGGAGCGCTTCGGTCTCCCGAGGGAGGCGCCCGTGGTCGCGTACCCGGGCGACCTCGAGTTCGGGGGCGGCGCCGAGCGGATGATCGAGGCGCTCGGCGAGCTCCCGGCCGAGGCGATCCTGGTGATGGCGTGCCGACGGAAGACCGACGCCGCGGCGGCGGTGGAGGCGCGGCTTCGGGCGCGGGGCGAAGCGCTCGCGCCGGGGCGAGTGCGCTGGGTCGGCGAGACGGACGGGATTCACGCGCTCCTCGGGGCCGCGGACGTGGTGGCGCTTCCGTCGGACGATCTCTGGGCGAAGATGGACCATCCCCTCGTGCTCCTCGAAGCCATGAGCCTCGAGCGGCCGGTCGTGGTGGCGGCGGGGACGCCAGCCGCGGAGCTGGCGGAGGGGGGCGCGGCGCGGGCCGTGGAGCCCGACGCGGGCGCCGTGGCCGAAGCCGTCGGTGCGCTCCTGGAGGATGCCGAAGCGGCGCGGGCGCTCGGCGAGCGGGGGAGGGCGCGCGTGCTCGCCGTGCATGCCCCGGCGCGGGTGGCGGCGGCCTACGAGCGGGTCTACGACGGGCTGCTCGAACGGACGGAACGATGAGCACGCGAGAGCACGAGGCGAAGGACTACTACGACGACTTCGCGACCGGCTACGAGGACGCGCGCGGGCGCGGCTACCACGGCCTGATCGACGACCTCGAGATGGAGGTCATCGCGCCGCGGGCCCGGGGCGTGGACGTGCTCGAGGTCGGCTGCGGGACCGGGCTGCTGCTCGAGCGGGTCGCGCGCGAGGCGCGGCGGGCGGTCGGCGTCGACCTCTCGCCGGGCATGATCGGAAAGGCGCGCGCGCGCGGCCTCGAGGTGGCGCTCGCGTCCGCCACGGCGCTCCCCTACGGCGACGCGAGCTTCGACCTCGTCTACAGCGTGAAGGTGCTCGCGCACGTCCCGGCGCTCGCGGACGCGCTCGCCGAAGCGGCGCGCGTGCTGCGCCCGTCCGGCCGGCTCCTCGCCGAGCTCTACAACCCGCTCAGCCTCCGCTACCTGGCCAAGCGCCTCGCCGGCCCGCAGCCGATCAGCGACGGGCGCACGGAGGCGGACGTGTACACCCGCTGGGACCCGCCCTGGGTGCTTCGCCGCGTGCTGCCGCCCGGCCTCGAGCTCGTCGACGTGCACGGCGTCCGGGTCGTCACGCCCGCCGCCTTCGTGCATCGCCTCCCCGGCGTATCGGCGCTCTTCCGGCGCGCCGAGCACGCGGCGCTCCGATCGCCTCTCCGCTGGCTCGGGGGCTTCCTCGTCGCCGAGCTCCAGCGGGGGCCGCGATGAGGGCCGAGGCACGCGCCATGGCGCGGCCCGTGGTCTTGCGGGGCTCCAACCCCTTCGTTATACGGAGAGCCTCATGACCGAGTCGAAGGAGACCGCCCGGCAACGTCTCCGCCGAAGGGCCGAGCACGCGCTGGAGCGGCGCCGGCTCACCGAGGCGGAGACGCTCCTCGAGCGGCTCCTGGACCTGGTGGAGGACGGCAGCGAAGAGTCGGTCTTCGCGCATCGGCACCTCGCCGAGCTTCGCCTCGAGCGCCACCCCTGGCGCGCGGCGCTGCACCTCCGGCACGTGATCCGGGCGATGCCCGACGACGACGTGCCGCACGCGATGATGGGGCTCTGCCAGGCGCTCCTCGGCAACTACCGCGCGGCGGTCGGCTCCTACCGGCGCGCCCTCGACGTCGCCCCCGGCACGCCCTGGTACCTGCACAACCTCGGGCACCTCCTGGACGTGGCGCTCGACGACGCGGGGCGCGCGCTCCCGGCGCTGCGCGCGGCGCACGAGATGGAGCCCGACCACGACGAGATCACGGCGAGCCTCGCCCACTGCCTGGCGCGGGCCGGGGAGCTCGACGAGGCGCTGGAGCTCGCGCAGCGCGCCGAGGAGCAGGCGCCGGACAACGCAGACCATGCCCGGCTCGTGAAGTGGATCGAGCGGGGCGCCCCCGACGAGATCGACACCGGCCGCGGGCCCCGCGAGGGCCTGCCCGAAGAGGGGCCGAAGACGCGTGCGGTGCGGGAGACGTTCGAGCGTGAGATGCGCGCGGCGGGCTTCTCGGCGCAGCAGGTGGAGCGGGCCAAGGATCTCTGGCGGGACTTCCGCAACCGGCGCGAGGTGCGCGTCGGCAAGCCGGAGGTCTTCGCGGCGGCCGTCGAGTACGCCATCGCGCTCATCCACAGCCGCCGCGGCGCGACGCAGGCGAAGATCGCCCGGCGCTACGGCATCGCGGCCACGTCCCTCTCGAGCCGCTACGGCGAGATCCGCGACACGCTGGCGCTGCGGCCCGGCGATCCGCGCTACGCCTCCTGAGTCGGACACCGAGCCGCGCGAGGAACGGCGCGTTCAGCCGCGGAGCTTTCGCTCGGCGCGCATGAGCGCCTGGACGACCTCGCCCGAGGTCGTCTGGAGGCTGGGCTCGAAGCGGTCCGGGTGGACGTCGCGCAGCAAGCGGCGGAGCCCTCGCCGGGCGTCGCCGTGCTCGCGGAGCTCGAGCAGGTCGGCCGGGGAGGCCGCGTGCCGGAGCTGGTGGCGCTTGCGGAGGAGCACGCCGTGGCGCGTGCCGGCGCGCCGGCAGGTCACCAGCCCGAGGAGGTGCCAGGCATAGAGCGCCCGCAACGCGCGCGGCCGGTGGGCCCCGATGGAGAGGACCGAGTCGCCCCCGAGCGGGCGCTCGAGGACCCCCGCCATGGCGCGCTCCTCGGGCCAGAGGGCCGCCTTCGGGAGGAGCGCCTCGCCGAGCGGCGAGAGCCCCCAGCGCTGCGTGCGGAGCCGGCGCGAGGCGGCCGCCGGTACGGAGCCGAGCGCGTCGCGGAGGCCGCCGAGGACCAGATCGATGACCGGCACGGGCTCGTGGAGCGTGGGGAGGGGCGCGGCCACCGGCGCGAAGCGAAGCCGCGCGTCGGGCCAGCGGAGGAGGGCGCCGACGCGGACCCGGAGCTGGCGCCGGAGCGCCGCGAGGACGTCCCCTTCGCTCGCGAGGCCCTCGCGGACGAGCT
>MDTG01115199.1_pt1 | contig 16031 bp, 11 predicted proteins | sample 811421 | NCBI WGS metagenome assembly MDTG01 (sample SAMN05326645, study PRJNA326480) | marine metagenome | isolation source: seawater | place: Pacific Ocean: South East | collected 2011 | reverse complement strand
GGTGTCGATCTCGGAGTGGAGGTAGCGGACCCGGATGCCCTGCCGCTCGAGCCAGTCCGTCAATTCCTCGCACAATCGCTTGGTCAGGGCGGTCACCAGGACCCGTTCCCCCCGTTCGGCGCGCTCTCTGCAGAGGGGTGCGAGGTCGTGGACCTGCCCTCGGGCGGGGCGGATCTCGATGGGGGGGTCGACGAGTCCCGTCGGCCTGATCACCTGTTCGACGACTTCCCCCTCGGTCTTCTCCAGTTCGTAGGGTCCCGGAGTCGCGGAGACGAAGACGACCTGGGGCGAGAGTTCCTCGAACTCATCGAACTTGAGGGGTCGGTTGTCCAGCGCGCTCGGAAGTCGGAAACCATGCTCGACCAGAGTCTCCTTGCGGCGGCGGTCCCCGAAGTACATGCCCCGGATCTGGGGAAGCGTGACGTGGCTCTCGTCGATCATGACCAACCAGTCGTCGGGATCTCCCGCACCCTCTCCGGCGTGGGATCCCGCGAAGCCGTGGCGGAAGTAGTCCAAAAGGCAGAACGACCTCGCACCCGGCTTCCGGCCGTCGAAATGCCTGGCGTAGTTCTCGACGCCGGAGCAGTAGCCCACCTCGTCGATCATCTCGAGGTCGTAGCGGGTCCTCCCGAGGAGTCTCTGGGCCTCGAGGAGTTTTCCCTCCTCCTTGAGGTCCTCTACCCGTTCCGCCAGCTCGGTGCGGATCGCCGCGACTGCGGCGGCCTTGTGATCCTCGGGCATCACGTAGTGCACCGCAGGGAAGATGAAGACCCGGGTCTCCTCGGCGAGAAGTTCCCCGGTCAGGGGGTCGAACAGCTGGAGTCCCTCGATCTCGTCTCCCCACAGATCGACCCTGATCCCATGCTCCTCGTAGGCGGGGAAGATCTCGATGCAGTCGCCCTTGACCCGGAACTGGCCGCGGATGGGATCCACCTCATTTCGGACATATTGCATGTCCGCGAGGCCGAGCAGGAACTTTCGGCGATCGATCGATCGTCCCTTCTCGAGCATCACGGTCTTGCGGGCGTATTCGACCGGGGAGCCAAGCCCGTAGAGACATGACACGCTCGCCACCACGATGACGTCTCTTCGGCTCAGGAGACTGCTGGTCGCCGCGAGCCTCAGGCGATCGAGATCGTCGTTCCGACTCGCATCCTTCTCGATGTAGATGTCCCGGGCCGGTATGTACGCCTCCGGCTGGTAGTAGTCGTAGTACGACACGAAGTAGGAGACCGCGTTGTGGGGAAACAGCTCCCGCAACTCCTCGAACAGCTGCGCGGCGAGGGTCTTGTTGTGGCTGACCAGCAGGGTCGGTCGGCCGAGCTGCTGGATCACGTTGGCCATCGTGAAGGTCTTGCCGGTGCCGGTGGCTCCGAGGAGGACCTGGGATGACTTGCCGTTGCGGATGCCTTCGAGCAGCTCCTTGATCGCCCCCGGTTGGTCACCGGTGGGGGCGTAGTCGGAGCAGAGTCGAAAGGGCGATTCGGACATGGTTTCGAGGGTATCGCTTCGGCGAGCGGTGTTCAGCCGGCGCGGCCCGTCGCGAGCAGCGCCCGGGGGGATCTTCGCAGCAACGACCACGAGGCGGGAATCGCCGCGAGCAGGGCGGAGACGACGACCACCACGGCCCCGATCGACGTGGCGAGGACGGGGATGGTCAGGGGCAGATCGATCCCCGCGAGATCCTCGTACATGAGCACACCGATCCAGGCGAGGTGGATGCCGAGGGCGGTGCCGGTGATCGCGGCGGCGATGCCGGTGATGGTGATCTCGGCCAGCACCAGTCGCGGAGCGGTGGCCGGGCTTCCTCCGACCGCACGGAGTACTCCGAACTCGTAACCGCGTGCGGTGATACCGGCCGCGACGACGTTCCCGACCCCCAGGCAGGCGAGGATCAGGGCCGCGGACGCGATCGATGCGGTGATGCCGAGGATCCGGCCTCCGATGTCGTTCACCAGCACCTTGATGCCCCGTCCGCTCGCGAAGATGGCTCCGGGGACCTCTTCGCGGACGACCTCCGTGATCACGGCTTCCGCGGCGTCGGCCGCCACGGGGTCGTCGGGCAGATCGAGGTCCAGCTGCATGATGAAGGCTTCCCGGGTGCCGAACCGCTCCGCGACCACTTCGAAGTCCATGAACACGCAGCTCACCGCATGATCGAGATAGACGCTTCGGATGCCGAAGACTCCGGTCGCCATGTCCAGACCCGCCGCTCCCACCACGCCCACGATCTCGAACGGATGTTCGTCGCCTTCGGCTCCGAGGTTGATCGTGTCCCCAACGCCGAGCTTGCGGGCGATGAGGAATTCCTTGGCGACGAGGACTGCATCGCCGTCGGACAACCTCGGGATCGCGATCTCGGGCGAGCCCTGGATCCAGTCCACGCGGTTGAAGGAGAGGAACTCCTCGGGCACGAAGCCGACGCAGACCACGTTGGCGGGGGCGAATTCGCCGGTGCCGAGTCGATCCTGTTCCGCCACCCGCAGGGGGAGGTACCCGACGGGGCTGGCAGAGACGATTCCGGGGATCGTCCGCAGAAAGGCCTGTTCCTCTTCACCGAGCCCGCCGGTCTTCATCACGAATCCGTCTGCGAACTTCACCCGTTCGCGAAAGTCGTTCACCAGGGCGAGCCCATTGCTCCATGTGGAGACGAGCACGGAGAGACCGACCATCAGTGCCCCGGCGGTCAGGCCGAGTCGGATGATGGCGTCGGAGAGATTTCCCCGGACCAGTGCCAGGGGAAGTCGGTAGATCGCGGCCACGGGACGGGTCAGGATGGGGACGAGGAGCGCAAAGATCGGGACGGCGAGGAGGAAGTAGGCGAGGTGGACCGCGGGCAGCCCGACGAAGCCGTAGACCAGGAATCTGATTTCCGGGTCGGGGATCGCGAGCAGGGCGACCTGGAAGAGGGCGAGGCAGATTCCGATGCCGGCCATCACCGGGATCGTCGATCGCTTCGGTGGTCGGGCCCGGTTGGCCAGGGCCTCGAGTGGTGTGGTGCTGGCCGCTCGCCAGGCAGGCCAGGCCGCCCCGAAGAGTCCGGCGGCCACGGCACCGAAGATGGAGAGCAGGACGCCTTCCAGGGGGATGGCCAGACCACCCGGCAGCAGATCCGCGTACCACCAGCGCAATACCGCGGCGAGTCCGATGCCCAGCGGCGCGCCGAACGTTCCACCGACACCTCCGATGAGCAGGCCGACGAGGGCCTGGGAGGTGGCGAGCTGGGGGCGCGATGCCCCCACGCACCGCAGCATGGCGAGTTGTCGCACCTGTTCCCCGATGGCGGTGGTCATGCCGATCGCGACGATGAAACCACAGGCGAGGAAGGAGACCATGACACCGACCCTGAAGCCGACCCTCGAGGCTCGAACCTGCCGGTCGTATCCCGCCCGCGCCCGTTCCGCGGCCTCGAGCAGGAGTGGGGTCGAGATCCGTTCCGAATTCGACTCCACCCAGGTCTGCACGTCGACGCCCTCCTGGAGGAGGATCGAGACGAGGCTGGCTCGTCCCTTCCGGCCGATGGCTTCTTCGATCACCGAACGATCGACCTGGACCTTCGGCTTCTGGAGCGCTCCGAGGATCGGCCGGTCGCGGACTCCCACGATCTCGAGTTCGATCGGCGGTCCGAAACGCTCCACCCGAAGGCGGTCTCCGACGGCCAGCTCGAGGGCTTCGATGGTGAGGGGATCGATCAGGATCTCGCCCGGATCCCTCGGAAGCCGACCTTCCAGCAGGTCGTACTTGGTGAAGGCATCGTCCCGGGTGGTGTCCACCCCTCGGGCCTGGGCGGTGATGCGAAGCCGGCGACCGTCATCGTCCCGGCGATCGTCGAGTCGAGCGAGGGTGAGGGACCCCTCCATGCGGGCGGCCGCCTCGCGGACGTTGGGCCATGACCGCACCTCTGCGGCGACTTCGGCATCGAAGGGGGAGCCGTAGCGGTGGATGATTCGCGCATCGACATCCCCGAGGGATCGCGAGATGCGGTACTCCACCGTCGCCTGGACGGTCCGAATCCCGGTCGAGACCGCGGTGACCAGTGCGGCGGCCAGGGTGACGGCCACCATCAGGAGAATGGTTCGCGTCCTACGTCCCGACAGGGCGTGTCGCGCGATGTGCCAGCTCGGCCGCATCGAGACCCTCCGTGTCGAACTGGTCGGCCACCTGTCCGTCCCTGAGTATGAAAAGACTTCTGCAGTGGGCGGCGGCCGCGGGCTCGTGGGTGACCATCAGCACCAGGACCTTGCGGTCGGTGGAGAGATCGTCGAGCAGTCCCCAAAGTCGATCGCTCGCGGCACTGTCGAGGGCTCCGGTCGGTTCATCGGCCAGCACCACAGGCGGTTCGAAGAGCAGGGCTCGGGCGATGGCCACTCGCTGTTGTTCGCCGCCGCTCAGGGCATCCGGGCGATGGTGGGATCGACCACCGACTCCGAGATCCTCGAGGAGGGATCGGGCTCGATCCTCGAGGGCTTTGGACATCGATCCATCGAGCACCCCGGGAAGAAGGACGTTTTCCAGAGCGGTCATCGATGCCAGGAGATTGAACTGCTGGAAGATGATGCCGATGCCGCGTCGGCGGTACAGGGTCAGGGCGTTCTCGTCCATCGAGTCCACCCGGGCGTTACCGACCGTGATCTGCCCGGAATCCGGACGATCCAGGCCGCCCAGCAGATGGAGGAGGGTGGACTTGCCGCTTCCACTGGGCCCCATGACCCCCACCAGGCCCGGTTGGTGAATCTCCATGTCGAGGCCGCGAACAGCCTCGACCGACCTGGAACCGATCCGATAGGCCTTGGAGGCCCCGCGAACCGTGATGCCACGGAAATCCGAGCCCGTTTCCAGGCTCGCCGATGACGAATGTTGAGGGGCTGGTTTCACTGAATCACAGTTCGTCAAATCTGGGCTTCGGATGCGATCGGGGTCAGCCGTTCATCTGGTCGTACGCATCGGCGTCCATCATGTCCTCGAGAGGACCCAGGTCGCTCGCCTTGATCTTCACCAGCCAGCCATCTCCGTAGGGATCGCTGTTGACGAGGGAAGGATCATCGACCACCGCGGTGTTGGCTTCCTCCACGACGCCCCCGACCACCGTGTACACATCGCTGGTGGTCTTCACGGACTCGACCTCGCCCGAGGAATCACCGGGAGAGAGACTGGTGCCCGCCGGTTTCATCTCCACGTAGGTGATGTCCGTCAGGGCCTCGGTGGCGTGAGTGGTGATTCCGATGGTCACCAGGTCACCTTCCACCTTGAACCACTCGTGTGACTCGGAGTACCGACGATCTTCAGGGCTGGACATGGGAGCATTCCATCAGGGGTGAGATGAGCGGGGGGGATCATACATCGGAGGTTCGGTCCACCACCAACCCGGGCCCGAGACGATCGGTCCGGCGGGACGGTCGGACGGGGCGAATACCCCATTTCAGGCCCAGATGGACTTTGATCACTGGTGGCAGGCCGTTTTCCTGCCTACCATCGGGTGAGTCCATAAGGCCCAACAGAAGATCTTTCTCCCCTTCGGAATGCACCTTCCTTCAATGGATGGTGCATTCTTCATTCAGCCTCGTGACATCCGGCAGGTCCCGGGAGAAGTCTGCCTCGTGGTGCGAATCCCCAGATCCCCGGCGGACATCCTCCAGTGGAGCCCATTGACGGGTGGGGGCGCGTCCAGGAATCATCCTGCTTGGACATGGCGGGGAGTCCATGGCCATCGGCCACCTGCCGTACACTCCGGTACGGACGACATTCCGTCGTTTCAGCATCGGAGACAGTTCACTTGGCCCAGCAGCAGTTGCTCGTGACGGCTTCCATCTCGCCGTTTCGCGACCGAATCGAGTCTGCGGACGATCCGCTCTCCCTCGAGGACATGCCTCGTTTCGCAGCCGGAGAGCTCGGGGTCCGCGGTCTGTCCATCTCCACTTCGATGTTGGCGGGGGCCTCGGCGGGAACGCTTGAGAGCTTGCGCGACGCCGGCGACAAGGCCAGGTGCCCGATGTTGCTGCTCATCGAGGATGAGCCGCTCGAACTGGCGAGTCCCGACGCCGGGGTGCGAGCCGCCGCGATCGAGAGGATCGGACGCCTCTCCAAGGCGGCGGGCATCCTCGGATGCGCTCAACTCGGGATTTCCATCGTGAGTGAGGACGACGACATCCCCTTCGAAGTCACCGCGAGCACCGCCCGGGAGGCGATGCAGCGGATCGACCGATTCGAGGTGAGTCTCCTGATCCGCAGTGGGGTAGGACTGGCCGCGAACCCCGATCGCCTGACCGATCTGATCAAGAAGATCGGCGGTTTCAGGATCGGTTCCCTCCCTGATTTTCGCCTGGCCCACGACAGTGGTGATTTCGCTGGCGCCCTTCGTCGCCTGGCGCCCTACGCAGGGACGATCCTGGCCACGGTCGGGAAGGCCGGCCCTGGCGCCAAGTCCGCCACCGGCAAGGCCGACCCGACTCCCTATGACCTCAAGGAGGGCTTGGAGGCGATTCTGGCGGTCGGGTATCAGCATGCCGTCTGCCTGGATCACGTCGGCGGCCCCGCCGCGGTGAAGGCCATCGTCGAGGCCCGCACCCTGATCGAGTCGGCCCTCGCCCCTCCAGTCGAGGAGGAGGACGTCGAGGATGGCGTCAAGGGTGAAGGGGAGAATGAGTGAATCCTGCGGAAGAGCGACCCGATCGTTCTCGTGAATCGAGGGATTCTCCGCCCGGGGCCTCCGAAGGAACCCGTGATCGCCTAGTGGTCACGATCGACGGTCCAGCCGGGACGGGAAAATCCTCGGTCGCCCGCCGGGTCGCCGAACGGCTGGGACTCTTCGTGCTCGACACCGGCGCGATGTATCGAGCGGTCGCCTGGCTGGCGAATCGGGACTCGATCGAACCATCGGATCAGGATCGGGTCGTCGATGCCCTCGACGCCCATCCGGTGAGGCCTCATCCGGATGGGGATCGCACCCTGGTCACGGTCGGTGACATCGATCCTGGAGAATCCCTTCGAAGCCTGGATGTCGAATCGATCGTCTCGATCATTGCGGCCCTGCCCCGAGTGCGGGAGAGACTGGTCGAGGCCCAGCGCGATTTCGCGAATCGACATCCCCGCCTGGTCACCGAAGGTAGGGATCAGGGATCGGTGGTGTTTCCGGATGCGACGGCGAGATTCTTCCTGACCGCTTCTCCGGAAGTTCGAGCGAGGCGACGGCTGAAACAGATCATCGAAAGGGGCGGAAACGCCGACCTCGCGGTGATCCGGAACGGGATCGAATCCCGCGATCTCCTCGACGCGAGTCGGTCGGATGGGCCGCTGGTGAAGCCTCAAGGAGCGGTGGAGATCGAAACCGACACCCTCGAACTGGAGACGGTGGTGGCTCGAATCGTCACGGTGGTGAGGGATTCCGCGGACCTCGTATCCAGGCCTGATTCGGAGGCATTGGATTGCTGACCGGCTGGATGCAGACATCCCGCAGGGCCCCCGGCCGTTCGCGTTTGAGCGTCTTCTGGTGGGACTTCTGGAGATTTCTCACCGAAAAGGTCGTGATGCTCGGGTTCGGCCTGAGAGTGCACGGGCGTGAAAACGTCCCCCGCACCGGCCCGGTCCTCTACCTCGGCAATCACCAGTCGTTCCTGGACCCCATCCTCAGCGCCACCGCGGCCCGGGATCGACCCTTCCGGCCGTTCGCGAGGGAGACGCTCTTTCGAGGCCCGCTCGGCTGGCTTTTCACCTCGCTCGGGGGATTGCCGGTGTCGGGAACCGGCAGCGACAAGTCCGTGATGAGGATCGCCCTGGCGGAACTCGCCGAAGGCCGATCGGTCCTGATCTATCCCGAAGGGAGCCGGTCGCCGGATGGAACGATCCAGCCCTTCAAGACGGGAGTCGGGCTTCTGCTGCGGCGCTCCGAGGCTGCGATCGTGCCGGTCGGGATGGATGGCTCCTTCGATGCGTGGCCCCGGCAGCATTCGAGGCCTCACTGGCGCCATGCGATCGAGCTCGAGATCGGAGAGCCCATGGATCGGGAGGAACTGCTCGCCGATGGGATTCCCACCGCGATGCTTCGCCTCGAGGAACGGGTGGACGAACTTCGAAGACGCTGCCGCGCGAGACTCCGGGAACGATTCGGCCCGGACTACCCAGCCCCGGGTCCCGCCGACGGCATCACGCCGTTGCGGCATGATTCCGCGGAAGGCGACGTGGAAGCGGGGGACCGATGACGGGTTCCAAGCGATCAAACCCTGCCCGGGACGCGGCCTTGATGGTCGCCGATGAACTTCTTGACGCCGGTCACGAGACCTACTTTGCCGGTGGATGCGTGCGTGATCGGCTGCTCGGCCTCGAGCCCGCCGATTACGACGTGGCGACCATCGCTCCTCCCGACGCCGTTGCTTCGGTCTTTCCCCATGCCAAGGGCGTGGGAGCCCACTTCGGGGTGATGCTGGTTCCTGCCGGGGGCCGGGTCGTGGAGGTGGCGACCTTTCGATCCGATGGCGTCTATCAGGACGGGCGTCGGCCGATCGCGGTCACCTTCGGTTCGGCGGAGGCGGATGCGCTGCGGCGGGACTTCACGATCAACGGGCTCTTCGAACACCCGAGGACCGGAGAGGTGATCGACTTCGTAGGGGGCTGCAAGGACCTCGACGCCCGCGTGCTTCGAGCGATCGGGGCTCCCGAGGAGAGGATCGAGGAGGATCGTCTCCGCATGTTGCGGGCGGTTCGATTCGCGTCGAGGTTCGCGCTCGAGATCGATCCCGCGACGCAGGCTGCGATCATCGACCGTGCGGATCGGCTCGGCGGTGTGAGCCGGGAGCGGGTCGGGCAGGAATTGCGTCGCATGCTCGGCGATCGTTCGCGGGTCGCCGCAGCGGAGTTGGCCGAGACCTTGAGACTCGATCTCTCCATCCTCGGAACATCGCGTCTCGACGAGGGTTTCGCTCGTCTCGGATCACTGCCGACCGAGATCTCCTGGGTCGATGGTCTCGCGGCCTGGGAGCTGGACCGGGGCACCGCCGATCCTGCGGATGGTGCTTCAAGACTCGGGAAGGCCTTGGTCCTGTCCAATCGAGAGCGTGAAGATCTCGCTGCACTGCTGGAGATCAGGGAGCAGATCCTCGGTCGCTGGTCCCAGGGCCCCCTTGCGTCTCGAAAGCGTCTTGCGGGCAGGTCCCAGTTCCGAGGGGCCCTGGGCCTGATGGCGATCGACGCCCCCGAGGTCCATGAAGCGGTGGAAGCCGAATTCAAGGTTTTCGAGCGGGAGGGCCTGTCTCCGAAACCACTTATCGGCGGTGACGACCTTCTGGAAGCAGGGCTCGTGGCCGGGCCTGGATTTCGGCGGATCCTCGATGCCACCTACGACGCCCCGCTCGAGGGACGGGTCATTGATCGGCCATCCGCTCTGGAATATGCCCTGGAGCTCGGCCGAGAATCCTGAATCGTCGATGGTGGGGATGCCGTTCTCGGTTCCGGGGGAGTGATCCCAAACCCCGTTCACGTGCGATACGCGCCGAATACTTGATATTCTCGATGCCGGTGGCTTGAGTGTTGCAGGACCGACCGGAACTCCGGTGGGAAGACGTAACCATCGGGCCCACCGATCCCAGGATCAGATTCCCAGAAGAAGTCTCAAGACCACGACGTCGTTTCAGGTCTCCCCTCCACCTTCAAGGACCAGGCCATGGCCAAGACCCTCTCCCTCGGCATCGCAGCCTCGCTGCTCATGACCACCTACGCCTCGGCATCCGACACCACGGACCGATCGCCCGTCGTCTATGTCATCCCGCTCGTCGGCCAGATGGGAACCGACATCCATCCGTCCATCTACGAGGACGTGATCGATGACGTCAACGAGGTGAAGCCCGATCTCGTGATCTTCCAGCTCGACTCCGCGGATGTGGACAACAACTTCCACATCGAGAACGACGATCGCAGGGAAGCCGGCATCTGGGGGAACATCGAGGTCTACCGAGACATGATGATGGACCTGCAGACCAAGCTCCCGGTCGACAAGTCCAAGCAGATCATGTGGATCGAGGACTCGGTGGGGGCTTCAAGCCTTCTCGCCCTCTCCTGGCCGACGATCTACATGAGCGAGGGATGCCGACTCTGGGGACTGGACACGATCCAAGGATTCGCCGGCAATTGGGAGGATGCGGACATCAAGGCGAAGATGTACGCCGCTTGGGTCGGCATCGGAACCGGTTTCCTCCAGGCCGGTGGTTTTCCCATGTCGCTTTCCAGGGCCATGATCGAACCTCAGCACAGTCTCGGCGTGAAGTTCGAGGGGCGCGACGTCGTCTTCTCGAACGATCTCCAGGGAACGGTCTGGACGATCGACAGCAATCCCAAGGCGGTCGCCCGCTTCGATGCGGATTCCGCCGAGCAGGTCATGCTTTCCAAGGGCACCGTCCAGAATCTGGACGACCTGATGTTCCTCATGGGCCATCGCGAGTACGAGAGTGTGGAATCCGGCATCAAGCTCTGCGAGGACTACCGGGAGACCTGGCGTCGGACCTTCGAACGGTGCGAGACGTGGCTCAAGGACGCCCGGGATCGCCAGTCCGGAGGAACCATGGCCGACCTTGGTGCTGCGAAGAACTCGCTCGAGAAGGTCCTCAAGGCCGGCCAGCGATATCCCGCGGTCGCGGCTCGTCTCCGGCAGGACTATGGAATCGACCTCTTCCAGCTCGAGACCCAGATCGAGACCATGAAGAAGCAGATCGCCGAAAACCGTCGTAACGGACGCAACGGCCGCGGAGGCGGCAATCGCGGTCGAGGTGGTGGTGGCGGTCTCGGCTCCTGATCGGCCGCCTCGTTCCCCTCACGTCGCAGCCAGTTTCCTGATCATCGATTTATCACCAAGCAGAATCCCCCCATGACCACCGCTCGCCCCATCGTCGCCCTCGCATTCCTCGCCACCTTCATGCTTGGCCTCGCCGCGATCGAACACGAGTTCCAGTTCGGCAACGGCACGAGTTGGAGGGGAGCCGACGGCGAGGAGGTCACTGTGGTCTTTACCGAGAACGGTGTCGAACAGGTGGTCACCGGGAACGTGGTGAAGGTCGACGGCAAGTCTCCCTATCGTCTGGTTGCGGTTCGCGGCGAGATCGCAGGCCGGGTCGCGACCAAGGCGATCTTCGAGTCGGACATCATCAGCATGTCGAGCACCGGCTCGGAGGCGGTGATCACCGAGACTCCCCGAGAGGCGGACCAGGGCGAGATGGAACCGAAGGCCGGGAAGGTGGAGGCCAGCGTGCCCACCACCCGCGGCAACGATGGTTTCCTCCAGTCGCCCCAGCCCGGCGTGTTCTTCCTCCCCTGGGAAGGGCAGGTGGGCACCCTTGCTCGACACGAATCGATCGAGGCCATCGCCAAGGAGGCCGACAAGTACGGCCCGGGGCAGACCATCGTTCTCCACATCAACTCGCCGGGCGGCCTGGTGCTCGAGGGAGACGAGATCCACGACACGCTCATGGAGCTCAAGCAGCGCCACCGGGTCGTGGCCTGGATCAAGAAGGCCATCTCGGCGGGAGCCTTCACGGCGCTCCACTGCGACGAGATCTACTTCGAGACGGTCGGTGCGATGGGATCCGCAGTGATGTACGCGGGCACCAAGTCCGCCGATGGAGCCCAGCTCGCGGCGTGGGTCAAGGACTTTGGTGACGTGGCGGAAGCCGGGGGGCGAAGCAGGATCCCCGCGGAATGCATGATCACCAGGACCAAGATGGCCAGCTACGACAAGGACCCGGAAACCGGCAAGGTCACCTGGTACCCCGACATGCGGGGGGAGCACAACATCTCCAACCAGTCCCAGGTCCTGACCCTCAATGCCGGCCCGGCCCTGCACAGCAACTACATCGATGGAATCGCCAACACCGAAGAGGAGCTGGCGGCACTTCTCGATCTCGAGGAGTGGTATGAGATCACCGACCGCGGGCGGAAGATCCACGAGAACTGGCACCGTCTCTGCGAGCGATGCGAGCGGGACGTCAGGCGGATCAACCGGGACCTCGGTCTGCGGCCCGAACGACGCATCGCCCTGCTCGAGGAGCTTCTGGCCTGGTGGGACCGCTGCGAGCCCATGATGATGTGGGATCTCGGTCGTCCCGGAGGCAGCAAGGACGAACTGCGTCGAGCGATCGAGCGCGAACGACGGGCCCGTGCCCGACAGCGAGATCGCAACTGATCACGGCCTTCGATTCCACCGACCCTCCGAAGGCCCATCCCGATCGTCATGACCGACGACGCACCCATTTCGAATCAAGCCCCCGTGTCGCTTCCCGAAGACGACCTCGAATCCCGAAGCATCACATGGCCGACCCTGCTTGGAGGCACGTCGATCCTCTACGCGGGCATCTCGCTTGCGGGGGACGCCTTCGGGGTGCTGGGCCTGTTCGTGGAGCGACGCCGCTTCGAGAGCGTCGGCCTCGAGGTCGAAGGTGGACTCGACCTGCCCGAGTGGGTCGTGATGTCGACGCTGGTCGAATCCCTGGTGAACCTCGCCCTGATCGTATGGCTGGTCTTCGGTGCGATCGCCCTGATTCGTAGGTCGCCACGGGCGCTCCGGCTGCTCCGGATCTGGGTGGTGGCCTCGATCCTCGCGGCCTTGATCCAGGTGGGCCTGGGATTCCTCAAGATCGATGATGGCGTCGATCTCGAGATCCGCAAGCAGAGGGCATCCGAAGCCCGTCTGCGGGAAGGCGACCCCGACGTATCGAAGCTGGAGATCATCGAGCTGGGCTTTGGGCGATCGTCGGAGCAGATTCGCTCCGCGAGCGTGCGAAACACCCTGTCTTTCGGGGTGCTTCCGGTCATCTATCCACTGGTGATGGGATTCTTCATCTTCCGTGGTCCCGGCCGGCCGGCCGGACGCACCGATGGAAGTGATTGAAGGCCCGGGGCATCCCCGCCGGAGTCAGCCGACTTCTCGTCTCTGGAAGAGCACCACGGCGATGGCCAAGGCCATCATGATCATCGACAGGCCATATGGAATCGTGGTCGCGAGGTAGTCGATGGGGATCGACGCTTTCTGGGTGATCGCATCCGCCAGCCAGAAGACCTGGAAGTTCGGGACCAACGCGTAAACGGTCTGAAGCGCTACCTGTTCGGTCTGGATCGCCAGATCGGGGGATCCGCCGGCTTCGATGATGCCGGCGGTCATCTCCTCGAGACGGGCGATCCGACGCCCGAAGATCCAATCGGAGAGAAGGCCGAGGATGAAGAAGCCGACCGTGGTCACCAGGGTCAGCACCTGGCCCAGCCTGGTGCTGGCCGCGAGCGCGATCGCGGTCAGAACGTATTCCCCGATGAAAAGCACCAGGATCGCCACCCAGAGATCACCCTGGAACGATCTCGAGGCGGGTTGAGGGTTGAAGTCGGGTCCGAGGATGAGGCACAGTCCGTACGCCAGCACCAGCAGCGGCGTGGTGAGCACGATGAAGGTGCTTGAGAACACCCATCCGTAGAAGAAATTGCACCAGATCCCGGCGAGGGCTCCCAGCAGCACGGCACTGCTTCCCAGCAGGATCACCGGGAGATGCCAGGGGTCCGCGACCGCCTCCCGAACGCCGTGGATCTCAACCAGCATGAAGAGGATGGAGAGGAAGACCATGACGATCGTCTGGGCCCCGGCGACCCCAAGGAACTTGCCCAGGACGAAGATCGGCCGGGGCACGGGCTTCGAGACCACGGTGAGCACGGTCCGATTGTCGATTTCTCGGGTCAGCACGTTCGTGGCCACGAAGGCCGCGAGAATCGCGCCTCCGATGAAGATGGTGGACATCCCGATGTCCACGAACATCCGCTGGTCGTCGGTCAGGGTGTAGGCGCTGAATGGATTGCTGAGCACCACCAGGATCCCGCACGCGAGCAGGACCACCAGCAGGACCGGTTGACGAATGCTCTCGAAGAGGGTGTTTCGAGCGATCGCGAGCAGTTGTTCGAAGGTCGCCATCGTGGATCGGCTTCTGGGAGGCAGTTCGGGCCCGAAGGGGGGGTATTCGGTCCCTTCGGGGGTGGATTTCGGACGATGAGGCGACCCCGCGGGTATCATCCCGACCCTGCGGAGTGAACCCGCTGACCCCGGCATCGTACTCCAGTGGAGCGAGTCGGTTCGATCCGGTTCCGGAATGTCCGGGATCAGGGTTCACACGACGGCCTCGGGCCGATCTCGCTGGCGATCACAGGACCTGCTGTGAATCGCACCTCGAGCTCGGCCCGCCCATCAGGGTCGTCCCGTGGAAGCCGTGTACCGGCGAACCGTCGCCTTGGACAGTCTGAGCCCCCAGCGGATCCCATCGCATGAGAACCGACCATCTCGCCTACCAGCAGGCCACGCGAGTCGCCGGATTCGGGCTCCTACTCCAGTTGGCCATCGGTCTCGTCATGCTGGTCTACGGAGTCGTCTTCGCCGATTCGACGTTCACGATCGCGAGCATGCCCGTGCTCTGCGGCCTGCTGGTCTGGGCCGCGTTGATCGTCGTCTTCCATCAGCATCGTCTCGAGCGGCTCGAGGCCCTCGAGCGAGATGAACTGGCCGCCGAGCGTGGTGGTGATGGTGGGATCTTCGACGAGAGTGACAACGACGTCGCCGCTCGCCGACTGCGTCTCATGCACACCTGGCTCATGCCGGTGGCGAGCCTGCTGCTCGCGGGGCTCCTGGTGCTCATGGGCTGGTGGACGCTGATCTGGTTCGGTTCTCTCGACGACCCGGAGCGACAGGTGAAGCCCTTCACCGTCGGGCCGAACCTCGGCTGGCAGCTTGCGATCACGCTGGGGATGGCCCTCGTGGCCTTCATCTTCTCCCGCTTCGTGGCCGGTATGGCCGCACGCCCGGTCTGGGCCATTCTTCGGGGTGGGGCCGGCCACATGGTGGGGAATGCCCTGGTGCTGCTCGCGGTCTCGGTGGGCATCGCCTTCCGATTCTTCGACAACCCCGCGGTTCTGGAAGGCATCGCCTACGGCCTGGCCTTCTACATGCTGCTGGTCGCGGCGGAGATCGTTCTCAACTTCATCCTGAACCTCTACCGCCCCCGCAGGCCGGGCGAGGTGCCGAGGCCGGCATTCGATTCGCGGGTGCTGAGCCTGTTCGCGGCCCCGGACTCGATCGTTCGATCGATCAACGAGGCGGTCAACTATCAGTTCGGCTTCGACATCACGAGTTCCTGGGGTTATCAGCTTCTTCTCCGCAGCGTGACCTGGCTCCTGGTGTTCGCGGTGGTGGTGCTGGTCGGTCTCAGCTCGGTCGCGGTGGTGGAGCCCGGCGAGCAGGCGGTCCGCCTGCGTGGTGGTCGGATCGTGGGAGACGTCCAGCAAGGGACGGTGTTCTTCAAGTGGCCCTGGCCGTTCGAGACCGTCACCAGGGTCGAGACGTCCCGGATCCAGGAGATCGCGCTCAACGGTCCGCTTCGAGCCCCCCGGGACATCTTCCTCTGGGATCCCAACGAGGAATCCGACAATCCCCTCTTCCTGGTGGCCTCGAGTCCGCTGCCCGCGGAGATCACCCGTACCGTCGACCGTCTGGTCACCACCGAGAAGCAGGAATCCACCTCCGCTCCGCAGGCGGACGACGAATCGAACGTGATTCAGGCGGTCACCAACCAGTTCGCCCTCATCGACGCCGACGTGTTGCTTCGATATCGAATCAGGCAGGACGGGCTGGTGGACTATCTGGGCTTCTGCAACGACGTGCGTGCGAGACGTTCGACGCTCGACATGCGGGAGCAGGCGTTGCAGGACATCGCTCTCCGGGTCGTGACCCAGACTCTGTCCACCCTCACGCTGGAACAGGTCCTCTCCCCGCGAGGCGCCGCGTTGCCCTCGACCCTTCGCCGCAAGGTGCAGGAGGCGTTCGACGAGGCATCCACCGGGGTGGAGGTCGTTTCGGTCGCGATTCCCGCCCTTCGCCCGCCGAACCAGGCGGTGGCGATGTTCGAGGAACTCTCGATCGACACCCAGAACAGCAGGAAGACGCTCGAGGAGGCGCGAAGAACCGCAGACAGTTCCCTGGCCTCGCTGGTCGGCAACGCCGGTCTCGCCCGCAGGGTGGTCGCGGAGAT
>MDTG01019665.1_pt1 | contig 16032 bp, 19 predicted proteins | sample 811421 | NCBI WGS metagenome assembly MDTG01 (sample SAMN05326645, study PRJNA326480) | marine metagenome | isolation source: seawater | place: Pacific Ocean: South East | collected 2011 | reverse complement strand
TCTTTCGTGCAATGCTCCTAGGTTGAAGTGACATTTTGCATCGCTTGGGTTCAACCCAATTGCGTGTGAATATGCGCCAATAGCGTGATCATCTAATCCCATTGCAGCCATGGAACCTGCTGCTATTCTCCATGAATCAAAATGCTGTGCTGCAATCCCGTGCAAGTGCTCTTTTAGAATCTGTAGGGCATTCTTTGCATCTCCATTGGCTAGATAATTGGTGGCTGTTGCACAAATTGAATCAATATCAACAACTTCCTCAACAATCTCCTCTGCAAAATCCTCAATTAAATCTTCAACAACTTCCTCTTGTTGCTCAGTTATTGGTTCATCAAACTGACTAACACTAAAATCGTTATTAGGCTCAGTTTGTGCTGGTAATACGGCTTCTTCATTCGAAGGAGTAGGGATTTGTTCTTCCTCAATCATTTCAACATGGTTGTCTGACTTTGCAGTTAAATTTTGATTGACAAGTTTGTCTTGAGTATGAGGCATAACCTTTGGAGTGGAGGGAATTACTCCACCTGCAGACTTATTGATTTCTAAAATTTTGACTAAGTGGGGATGTCCTGGGAAGTAATGCAATGCTTTTTCGGTGATTTCTACAGCGCCATCAATTTCACCTAATCTATCCAAGAGGACTGCTAAATTAGCTAAAGCAGGCCCGTGCTGAGGGTCTAAATCTAAGCATATGACAAATGACTGTTTGGCCCCTCTTGGATCTTGTTCAGCTTCTAGCAAAACTCCACGATTGAACCAAGCCATGGAATTAGAAGGATCAAGTGCTATGGCTTTATTGAATGCAATTAATGCTGATGAATGGTCTCCTGATCTGTGTGCGGCTTCACCTTCTGCAACCAAGTCTTCAACTGTTGTATCTGGGCCACTGTTTTCTTCCATTGCCACAATATTCTCTGGCTCAGAAACAGTGTTTTTTTCTTCATTTTTCTCATTCAGTGGTGCACTAATCGTAGTTTTTACTACATCTGCTAGCGATGACATCATGGCATCGGTAATTTCAGTCGCAGCATCGGTTGGGTTGGAATTTTCACCATCGGACATCCGGTCACCGGTTGGTTGGTTTCCCCATATGGGATAAGGATTGTCCGTGTGCGTTCCCGCTTATTTCATAGATAAAATCGGTTTCAGGCTATTTGTGCGACCTACATTTAGCAATCAACACGGAGGAACATTCGTTCTGATTGAACCAGGTAAAGTCAATGACATAGCAATAGTAGAACCTTACTTTATTGGAGCTCGTCCGGTTACACAAGTAGAATGGGTTGCAGTTATGGGATCTAATCCTGCCAAATTTCAGGAGGGCTGGTCGTCTGGTTTGAGACCCATAGAAAGTGTAAGTTGGTTAGATGTTCAAGAATACATTTCACGTCTGAATGAAAGTGATACTGGAGAGCGATTCGAACTATCTGGAATTTGGCGTTTACCAACAGCAGATGAATGGGAATATGCATGTCGTGCAGAAACTACGACAAGATGGTATCATTCTGATAGAGATGCAGATTTGGATGAAGTTGCTTGGCATGCTGGGAATTCAGGTGCAACAACAAGGGAAGTTGGACAAAAGAAATCCAATGATTGGGGATTGTTTGATTGTCATGGAAATGTGGCAGAATGGACAGCGTCACAAGTTGGTGTCAAACGTGTTACTAAAGGGGGGTCTTGGTTAATGGAATCAGAATCTACTACTTCTGCTTCAAAGGGTCTATCAGCAGTTGACAAAAGAAGTGATGGTATTGGATTTAGATTAGTTTGGTCGCCAATATAATTTACCAGTATCATTTGGTTAACCCATGCGACTTTATCATAACCCAAGATGTTCGAAATCTAGACTGGCAGTTAAGTTATTGACTGAACATGGAGTTCAGTTTGAGGAGTACCGTTATCTGGATTTAGGCATCTCCTTAGATGACATCGATTTACTGTCGAATTTAGATGGAGTCATACGTGTTAATGATGTGAAAGACAAATCCAAAATTCCGAATAATGTTGAAGGAATACGGCAATTGCTACAAAATGAACCACAGGTTTTGCAACGTCCAATATTAATTAGTAATGGTGTTGCTGTAATCGGTCGTCCACCAGAAGATATCCTTACTCTTCTTCGCGTGGCTTGAGTATAGTTGCTACATTTATCTTGACAAATACCTCAAGATACGCCTTGATTCTGTCTCTAACTGGAGCGATGTCTTCGTGATATAGTGAATCCATAATAATACATATTTCCTCGAAAGTTCGTTCGCCATCCATTAGTTCCCATAGCATTGATTGAGTTGGATGCATTGTGCGTTTGACAACTTTAGGTGCACGCAAAATTTTGGCCAAAAACTTCTCAAAACGAGTGAATGTTTTGTCAATTAAAAATACTACATTTCTTCCAGTAACTCCCTCAATCTCAGGATGAATTCCGGGATCACCACGGTATTCCCAGTTAACTGGAATTCGAACTGGAAGAAAGTTAGACCATTCTCCATCTATCATTACATCCCCTCAGTTGTAAATGTCAGATAAAGTAGTGCCAGCATCGAAATCACACCACAAATTCCAACAATTCTCTTCAAGTTATCCTTTTGTGTAAAATTGTCGAGGTACCAAGTGGCAACACCGAAAATTGAAACAAAACTGAGTAACCAATACCACATAGTTGGTACATCACTCATGAGCGGTCGACTCTACTACTGGCTGTGAACCTTGCGCTGCCTGCCAAGCTTCATATTCTGCAACTTTACGATTATACTCTTCGACCTGTCTTTCGTACTCAGTCATCTGAGGTTGTTCATTATGAACGGTGGCTGGCGGCCCATTGAATGCGGTTGCAGGTGGGCCGGCTAGTGGCACTTCATCATCGTAGTCATTCTCATCCTCGAATTCGTCATGACTGTTAGATCTTCTACGAAGAACAAATAACGCTATAATTGCCATAACCACGAATCCACTAATGCCTGAATATACAACAATGTTTGACATGGTCTTATCAGTTACAGGTTCTGACCAAGTAATTTCTAATTCTTTAACGAAGTTAGTTCTATTATCACTATTAATGATATAAATTTCAACTTGTCCATCATATGTGCCAGATTCACGAACAATCTCACATCGCATTTGGTGCTTTTGAGTGGTTATATGGCCTTGGTCAATTTCAATTCTTGCAGATTCTATGTGTATTGTATAATCATCACAAATTACACCCCATCCTTCTGGAGATTCAGCACTTATTTCATAAATTTCAGTTTGAGTTGATGTTGATGACAAATTAATCCAAAATAAGTAATCAGTATTAGAGTCTAAGGCATTTTTTGGATTTTCGATAATGCCTAAATCTACATTTCTTCTTTCACCAACCATAAGTACTGTTGTAATTGTTTTTAGAATCGGTCTACCTAAATCGTCTGACCCACCTTCAAGTTCAATTGTAGCAGAGATTATTGTATTCAATTCACAGTTTTCCGATACTAGTATGTCAGAATATAATATCACAGACTCAGTTGCTCCTAAATTAAGATTAATCCATTCACCTGATGATTTTGAAAGACCATTTTCTGTGGATAAAAACCCAATCACTTCTTCAGATGAAGTCGATGTTTGCAAAACTAATCTCGCTCTTAATGAATTGTCAACAGCGTTACCGATATTCCACGCAGTAGCATTGAAAGCGAATGTAGAACCAGTTTCTATAACAAATTCATTTGATGCCCCATCTAATTTTGGTTGCCTAATAGTTTCAGTTAAAGATTCAAACATTACTGAATTATCATTTTCGTATACATCCATTCCGTCTTGTGGCTCGACAGATATTGTTACTTCATGGAATTCGCCAGGAGCTTCTAGTGGTGGCAAAACCAACCATAAGTCTACAACTTTGACATTTTCTAAATCGTAAGACACAGATAATGGGACTCCTTCAGTGACATTTGTTCCTTCATATAATGCCCACCAATCCCATGTTTCAGGAGACCAAGGAAGGTCCAAAATGGCTTCAGTAGGACCGTTTCCGTTATTGGTGACTTCCACACTTATCATCAATGGAATTCCTGGTGTTAGAGTATTTGGATAATCCAATAACTGTATGGATACATCGTTCATTGAATTGACTCTTAGTCCTTGCCAAGTACTCCCTGTAATCGAATCACCTGATCTCAGTGATACTGCTTTGGGAGTAATAATTGGCCCCTGGTCACCAGCTTGCGCATTAAATGGAGATGTTACACGTACTGTGTAACTTGAAGATTGTCCGGGAGATATTGCTAAATCAGGTGTATTCAATAATACAACATCCCAACCACTTATTTCAGTGAAATCAATTTCGGGCTTGAATATATCGATACGACTTGCATTATTCCATATTCTGAAAGAGATGTCTCTTGATTCTCCTGCATCTATCATTTCGATTTCACTTCCAAATGAATCGATAGATATCTCGGCATTACTTATCATTGCTGCAGCAACTTCGATAATCTTCTGATCACTTCTTCTAGTATCATTGGTGCTGGTGACTGTCAGCCATGCATCTGCAGTTACATCGGGTTCAACACCTGCTGGTATGGTGGCTGTTAGCCAAATATTTCTTGGTGTGTCAACTCGAACTTGTATACTTGAAGACTGATTTAGGGCTAAAGATAAATCCCATCCCGGTGGCATATTTTTGTCTTCCAGATTAATAGTAAATACATCGGTTGCTTCCCCAATATTTTGAATTTCAATAGGGAAATCACAACTATTTCCTGGAGTGCATCTAGGCGTTAGATCAGGAATAACAATCTCAGGTAATCTATCGGGTAACACTTTGAAAATAGTTTCGACACCATGTTGTACATCAGGGTATAAATTCGAAGTCATGTTGACAGTCACAGGAATATTTCCTTGACTGGAATTTTCATCAACCATCACTTTCAAATCAAATTGCCTAGATTCTCCCGGTAGCAATTCTATACCTGAGGTTCCCAAACTAACTCCGTCAGGTTTTGAGAAATAATGACTCCATCCACTAGGTATTCCATTTGCAGTAGGTGTATATCTTGCTGATATGTTTCCATCATTTGTGACCTCAAGTCGTGTAGTTGACCAATCTCCCGGAAGACCTCCTAGAACACTCACGCCACTGAGACTTACTTGATATTCACTTTTTCTGGCAGCTTGATCATACATGATTACCAAATCATCTATCCAATATCCGATGTCATTTCCGGTTGCATCAGAAGTAAATGTAAATCTCAATTGCGCTGAAGAATGGAAGTGAGAATTGTCTACAGGTATTAGAGGTGAATTTCTACCGTTGTATGATGCACTAAATGTTTGCCAACTTATTCCATCTTGGAAGTTGTTGTCTATTACTGTTGAAAGTGTGAATGTTTCATCCCAATTACCCATGGCGTCTTTGATGTAACCTTTCATTTCATCTCCAGTATTCGCCCCTCCTGTGTAGAAGAAGGAGTATCCAATGGCTGCATTAGGGTTGTTTACATCGTCTGCTAGATTGAATACTGGGCTTGTCAATACTGACGTCATTGAGTTTGAATATCCTGAAAATTGTCCGTTTCCGATATGAAATGAATTCATTTGCGAAATGTATGCATCGGAATTTACCTTCCAATCTCCGCTACTGGTCCACTGTGAAAGGTCTATGCAATTATCGTAAAGGTAAACCACTGTCAAATGTCTCGATTGGAAGTTGTTTGAATTGTCATCATCGCCTAAAGGATTTGAAACTGTTATCTGCAAAGTGTGATTTCCTGAATAATATGGTGTCCATAATATATCCATAGATGAGGTTGATGATCCAGGAATTGGATTAATCGTCTTGGTAGTGTTTAGTAACTCAAAGCGAGTATATTCGTTATGCAGAACTACGACATAAACCTCTACATTCCCTGATTGCATATTCCCTAAATTAGTGATGTCAATATTGATATTCATTTCGACCCCAATCACTCCATCCGTAACATAGAGATTTTCCGGTTTGTTAAAACTAGCAATTGGATAATTTGATGAGAACATTTGATACATTGATTGATTAGTAGAATCAGGATATGTTATCGAAATATCTGTGACGTCCAAGTCAATATTTACAGCCCGACCTGATGTGGCATTTACCATAGGTAATAGGGATGGCAAAAGCAGCGCGATGAGTATTATCGGTGTGATTCTCTTCATTGCCCTCATGTCATTACAATATTGCAAGCAATATGACACCTTCGCTTAAAATCTCATAAAATTGTAATTTCACTCTGATTCAGAGGAAATATTCGAATCGATCAGAACTGAGTCCTGAATTGCAATGTTTTGAATGTTGTAAGTAATATTCACTGATTTAGCATCCTCGTTCTCTTCTTCAGTATCAGCATGATCTGTATCGTCAGAATCTGATTCTAATTCGGCTTTTGCTGCGTCTAACTTCAAATCAACCTTCTTCTGCTTAGCTCTTGCAGCGAAATATACGGTGAATGATGGTACAAGAACCATGCTAAAACAACCTATCACTGCAGCTAATGCCCACATGAATTCGGTTGCAGCATCAACTTCAAATTGCTCTACAGATGACAATTCTTCATTTACTTGCGTCAATATGATATTCGGGTTTACGTCCCTATCGCCTTCTTCAATTACAGTAATCCTGACCGCTTCAGGTTCAAATGATGTCGAAATGATTTCTGCCGACTTTTCATAGGCCTCACTACTTGAATCAGCGTATAGAGCTCCTTTTCCCCTTAATGCAGGATCTGGATCGGTTAGCGAAATAATCTCTGCAAATCCATCACTAGAGTTGACTTTATGCTCTTTTTTATTTTTACACGAGTCAGTACATGAGAAATCATCAGCATCTTCGTCCCCTAAATCTGAGTGACTGTAAAGTCCTGCATCACTAGAAATTGATATGGTTGATCCTGGAGATAAATCAGTTCCTGTTAGATTGATCCATGTTAGATTTGTTCCATCCAATTGGGCATCCCATGTCCAAATAGTTGAATTTGATTCTTCATTGTAAAATTTGCTAACATTTTCCAATGCCACATTATTTTCATTTGATTTAGCATCATAGATATAAACCTCACTTTCGATAGTTGCACCATAAACGGCGTATGCTAACAGAATAATCAGCGTTACACCCATGCCGATAAGAGTGCGCAATAAGTTTGGGTTTTGGGCCAATGCCTTGCGCATGTTTGTGGCCAAAAGGCAGTACTTCATGAACCCTACGAGACTAGCCCCGCAGTAGCCTCTTCTGCATGTCTTGAAATCGGCCTCTGAACAGTTCCTTTGATATAGGGGAGTTAGGTCGGCAGGTTGCTTGGTGTTACGATGACGACGTTTTACGATGTCCCTGCTGACTTGCTCAACCCAGCTCTTGCTGATAAGCTATCCTCTCTAGATGAAATTTCACGTCCTCAGTGGGCCGATTTCGTTAAGACTGGAATACACCGTGAAAGGCCACCTTCGCAAGAGAATTGGTGGGAATTACGTTGTGCAGCATTATTGCGAAAGGTTGGCCGCGAAGGACCTATTGGTGTCAACTCACTTGCTCAAGCATACGGTGGCAAGAAAGATAACGGAGCAAATCCACATACTCCTGCAATGGGTAGTCGTCACATTATTCGTACTGCTCTTCAACAATTGTCTGATGCAGGATTAGTTCAAATGAAAGAATCTAAGACTGTACAATCAGTTGACGGTGATCAGAAATTATACGCAGGTAGGACCATCACTTCATCTGGACAGAAAATTCTTGATGAAGTTGCACATTCAGTCCGTGGTCAAGCAGAGGAAGCTTACCCTGGACTTTCAAAATACTGATTGGACGTGAAAGGAAGTGGCTGCTATGACAATTACTGCTGATGATGAATTGGCTAACATACGCGCTCAGCGTATGTCGCAGATTCAGAGTCAGTTGGAAGAGCAAGCCGCTGCACAAGCCGATGCTGAGATAGAACAACAAACTCAGGCTGCAGCTATTGCAGAGTTAGATAATTCTATGAAAACGATTCTAACTCCGGATGCTCGTTCAAGATTGGCTAGTCTTAATCTGGTAAACCCTGATATGACCATCAGGGTAAAATCACATCTTGTTAAATTATCTGGCGAGAACCGAATCGTAATACCGGTTAATGATCAACAACTCAAGCGAATTCTTGCAGGCCTAACCGAAGGTCGTAGAGAGACAAGCATTAGAAGAATCTGAGGTGAAAGATATGTCACGTAATAAGCCAGCAGCAAAGAAAATTCGTTTACTAAAAGTAGGTAAGCAGAACCGTCGTGTTCCAGTTTGGGTTATGCTCAAAACTTCTAGAAATACAGTTTCGCACCCTAAGCGCCATCACTGGAGGCGCAGCAAGTTGCAGAGGTGATTATGAATGGCACGTGGAGCAGTTAGCGAATTAGTAGTTCCTTTGAGGAACGCATGGAATATCACTCGATATAAGAGAGCGCCTAGGGCTATTCAAATCATCAAGAATGAGGTAGTTAAACACCTCAAGGTTCGCGAAGATGAGGAAGTATGGATTGACCCAGCAGTGAATGAAGCAATATGGTCTCGTGGAATTGAAAACCCACCTCGTAAGATTCGTCTTCAAGTAACTCGTCACGACGAACCAGACATACCTATCGAAGTGAAACTAATGGAGGAGTGAAAATGGGAAATATACGTCCAACATTCATCAAACTACGTGCAATTATTCTTTGTGAAGAACATGGTGAGAAATTCACCAATGATTTTGATCACAACAAAAAGATGGTAGAAGAACTAACAGATGTTGAATCTAAGAAGTTAAGAAACTGGATTGCAGGCTATGTAACTCGTTACCGCCAGCGCCGTACTGACTGAGTGATAATATGGCGATTAGAGTCGCCTGGGACAGAACTCCCGTCAGCATCCATGGAAATAAGACTGAATTACAGTTACTGCTTCAGCATTTGCGTGAAAACCATGGGTTTCGAAAACATTCTATTGTGATGCCTGATCGTGAAAATGAAGAAGAAGCAGTTTTCTTCCTTTATGCGCCTTGTGACCCTCGATGGATTTCGGAGGTCTTGTGATGGGTGATCGTTTAGACGTTGATCTACCTAATTCAACTTACGATTTAGACATAATATTGGTTGGTGTAAACCATCCTGGGAATCTTGGAGCAATTTGCAGAGCAATGCTCAATCATGGATTTGCTAAACTGTCACTGGTTAATCCTAATTGCTCAGTCGATGATGAAGAAGCTAGGAATCGAGCTAAACATTCTGGTCGCATATTAGATGATGCGTCAATATATCCCTCATTTGAGGATGCAATATCAAACGCCTCGTTGGTGATCGGAACCAGTGGTAAAAGAGAAGTAGGGTCTAAGATTCTGAAGAGACATTTTGTCCTACCTTGGGAGTTAGCCGAACGATTGAGGGGCTTTGAGGGTAGAGTAGCATTGGTGTTTGGTGAGGAAGGAAAAGGTTTGTCTTCAAAGGAATTAGACATGTGTGACATTTTGCTAACTCTTCCTACCTGGGAAGGTTACCCTATTGCAAATCTTTCACAAGCCGTAGGCCATTGTGTCTATGAACTGCATAGGGATCGTGTCAAGAACGGTGGTGCTATTCTAGGTGTCGATAAGAAACGTGCGATTACTCCACAATTAAGACAAATTTTGAAACAAGCTATATTGGAATTTGCAGATTCACTTGATAGTGATATTAATGAATTAGTGGCTGATGTTTACGACCGCGTAATAATGCGTGGACATCCAATTGATTCAGAGGCAGAACGCATGATTGGAGCATTAGTTCAAGCGACTACTGCTTTGCAGAAAATGCAAGGAGACGAGGATTGGAAAAGAGGTAGGAGGAAGAGAGTTACTCCTTCCAGCATGCCCAAGACTTCGGAGTCTCCCTGACATGCATTGCAGTCAGACGTAGTCTGTTCCCGTAAGCGGTCTTTATGTGAGGTGCTACTTGTTCAAACGCCCATTTTGCTAAATTTTCAGCAGTTGGAATGAATGGTACTTTGACGATTCTGTGATCTGGCGGCAGCATCTTAAACATCTCAATTAGTAAATCATCAGCTTCGTATACAACAAAAGCATGATCAATAACATCGTGAATATACTCATTCAAAATCATAGAAACATCAGAGAAATCGATAAGCATACCTTCTTCAGATACTCCTTTCTCTTCAACTATGTCTCCTTCAATCTCTGCTTCAAATCTGTACCTATGCCCATGAATGTGGCGACATTTCGATTTATGATTTGGAACTCTATGTCCTGTGTCTGTTTCGACATATCTTCGTATTATTGTTGTCATTTAATCACCTTCAAACTCTAAGCATATTGAATTTATACAGTATCTCGGACCGGTATACTCATGGAATAGATGCCCCAAATGTGAGTCGCATTGGGAGCAGCGAACTTCTATTCGTGTCATTCCATGACTTGTATCTTTCACTTGAGCAATATTAGCATTCTGATCTTCCTCACTAAATGCTGGCCAGCCACAACCTGAATCAAATTTAGTGTCTGATGAAAATAATACGAGATTGCATTCTGCACAGTGATAATTACCTGATTTGAAGTGCTTATCGTATTCTCCTGTAAACGGTCTTTCCGTACCATTTTCTTTCATTACATGGAATCTTAATTGTGTTTTTAGAGCATTAGCCAGAACGATACCCCATTCATCCACATATTCTACAGGATCTTTTCTTCCTATTGCATGGAATGCAAGAATTCTTTCAATATCTGCACCACTCGTGCCACTAGAGCGGCCTTTTGAATCAGGATTGTATGATGTATTGGTGTTCGCAAATATTGTATCGAAGTCCAGGTTTAATTTTTGACATGATACCAATGCTTCCCTTAGAATCATTTCCTTGTCACCATCGATGTATGGGAGATTAAATGAAACCTTTTCGCTGTCCCAGTTTCCGATTTCAAAAGCTTGTGCAAGTGAATCGTAGAATTCGGGTCGACAATCAGGATATATGGCGTGGTCTCCAGAATGCACTCCTAGAGCAATCTCTACATCGATACCTTCTCTTAATGCGATTGAAAGAGCATAACCGTATACAATCGAGGAGAAAATAGCATTACGATTGGGAACTACTGTAGCCTTCATTTGTTCTTCTTCATAATGGCCATCAGGGACATCAATTTCTGAACTTGTCAATGCCGAATGGAATATTCCCATCGCAGATGATAAATCTACGATTTTATGTTCAACATCGTATCCATTTTCTGCCAAGTATGCAATATTCTTCTTAGCTCTTTCAAGTTCTATGTTGTGCTTTTGACCATATTCATATGATATGCAACTGACTTTGTATCCATTTGCCAGTAATCTTACCAACAAGCCTGTTGAATCCATACCGCCACTTAGTGCCATTACAGCGCGCATCAATCCACCCCCATCCATTTGTGTGTTTGCAGGGACAATCGCCACCCTGGTGTGTGCTTTACCAATTCTTCAACAAGAGCAAAATTTTTCCCGTTCTGTTCAACAGAATCGTTTTCCATATAGCATGGTTGAATGAAATGATGTTCGAAACCTTGTTTTAGGCCATCATACATGGATAAGTCTTGTCCACAATATACAACCTTCAATTCATCACCAGTTCTCTGTTTGATGGATACATTAGAGTAAAGTTGATCTTTTGGGGAAACACATATCCAGTCGATTATTTCTGGAACCGGTATGGTTCCATTTGTCTCAACTGAAAGGTTGATTCCATGATTTTTTAATGCAGAACCAATTGTTTCCAAATCCTGGAGACATGGTTCTCCTCCTGTGAAAATTACCCTTTGACAATTGAATGAAAGCACTTTCGAAACAATACTCTCAACATCCATTTCCTGGAATGTCATAAAGTCTGTATCGCACCATTCACAGCGCAGATTGCAATTTCCAAATCTAATGAATACGTGGGGTATTCCTGCATGAAATGCTTCACCCTGAACCGAATGAAATATCTCAACAATCGGGTAGGTTTTCACAATATCACATCAATTTGAAAGAGGTGAACTTCTAATCAATTGCATCAATTCGGTCCTTGCTTCAACCTTGTCGAAGAAAACTCCACGCATAGCGCTAGTAGTCATTACAGCATTTTGCTTGGCCACACCGCGGCATTGCATACATCCATGAGCAGCCTCAACAATAACTGCTGCACCCAAGGGTTTCAGATTATCTTCTAAATCATCAGCTACTCCTTTGGTTATTCGCTCCTGATTTTGAAGACGCCTGGCATGTAGCTCTACAATTCTAGCTAGCTTGCTAATACCTACGATCCTTTCTGTTGGTATGTAAGCAACATGGGCTCTTCCTCTGAATGGTTGAAGATGATGTTCACAAGTTGAGTGAAATTCAATATCTCTGAGAAGTACAATTCCATCGTATCCTTCTCCATTGAAGGTTGAAGAAAGAACCTCTGAGGAATCCATATTGTAACCTGCATAAATTTCGTCAAAGGAATTAATGACGCGCTTTGGAGTATCTAACAACCCTTCTCGTTTGGAATTTCCTTCAATATATTCCAGTAGTGTTTCTACGGCTTTCATTGCTTCTTCTTTATTCATTTCAAATCCTCCAAGCGTCCATGTCTAGCATCAATTTGATCTAATTGATCTAGCAATTTTCGACATGCTGTTCTAATAGCATCTGCTACAGATACGAACTTCCCCGCATCACCTACATGCTTCTTGATATCATCAAGAATCTGCGAAGGCATATCCAAACTTACCTTTGGCATGGAATGTCCTGATAGATATCAGTTATAGATATTCGTATAGTATTACTGGAGTAATACATTATTTTTTTGAACGAGCTATTCTAGATCTCATTCCGCCATCCCATGAAGCCATTGCTATCGCTATGAATTGCATTATTGCCATGGTGTTAATTACGCACCGACAGTATTTATCGTCAACCAAGGATGTCCCGGGGCTCCTAAGAGATCGATGCTACTAGGTCTTCACGCCTAAACTGTCTAGCAGCAAACCAAGCAGCCATTCCTGCATAGAATATACTCGTGGACATCCAAATAATCACATGTTCGGCTATCACTCTGTCCAGTAGTAATTCCCTCATGGCCAATAGTATGTTCACCAATGGTATTGCAAACCACCAACCTTCTATACTGTCTAAATTTAGAACTTGAGTGAACAATGCAGGGAATATAATGAACAGAACTGCTGGTCCTAGTAAAGATCCTGCTTCCTTAACACTGTGGGCTTTCATGGCTAATGCTAATTCGAACGCAACTACCATTATTGCAAAAATTATTACTGCACCCAACAATAGTAGTGCACTAGAAGTGGATATAGATGGGACTCCAATTACTGAAGATGAAGCAAGATAGGATATTGCGAACAGTAAACCCCCAATTTGTAAAGCAACTCCAGTACTTGTTATTGTAGCAACAGCTAACCATTTTCCGGCTAGTAATTGCAATCGTGTACACGGAAGACATAACAAAGCCTCTAATGTTCCTCTTTCCCTCTCTCCTGCAGTCATATCAATAGATGGTTGTATGGCACTTGAAGCAGTCCATATCGCTATTACCATCGGTATGAATAATGACAAAACTAAACCTGCCTGCTCACCTTTCGTTGCAGCATCTGCTGCAGAAACATCTCCGTCCCATGTCACTGGATTTAGGGCAACTTCAGGCTCTAAGCCTGCATCGACAAGAGTGCCATTTACAACATCACTCTCCCATGTTGCAACGGCAGCAATAATTCTCGACCTTGCTTCACTTGATGCTTCACTAGTAGAGATGTATAGTACGGAGAACTTCCAACCAGTATCATTTTCCGCTAAACGGAAGATTGCCTTTTGCTCTTGTTCCCTAAGCCTGTCAATATCATCGCCAATATCCGACAGATTTTCTATCCCATTTGGCAATTCTTCGTAAGTAATAATTAGATCTGATTCATTAAATGCTAGTTGCAGCTCATCGTTTACTTCACCTTGCCACACTATTTCTAAATCTAGTGCATCTAATTCCGCTGCTTCTGACTGAAGTAGTAAAGGTAATGCAATAAATAGCGCAGGGAAAATTAGCAGTGGAATCACGACCAATGCTAAGAGAGTACGCCAATCACGTATGAACTCGATGACTTCTTTTTTGGCAATTGTAGTAATGAATCTCCAAGAGTTACTCATCATCATCAACCTCCATTGAAGTCATTCGACTGGAATATTTGTCACCTGGTGTGCTACCTGTAAGGAATCTTCTCCACCACTTAGACATTTTACCATCCTTTGCTGCATCTTCAGCTCTAGCTCTAGATTTATCTGATGTTAATGATACATAAGCCTCTTCGAGATTTTCTTGGCCAGTTAATTCTAGTAGTTCTTCGGGTGAACCATCCGCCCTTATCGTCCCATTGTGTACTATGATTATTCTATCACATACTTGTTGTGCTTCAGCAAGGTGATGTGTGCTGTATATGACAGTCCCGCCCTCGTCTCTCAATTGACCTACTAGTGAGCGTACAGTCCTAGCACTAGTAACATCTAATCCTGCAGTTGGTTCATCTAACAGCAGTATGTCAGGGCCATGTGCTAAAGCGCGCAGCAAAGCCGTTTTTTGGCGCATACCTCTACTGAATCCTTTGGTATGTCTGGATAATGATTCTGTTAGTTCTAACCTCTTGGCGAAATGTGAAACACGATTCCATGCTATATCGTCTGGAATGCCATACATCCGTGAATGATATCTGATATTCTCCCAAGCAGTTAGACGTGAGTATAGACCGGTTGATTCAGGAACGACTCCTAATTTCGAACGCATTGTTGAAACCTGTTTTCCTTCAAAAAGAATAGTGCCGACTGTAGGCTCCATAACTCCTGCAATTAATCGTAATAGTGTAGTTTTACCAGCACCATTTCCTCCAACTAAACCTATGACTTGGCCTGAGTTTATTGTCAAATCCACATGAGTTAAAGCTTCGACTTCTCCGAATCTTTTAGCAACACCCGAAATAGAAAGAAGTGGAGTATTCATTGAATCACTAACTCCTTGATTCTATTATTGTGTTCAGCCCAGGATTTTTCTCTTCGATTCTCTCAGCACGATCTATTTGCTGTGATATTAATTCTTGAATTTCACTTTGGGAAACGTCCACCTCTATATGTTTGGCTATAATTTCTAAAGCACCTTGTATTGCCACTGCATCAAGAAATGCATCGTTGCTAATCGTTTTTTCTAATCTAGATTTTTCAAGTCGTGACGCAATGAAATCGGCTTCCCCTCTAACTCTTGGGCCATCTACGTGAGATTGTGCAGCTAATCTATCAAGACAAGTTCGCATAATACCAAATTCCAGCCTTATTTTTGTGCTAATTCTACCAATACTCCGCCAGTACTTCTAGGGTGGACAAAGGCAATCATTGAGTTGTGAGCTCCTAATCTTGGTTCAGTATCAATCATTTGAACACCGTTAGCCGTAAGAATTGAAATCATTTCACTAAGGTCTTCAACTCTGAAACATACTTGTTGTATACCTGGTCCCCTTTTTGTTAAGAACCTTCCAATAGGTGTATCTTCCCCTGTTGGTTCTAACAATTCGATTTTAGGACTTGATGGATCATTAGAACTTGTTGAAAAAAATCTAGTTGTAACTCCTTGGTCTGCAACTAATTCATCATCACCTTGGATTAAACCTATCAGGTTCCAAAAATTCGATGCTTCGTCTAAATCATCGCATGCAATACCAATGTGGTCTAGATATATCTTCATCAAATCACACCTAAAACCCACTTGGAGCCATCCATGTTCCGAATACATCCTTCATTGCCTCCATTATTTCACCAAGGGTACAATCATTCTTTATTGCTTGAATAACGTGAGGAAATAGATTTTCTCCACTCTGAGCAGCGCTTCTAATGTTATCCATCGATTCATTTGCCAATTCCGCATTACGATTCTTTCTATATGCAGATAGTTTTTTTTGTTGCAATTTGCCAAGATCATCGTCTAATTTCATTGCTTGTATGGAATTTTTTTCATCCATTATTCCATGATTGACACCAACAATTTTTCGTATT